>Ga0326511_10003604_pt1 | contig 12442 bp, 19 predicted proteins | sample 0_2496_0518_D_FD_203701 | JGI IMG/M metagenome (GOLD analysis project Ga0326511, IMG submission 203701) | Bovine rumen microbial communities from UC Davis, California, United States - 0_2496_0518 | ecosystem: Host-associated > Mammals > Digestive system > Stomach > Rumen | place: USA...
GATCGTAGACAAAAAGTATTCCCCGGACGCTGCCCTGGCTCTTGCCAAAGAGGAGGGCGTGACCGGGGAAACTTCTATTTGTAGGGTAACTCTGTATTCATACATCGACAAGGGCGTGTTCCTCCGCTTGAGCAATAAGAACCTGCCGGTAAAAGGAAACAGGAAGAACACATACCACAAGGTGGTGCGCATGGCCAAGGCCCCGCGCGGTGACAGCATCGAGGAGCGCCCGGACGAGATCCTGACCCGCGCCGACTTCGGCCACTGGGAGATGGACAGCGTGGTCTCCGCCAAGGACACCACCAAGAAGCGCCTGCTGGTATTAACTGAGCGGAAGACCCGGCACGAGATCATTGTCCTGTTGGAGAACGGAAAGACCGAGAGCGTAGTGGCTGCCATGGATAAGCTGGAGGAAATCTACGGACCGGTCCGCTTCAAGGCGATCTTCAAGACGATCACCGTGGATAACGGCAGCGAGTTCGCAGACTACAAAGGGATCCAGCACTCGTGCATCGAGGACGGCGACCGCACGCATCTCTACTACTGCCACCCGTACAGCTCCTACGAAAGAGGAGGAAACGAGAACAGCAATAAGCTGATCCGCCGCTGGCTTCCGAAAGGCACCGACTTCACCGATCTGACGGAGGAGCAGGTGCAATACATCGAGGATTGGATGAACAACTACCCACGCCGAAGATTAAGCTATAACAACGCCCGAAGACTATACCTGGCCGAGCTCGCGGCCATGGGAATCAAGGCACCTAATGTAGCTTAAAAAATTTTTTGAAAAACTTGCGCATTTACCCTTGACATTTTGGGCTGAAAATGTTACTAATAAATGCGTAAAGGCTTTTCGACCTTTTACGCATTTATTTTTTTATCTGCGAGGTGAAGAACGTGGGCCAGAAAGTACTCACCAGAGACGACCGCGAGGCCATCTTCAAGGGATGGGAACGCGGAGACTCCGCCATGGACATCGCCTACCGGCTGGGCGTCAGCATGACCACCATCTACAACGAGCTGCGCCGGGGGCAGACGGACGAGTTCAACCAGGAGACCATGCGCTGGGGCTACGATCCCGACAAAGGAGCACAGACCTACATGGACAACATCAAGAAGCGCGGCAACCGCGCACCGAGAATGGAGGCAGCCGCCAATGAATGAGGAACTGATCAGCAAGGAGCGGGCGCTGCGCCTGCTGGCCTCGGCCAAGAAGAACGCCGAGAAGGCGTACAAGGGCGACCGCCTCAAGGGTGTGCTGTCTGGGCTGAATATTGCATACAGCCTGGTCGAGGGGATGGAACCGCCGGAGGAGGCAGAGGGAAATGAGTAAGATCAAGGGCACCTTCACCGTCTTCGACCAAATCACCGAGACCCCGGAGGCACTGGCCTCTTTCCTTGAAAAGCTCAATGTAGTGGACGCACCGTGGGAGCGGGATTTTGAGAGCATGATCTGCCCGGCCTGCCCCTTTGAAGATTGCCCGGACGAGTGCCCGGAAGAAGACAAGAGAAGCAGCCCTGCCTGGTGGCTTCGGCTGCCGGTGGAAGAACAGGAGATGAAACAATGAAGACAACGATCCATGCAGAGCTCTTGCCAAAAGACCCGAGACTGCTGCCGAGCGAGGGGCAGGAGCAGGCTGCACTGTTCAGCTGGGCCGACCTGGAAGCGAAGCGCGGCCGGTACCCGGAGCTGCGGTTGATGTTCCACGTGCCGAATGGCGGCGGCCGCAGCAAGGCCGAGGCCGGGCGCTTTAAGGCCGAGGGCGTGAAGGCCGGCGTGCCGGATCTCTTCCTGCCGGTACCACGCGGCAAGTATCACGGCATGTTCATCGAAATGAAGCGGCGCATGGGCGGCCGGCTGAGCCCTGAGCAGAAAGTCTGGATCGCCGAGCTGAACGAGCGGGGCTATTACGCCGTCGTCGCCTGCGGCTGGGACGAGGCGAGCAACTACATCAAGGACTATCTGGATATAGGGAGGGACAAGACATGATCGAAGCATATGTTTCGCCGACAGGGCGCAGCAACGCAGAAACTTCCATAGCCGACTGCGTGAATGCCAGTTCTCGCGAGCGAGAGGAACGGCTACGCCCCGCCATCATTGACACGCTGACGGAAACGAGGAAGAAGCAGTACACGATCATCGAGGAGCTGCGTGCACTGCAGACCGGACTGAACGGCGCGCCATTCCCGGACGAAGCCGTGGAGGAATGGAACGGGCTGGTGGAACTGACCTGGCAGATCGCCGACGCCAATGACGCCATCGCACGGATAGTGAAGGATTGCCGGGAATTGATCGGTACATAAAAAAGACCGCCCCGCGGGCACGGGACGGCCAAGGATTGAAGGGTAAAACTAAATACGACAAATCCTGTATGAGTATTTTACCATACAAGGACGGAAAAGACAAGGAGGACATTTTGGACGTCTTTGAAATGATCGCGGCCCAGCAGAAGGGCAAGGAGAACACAGCGCCGTGGATGGTCGGCGAGCAGCTGAAGGACATCTGCCGCCGCGAGCCGCTGGCCGCCGAACTGGTGGAGAAGGATCTCGCCGTTAAGGAAATGAGCCTGGTCGAGTGCGAGAAGAAAATCAAGGCCTGGGCCGACAGCCACAAGAAGGGCAGCTGCGCCGTGGTACCGCCGAACGTGGCCGAGGGGATCATCCGCAAGTTCTACGGGATCCCGGAGGCGAAAGAGAGCGGGCCGTCGAGGGCGCCGGCCCCTACGGGCAGCGGCGATATCATAGATATCACGTCTTTCCTGTAAGGTGCGCGGGATGGAACTGAGAGAACGAGCCCCGGAGGGGCTGATCCCGTGGATCAAGAAGCAGAAGGATATCGACTGGCCCGAGTATCTGATCTATAAGGCGGGCTATTACCGCGACCCGATGACGGGGCTGAACGAAAAATGCGCCGACGCCGTGTGCACTGCCTGCGGTCAGCACATGAAGCTGGGCCGCGCCTATGATGCCAAGTGCTACAGAGGAAATGCGACCTTCGGTGTAGAGTGGATAACGGAGATGGGACGTGAAGTCCACGGCAGCGGGAATACCGCGAGATGCCCGGAGTGCGGGAAAATGGTTATTGTGCTGCACACGAGCGCCGCGGGAAATCTGACAAGATACGTTTATCCGATGACGATCGAGCGGGCCGGGGCGGATCTGGTCTGCTATATGTGGCGCGTTGAGAGGATTACGGGCAAGGACGGCACATATAGTTTTTTCGCCGATGCGTGGGAGGCCGTGATTTTTGGAGAGCGGCGCGCCTGCTGCTATAAGAGCTGGTACAGCGACGGGTTTGGACATTCGTATCCAGACGGCCGGTGGCACCAGCTGGCCGAAGTGAAAGACCGCTTTTGGGACATAGACTTACTGTATTGCCCGGAAGGAATTACGAACGTCACGCGCGGCACCTACATGGAGAACAGCAAATTAGAATTGTATATGGCCGTTAAGGGCGAATACCTATTTCCGATCGTGTGGCTGCGGCTGTACCAGCGGCGACACAAGGCCGAGACGCTGATGACCTGCGGCGCCGCGAAGCTTGTGGCCGGGATCATCGCCGAGGAAAAGAAGGGGACCTATCAAACACAGTGGACGACAAGGCTTGATGTGCTGAAGGACCTGGACTGGCGCAAGAAAAAGCCGGCCGAGATCCTGCGGCTGACAAAACAGGAACTGCCGTACTTCACAGATCGAAAACTGAAGAGCAGCGTACTTCGCCTGCGCGTGATCGAAGAGGCCAGAAAAAAAGGCTACCGCATCCGCCCGGGCGACGAGTCGGGCGACGCGCTGACAAAGTCAGATCAGATCAGCCTAATCGAGAACGGGATCCTGCCGGCTTTCGTCACGCGATATCTCGACAAGCAAAAGCGCCGGTATAAGAGCGAGCAAAGCTTTTACTCTCTCAAGGACTATTGGAGCATGGCCCGGAAGCTGGGGATCCCTCTGGATGACCGGGACGCGCGCTTCCCGCAAAACCTGCGCGGAAAGCATGACGAGCTGGTCGAGAGGATCAACGATCAAAAGAAGCGGACAGAGAAAGCGTGGAACAGCGAGCGGCAAAAGCTGTTTGATCAGCGCTTTGAGCGAATGAGCCGCTACAGCTGGGAGCACGACGGGATCCTGATCCGCCCGGCGGCCTCGGAGAAAGAGCTGCAGAAAGAGGGCGCGGCGCTGCATCACTGCGTGGCGACCTATGCCAAGCGGCACGCCAGCGGCGAGCTGACGATTTTCTTTATCCGTCGCGCGGAAGAGCCGGACAAGAGCTGGTTTACGCTCGATTTCAACGAGCGAGATCTGAGTGTAAACCAGAACCGGGGACTGTACAACTGTGAGAGGACGCCGGAGGTCCGGGCGTTTGAGGAGGCCTGGCTCACCTGGGTACGGGCCGGCTGCAAAAGAATCAATCAAAAGGTGGTTTGTGTAGCATGAATGAAATGGAGAAGATCGGCGTCGGCAGCGAGCTGGAGCAGATGACGCCGGAACAGTTGGGCACTGAGATCCGGCTGCTGACATCGCAGGCAAGAAAGATAGGGTTTGTCTACGCCGTCGAGATCGGTCACAGGCTGGTGCTGGCTAAAGAGAAAGTCGCCCACGGTGAATGGATCGACTGGGTAGCGAGAGAAACCACGCTGAGCCAGTCGAATGCTAACAAAATGATGCGGCTATATGAGGAGTGCGGAGAGCGGCAAGAGAGCCTTTTTGGGGCTGAATTAAATTCGTCGGCGCTGACGAATTTGAGTGTTACCAATGCTTTGCAGCTATTGGTTTTTCCACCTGAAGAGCGCGAACAGGTGGCTGCCGAGCTCGACGCTGAGCATCTTTCCAGCCGTGAACTGGCGGAGGCTATCAAAGCGCGCAAGGCGGCGGAGCAGCGTGCCGCGGACGCCGAGCGTGCCCTGCACGAGGCCGAGGAGGGCCAGGGGCTGGCCATTGCCGAGCTGGAGGAAAAGCTGGAAACGGCGCAGGAAGGGCTCAGGGATGCGCTACAAAAGGCGGCGCAGGCCGCCGAGGGCGTCGGCCCCTACAAGACGCGGGCCGAGGAGGCCGAGCAGCTTGCCGCCAGGCTGCGCGAGCAGGTGAAGGAACTGGAGTCGAGGCCGATCGCCACGGTCAAAGAGCGCGACGAGGCGGCGATCGAGGAGGCCGCGCGCCTTGCGAAAGCAAAGGCGGAAGCCGAGGCCGCCGAGAAGATCAATGCCATCCAGAAGAAACTGGACAAGGCCGAGCGGGACCGTGACAAACTGAAAGACGCCGCCGGCAAGGCCGAGAGCGGCGCCGCCGATAAGATCGCCGCGGCCGAGAAGGCCGCAGCCGACGCGCGAGAGGAGCTGGAGGCCGCCAGAAAACAGCTGAAGGCATCAACAGCGGATGCGGCCAGGTTCGGCGTCTATTTCCACAACGTCCAGGAAGACATCAACAGAATGATGGAAATAGTCCGGGAGATCCGGGAGCACGATCCGGAGACTGCGGACAAGCTCTGCACCGGCGCGCGCTTCATTCTGCAACAGACCCTCGACCGCATCCCGGAGAAAAAGGAGGGCTGAGTCGTGGGGATCTACACACCGGGCATGGAGCTGCCGAGACACTGCTTCGGATGCTCTACAAAAATTAACCCGGATAATCGACGCTGCAATATCGACGGGCATCTCTTTGAGGAAACCTTATCAAAGATCTCAAGCCGAAGAGATGAGGCTTGCCCTCTTGTCCACGTCCCTCCGCATGGGCGGCTGGGCGATCTGGATGCGCTGAAAGAACGCGCGACCAAACGACTTTATGCGTCAAATCACGGGAGTATGGCCGAGGCGTACTGGGCTGCGATCGTTGATCTGATCGACAACGCTCCCACCATCATTCCGGCAGAGGAGGCGCAGCTGTGAAGACCGAACAGACTGTTGAGAAAAGAGCGGTCGAAATCGCCGCCGTGATCATGGTCCGCGCGGGCCTTTGCCGGTTTAACTCATACGACAAGTGCCGCCGGCTTGGCCCTGTCAGCGAGCGCGACTGTACGCGCTGCCTCAAGCTGTGGCTGATCGGCAAGGCCAAGCGAGAGCTGGCAAAAAGATCCTACAAGCAGAAAGGAGAATAACCATGTTTGATATCACCGATCCCCTGGGCAGAGGAAGAATCAGAGAACTGGAATTCGAGCTAAAACGGCAGAAGCGCGAGATGCAGGGGCAGATCGAATACTATCAGGAACGCGCACTCGAGGCATCGCATGTGGCGTCCTACCTGGCCGGGCTGATGGAAGAGCAGTACAAGGATCTGCAAGAGAGCCGGAGAGCATACAGGGATCTGAGCCAGATGTTTGCTGCCGGCGAAGAGGCACGCAGGTCTCTCGGCGAAAAGCACCGGGAAGTGAACAATCAGAAGGACACACTCGAGCGGCGGCTCAAGGAGCTGATCGACGAATACGACCAGTTGACCGCGCAGTACGCGGGCAAGCAACGCGAGTTGGAGGAACTCTACGCCGAGCATGAGGCGCTGGTCCGGGAGATCCGGGACGGCCAGCACGGCGACGTGGCAACAGAGCCGGAGGCCATGAGCGCATGATCGGCTTCATCTGTCCAGTCTGTCACCGCGCCTTCGCTTATAAAAAAGACGTCGTTATCTGCGTGACAGCGAATAGGCGAAAGCACAGGCGTGGGCGGATTGCGTGGGATCGCGACGGGATCTGCGCTGAGTGTGCGAGAAGAGAGGAGCAAGAACATGGTAATCAAGAAGATTGCGGCGATCTGCAAGAGCCGTAAAACAATCGCTCTGTTCGACGACGACGCGGCAGGCATCCAGTGGATCAGTGACGGCTGTGCTATCTACCCACTATATGAAATGCCGGAGATGGACAATGAGACCGTCCTGGCCGTGCTCGATGTCCCAGAAGATAAGCGCGCTGAGTACCACGTCACGCACTCGGCACTTCCGACAGCGTATAACTTTGCCGACAGTGACAACACCGAGCGGATGCTGGACGAAATGGACGTGGGCATCGTGTTCCGAGACAGGAAACTCCTGCCGGCGAGGACGAGCCTGGGGCTCTGGTTTTTCAACCAGAAGTATCTGGAACCGCTGAACGACATGGACGGCTTTGAAATCTACGAGCGCGAGACCATGGGCGGGCAGGTCTATCTTGCTATCAAAACGGGGTGGATCCTGCGGGCAATCATCCTTCCAATGCTGCCGGAACCGGATGCGCTGGCCGAACGGCTGGAGATGCTGGCACGCGAGCTGCGAACGACCATCCATCTCAAAGAGCAGCAGGAGAAGAAAGAGCAGGAGGCCGAGGCCGATCAATACGACAGCCTATTGACAGACGAACCAAAGGTAGATCAGGAGACCGGGGAGGTAATCGAGTGAAAAAGCAATCATCAAAAGAGGCACACCTGCTCGACACCAAAGAGTGGCAGATGCGCAGACTGCTGAAGAGCGCGGGATGCCGGTTCAACAAGGACGGCGTGGTCTGCGGACTGTGGAAAAAGGAGCCCAGCCGCTGCGATCGATGCGGATGGAATCCGAACAAGGGAAAGGAGCGGCCGGCGCCGTGAACAATGCTGAGTTGAAGGCTGCGCTGCTGTCAGGCGAACCTGTGATGCGCATGGGGACGAGGTACAGCTGCGTGAGCGGAATCATATACCGTGCGTACCGTGGCGAGATCTATATCCAAGCTGAGCTGCGTGACTGCGCAAGCCACAGCGTGATTATTGTGCATGCCAAGGAAGTGCAGCGAATTGCTGCAAATAAGGAGGAGCCGCCACAGGGGGGGTGATTGACAGATGTACATGACCATGTGCCCGAACTGCGCGGAGAAGCTGAGGGCAAACTACTATGTAAGCCGCGCAGCCGCGGCGCACAGGGGCGCGTGCAGTCTATGCCACAAAGAATGCGCCGTGACGCAGTATGAACTTGCGTCACGGCGCAGGCGGCACAGGGCAGCGCCGAGCGGGCCACCGCCAAAGGATCGTCGGGCCCGCTGGCGCGAGCCCTTCCGTGATGAATCGTGAGACAGACGGGCGGCCGCGACGGTCGCCCTCCCCTTCCCCTCTTTGAATTTGTAACGTGCATCTTTCTAACAAAGATGCAGTTTAGAGACTCAAAGAGAATACCTATATAAAATCATACGCGCGCACGCGCGTATGAGGGCTCGGTAAGAGCCTAAGTTTTCAACCAAATCTTCTTGATAGGAGGACTTCCCCCATGAAACAAGGGTACTGGGTAGTGCGTACATACGAGGCCGGCATCATTGGAGAGAAGACCAAGTTCTGGGTGCAGGGGGAAAGGCCCTCCGGCAAATCAAGAAGAAAAGAAAAATCTGAAATCCGCAAGCAGGAACAGAATGAGTACTCTGCCTTAAAGGCGATGTCCCGGCTGGCCAACGCAAACTTCCACAAGGATGATCTGCTCCTCGGGCTGGACTACTCCGAGGAAGGACTCCAGAAGATCACCGCCTGGGCCCGACAGAAGCACCCGGAGTTTGACACCCTGCCCGAAGAGGAGCAGCAGGACTTCATCATGGAGGCGGCCTGGCATGAAGCCGAGCTCTGCCTCCGCCGGGTAGCCAGAGAGATGAAGAAGGATGGAGAGGAGCTTCGGTATATCCTCATTACCTCCGACATGGACGGAGAGACGGGAGAGCAGAAGCGCGTGCATCATCACCTGTTCGTCGAGGCCGGCACCCAGGAGATCTTCGTGAAGAAGTGGGAGAAGCTGGGGAAGGTGGACTGGAAGAAGATCAGCAAGCAGGCGGACTATACCCCGATCTGCGAGTACTTCCTCAAGCAGGTGCGGAGGATCCCGGATGCCAAGAAGTTCCGCAGCTCGCGCAACCTTGTGCGCCCTCGCCCGAAAGACCGTGTTGTGCTGACCGACGCCGAGCTGCGCGTGCCCAAGGGCGGCAAGCTCCTGTTCCGACAGGAGTACAAGAACTGGAGCGGGACTTCCTACCAGCCGCAGTATATCCGCTATATCATCCCGGAGAACAAGCGCAAGGCTGCCGATCTGGGGGGGCGATCTGATGGTACAGAAGAAGTCAGACTTTGAGAGCAGCGCTGTACTCTGCCCGTTCTATCGGGCGAGCGGCGAGAAAGGCCACTTCATCCGCTGCGAGGGAATTGGCCAGGCACGCAACACCACATTGACATACCGAGGAGAAAGGCAGAGGACCCGACAGCTTGCGGTTTTCTGCCGAGATTGCTATGCCCGCTGCGAGGTCTACCGCATGATCGTGGAGAGCCGCGGCCTTGATGAATAAACCCGTTACAGGTATACACGAAAAGTTTACACAACCACGCACGGCTAAAGCCTGACTTTGAGCCGTGCTTTTTTGTTACCATTTAGGCAGGCAGAACGAAAGGAGCGGGAGCGCATGGCCAAGATCGACAAGTGGACAAGCAGGGACGGGCTGGCGCAGGTGGAAGCGTGGGCTGCCGCCTGCACAGACCAGGAGCTGGCGGACAAGCTGGGCGTGTCCCGCAGCACCCTCGCCCAGTGGAAAAAGACGAAATCGGACATTTCGGACGCCATAACGCGCGGGCGCGCCGATGTGCATGCGTGCGCGCAGGTGGAAGAGACACTGCTGAAAAGGGCGCTGGGCTATGACGCCATCGTGAAGCGGGCCGTCAAGGTCCGGCACGTCAAGTATGACAACGGCAGGCGCGTCAGTGAGGATGAAGAGGTCCAGATCGTAGAGGAGACGCAGCACGTCCCGGGAGATGTGAACGCGATCCGCTTCTTCCTGACGAACCGAGCGCCGGAGCGCTGGCAGAACAAGGTGGAAATGGAGGCCGGCATCCACGCCGAGGGCTTTGAAGATTACCTCGCCAAGCGCGAGAGCAGCGACGGAGGGAGCGGCTTTGATTGACATACTCAATGCCCGCACCTACATCGAGAAGTTCCTGTGGATCAAGAACAAGAGCGGCGAACTCCAGCGCTTCACCCTCAACCCACCGCAGGAGAAGCTGTACAGCATCGTGCGCGAGCAAGCGAGAGCAGGCAGGCCGATCCGCATCATCATCCTAAAGGCCAGACAGGAGGGCTTTTCCACACTGACCGAGGCGCTGCTGTTTCACGGGGCCGTCACCCACTTCAACCGTGAGGCATTGATCGTAGCCCACCGTGAAGACGCCACGGGAAACCTGTTCCGTATGTCGAAGCGGTTCTACGATCTGCTGGACGAACCGATGAAGCCGATGCTGCGCGCGAGCAACGCGCGGGAGCTTGTCTTTGAAAACCCGAGCAAGAACCCAAAGGAGCGGGAACGGAAGCCCGGCCTGCGCAGCCGCATCCGCTGCGTGACCGCCGGCGGCAAGGGCATCGGGCGAAGCGACACGCTGCAATACGTCCACCTGTCTGAGTACGCATTCTGGCCGGAAGGGCCGGGCGGAAAGAGCGAGACGCTGCTGGGCATCCTCCAGGCCGTACCCGCCGAGAGCGGCACCATGGTGGTGATCGAGAGCACGGCCAACGGATTCGACGACTTCAAGAACATGTGGGACAGAGCCGTGCACGGCGAGAGTGATTTTATCCCCGTGTTCTTCGCCTGGTATGAAAGCCCGGAGTACCGCCGCGACGTTCCGCCCGGCACCGTATGGACCGAGGAGGAGCGGGAACTGCGCGAGCGCTACGGCCTGGACGACGAGCAGCTGGCATGGCGGCGCTGGTGCATCGCCAACAACTGCGGCGGCGACGTGAGCAAGTTTCACCAGGAGTACCCGAGCAACGCGGAGGAAGCGTTCCTGCACAGCGGCGAGGGCGTCTTCGATAACGAGGCCGTACAGAAGCAGCTGGAGAAATGCACTGACCCCATCGAGCGAGGGCACTTTGAAGATGGGACCTGGACACCGGCGGAGACCGGCGAGATCGCCGTGTATGAGAAGCCGAGGCCGGGCCGCCCCTATGTACTGGGCGGAGACACCGCCGGCGAGGGCAGCGACTGGTTCACCGGCACGATGATCGACAACGTGACCGGGAAGATCGTGGCCGTGCTGCGCAGGCAGTACAGCGAGCCGGAGTATGTGAAGCAGGTGTACGCCCTGGGCCGCTACTACAACGACGCGCTGCTGGGCATCGAGACCAACTTCTCCACCTACCCCAACGCGAAGCTGCAGGAGATGCACTACCCCAGGCTTTACGTCCGGGAGCGGGAGGACAGCTACACCGGCCAGCTCAAGCAGAGCTTCGGCTTTCGCACCGACCGGCAGACGAGGCCGCGCATCATCGCCCAGATGGTGGAGACCTTCACGGATCACCCGGAGTTCTTCACGGACAAGGATCTGCTGCGGGAGATGCTGACCTTCACCTACAACGAGGACCACCGCCCGGAAGCTATGGCCGGGCAGCACGACGACCTGGTAATGTGCACCGCCATCGCCTACGCCGTGCGGCACCAGCAGCGCATGGAGGATCGGCTGACAGCGAAGGAGCCGGGCCGGAAGCGCAGCCGCTGGACAGAGGACATGTGGGCGGACTGGCGCAGCGCAAGCGAGGAGCTGCGGCAGATCATGCTGAAAGACTGGGGCGAGCCGCAGTAGGCAGCCTGGAAAGGATAGAAGACCATGGACGAAACGAAACTTCCAACCCCGCAGAGCCCGGCCTTGTCAAAGCTCAAGCTGTGGCAGGAGCGACTGACCAAGAGCAACGCGGACTACTCCGTGGAGACGGAGAAGATGGACAAGCGCGAGGCACTGTACAACGGCAGGCGCACGCTTGACCCCCTTGTGCCCGGAGACACCAAGGCCGACGGAGACAAGAAGCAGACAAGCCATGTGCGCAACATCGTGTTTGAGAACATCGAGAGCATGATCTCCAGCTCGATCCCGACCCCGAAGGTGACGCCCCGCCGCAAGCAGGACGAGCACCTGGCCGCCGTGATCGAGCACTGGCTGCGCAACGAGCTAAACCGCCTGCCCTTTGAGACGATGAACGACATGGCCGAGCGGACCGTGCCCGTGCAGGGAGGCGCCGGCTGGCTGGTAGAGTGGGACAACGCAAAGCGCACCCACGACACCGTGGGCGAGATTGCCGTCACGCTGCTGCATCCCAAGCAGTTCGCCCCGCAGCCCGGCGTGTTCACCGGGATCAATGACATGGACTGGTTCATCGTCAAGGCCCCCACGACCATCGGCGCGGTCAAGCGTGAGTACGGCGTGGACCTCACCAACCAGGGCGAGAGCGAGCCGGAGCTGCGCGGAGCGGGCGGCGTCAACTCCCAGGAGGAGCTGCTGACCAAGTACATCGGCTATGAGAAGAACGAGACCGGCGGCGTGGACCGTTTCGTGTGGGTGAACAACATCACGCTGGAGGACATCGAGGACTACCAGGCACGGCACCAGGAGGTATGCACCGTCTGCCGCCGTACCCGCCCGATGGTGGGCCAGATCATCTCCAACAACGTGCAGCCCTTCGGCGACCTTCTCCCCGATCCGGCCCGCGGCTTTGCCGGTGGCCTGAT
>Ga0326511_10003605_pt1 | contig 12442 bp, 6 predicted proteins | sample 0_2496_0518_D_FD_203701 | JGI IMG/M metagenome (GOLD analysis project Ga0326511, IMG submission 203701) | Bovine rumen microbial communities from UC Davis, California, United States - 0_2496_0518 | ecosystem: Host-associated > Mammals > Digestive system > Stomach > Rumen | place: USA: California...
ATCAGTGATTACAAGATTAACGTGGTGGATGTGGCTACCTTAAGTTTAAAGACCATCGACAAATTCACAAGTGATTTTAAAACCATTGCCGAATATTTTTATCAGACCCGTCATCAGCAAACCTGGTTTCAGCCAAGTTCTAGGGAAGTAAGTCACCCGCATGAACTCTCCGCACTGCTGAGTGAGCTGACACAGAATACGAATTGGCTTTATTTAGAAGATACACTTAAAGATGAGGATAATAAAATGAGTAATGATTTACTGGCAAAAATGATGGCACGGAGTAATGAGAAAGCCCGTGAAGAAGGTCGTGAGGAAGGTCGTGAGGAAGGTCGTGAAGAAGGCATCAGTATTGGCCTTGAGAAAGGACGTGGAGAAGGTCGTGAGGAAGGCCGTGAAGAAAATCGAGAAGAAGTCCTTTTGAACATGCTGCGCGACAATATGCCCATTGAAAAGATTACACAATATTTAAATCTTACGAAAGAAAAGGTGGAGGCCATCGGGAGGAAATACAATCTAATCTAGAAAGCCCTTATATTTTCAATAATTACCATATGACAATCTAAATATTAAATTGACTAATTGTTACGGAGTCTGTGTTTAACAGGCATTCAAAAAAAAAGCCCCATACTAAAGGGGCATTTTTACTTAATATATAATAGATTATTTCTTCTTCTTGTTGACAGCGTCTTTCAAAGCCTGACCAGCAGTGAAGCCAGCAACTTTGCAAGCAGCAATCTTAATGGTTTCACCTGTCTGTGGATTACGACCATCACGTGCCTTTCTATCTGTTACTTTGAAAGTACCAAAACCTATCAGCTGTACGTTATCACCTTTCTTTAAGGATTTAGTGATCTCTTCAAAAACAGCGTCAACTGCCTTTTTAGAATCAACTTTAGTTAAACCCGATGATTTAGCAACTGCATCAACAAGCTCAGTTTTATTCATGAATATATCTCCTAGAAACTAGAAACAAAAAACATACACGTGAGGGTACTTTAAAGTAAAATCACAATTTTTTCATCAAGAATACTTGATTTATTTGATATCACTCTAAAGTTTTTTTCCTCAACCGCTAAAATTACACTGTTTTCGAACATGAAAACGATTCACAGGGCAAAATATAGAATTTTCTGAAAAAAAAAACAAGAGATAAAGCGAAAAAAATAGGTTAATTGCTTTGTTTTATTAGCTATGACGCAAAAAAACTGCCTAAAAATGTTAATTAAGCGTTAAAAAGACACATCATCCAAATAAATTGTCCTGTTTTTTATTTTTGCTGATACACAAAACACAGGCGTAGAAATTTGCCCCAAAAAAACAAAGCATCATGAAATTTTATGCAAATTTTGCATTATTTTTTTTGAGATTGCACGTAATCTAAAAATTCATTTAAACATGTCATTTACGCTTAAGTTCATATTCGGTTAAAATCTACATTTAAAAATTAGATAAAACTATATATGCAAAATTTGCATAATTTTTATCATTAAAAATCTAGTTATGAATTTCAAAGTCTCTTGATAAAGATCGTTATGGATATATCAAAAAACAGTAAGGCTCAAGTTAAAACCGATAATGCCGGCTCAGAACAGGCCCAAACACAGAAGATTAGACAGCATAAAAAGGTAAACATCACGGTTATTGCAGAAAATCTTGGTATTTCTATCTCCACAGTTTCAAGAGCCTTAAGTGTTCCTGAAAAGGTATCACTCATTACAAGACAAAAAGTACTCGCTGAAGCACAGCGTCTTGGATATTTAAACCGGACACAGATTTCAAATAAAAATACAGATAAATATAAAACTATTGGCATTATCGTCGCTGATCTTGACAATTCTTTTGCCAACAGCATAATCAAGGCTGCTGTGACCGCGCTTTCTGAAAAAAATTACACTGCGCTTATAACCACAAGTTACGAACGCACAGATCTTGAAAGAAAAATTCTCAAACAGTATTTGTCAATGGAACTGGCAGGACTAATCATTATGCCAAGCAAAGGTTTTATGCAGAATATTGAGAATTTTAAACCATCAAAACCCATAGTTCTCATAGACAGAAAACCATCACAAAACAACATTGCCAGTGTCATTGAGGATAACATCAAGGGCGTGCATCTGGCACTTAAACATCTTGCGGAACTTGGGCATAAAAAAATCTTCTTTATCACAGGACTGCGCAAAATCTACACCTTCAATGAAAGATGCAAAGGTGTCGAGAATTTTGTGGAAACTCACAAAAACAATATTGAAGTAGGGATCAGTGAGATTTATGCCTCAGGTTATGAAGAGCTATTTTTAGGTGCATTTGAACAGACTAATTTAATGCTCTTAACACCCAAAGGTACACGCCCAACCGCAATTATCGGCGCCAATAATGCGATCACCGCAGGAATTCTCTATGCACTGAATCTCAAAGGGATAAAAGTACCAGAGGAAATATCAGTCATATCCTATGGTGATTCTGACTGGTGCCGTTTCTACCCTACTCCTATCACAGCACTACGCCAGCCAGTGGATGAAATGGGTAACCGTGCTGCTGCCATGCTTATGGTAAACATCGAGAATAATCAACACACAAACGAAGTAGTGTGTCTTGAGTCTATGCTCCTGAAAAGAGCCTCAACAGCATCACCCAGAACTATTTAGAACATTAACTTTAAAACTTTAAGGAGAAAATTATGCTTGATTTTAGTACATTTGACCATAAAAAAATAAAATGTGCCGGGATTGGAGAAGTACTGTTTGATGTCTTCACCTCTGGTCCCAAAATTGGAGGTGCCCCAGCCAACTTTGCTTTTCATTGCATGCAAAACGGTCTTGATGCCATGGCCATAAGTGCTGTAGGTCATGACAAATTAGGCTTTTTAGCCCGTGATATTCTGGCTTCAAACTTCCTGCCGGCACTACTTTTAGATTCAGACAAAGAGACCGGTGCTGTCAATGTCAGTCTAGATGCAGATGGTATCCCATCCTATACCTTTTTAGAAGATACCGCCTATGACAACATTCCTTGGAATGAGACCTTGCTTAATGTAGCAAAAAAACTTGATGTTGCCTGTTTTGGCTCTCTGGCCCAAAGAGGCACTACCTCAAGATCAACGATTATGTCAATTCTCGATAATATGAAAAAGAATTCCATAAGAGTATTCGATGTCAACCTGCGTCGTGAGTACTATTCAAAGGAAATTATAGAGGAATCTCTAAAACGAACCGAGATATTTAAATGCAACGAGGATGAACTGCCTATTCTTTGCAATCTTCTGGGAATTAAAACCAGAACCTGCGAGGCTTTTAATGACTATCTGCAAAGCCGGAATATTTTCTGTTTTATTTTTACTGAAGGCGCATTACAGAGTACCGTTTTTCTCAACTCTGAAATTTCGGTTAAAAAAACGCCTAAAGTTGAAGTGATTGACAGTGTCGGTGCCGGTGACTCTTTTACTGCCACGCTGGTATCCCGTCTGTTACTAGGTGAAAGTCTCAAAATTGCTCATGAAAGGGCGGTAAAAATTGCCGCATATGTATGCACACAAAAAGGTGCTATGCCGGTGCTGCCTGAAGAGTTAATTTTTTAAACTTTTTTTCAATATTAAAAAAAACTCATTGTACGGTCATAGTCCTGTTTGCTATGACCCTTTTTTCTGCATATCTTATATTTGACATCCTCTTCTTGCTTAAGCAATATATAGGTTTATCCAAGATCCGCTCTTGCCACAGAAAACATTTGTACCCAATAGTCAAAATCTATTTTGAAAGATCTGTGATAGGTGCTAATTACGATAAAATAAGTCGGGAAAGCTATTTGGTCTATCCCAAAACATTAAAGTAAATAACCTCCTTAATATTATAAACAATTTGATTTTAATCATTTTTAACCTACACTTCAAAATTCTTTTTGCAAATTCATCACCTCACCAAAAGCCCTGCTTGTAATCTCAATCCGGTTGTTAAATTAGATAAAAATACAAAAATAGAATATAATTTAGTCACAGTTTTAGGAGGAAATATGCAATCTGATAATATTAAAAACGGAATATTCAGCAAAATTTCTGGTATTCCCTTTATTCTTCAGGTCATCATCGGTATGCTTGTAGGAATTATACTTGCCGTAGTTATTCCGGAAGGACAGGTGTACATAAGCATGTTGGGCGATCTTTTTGTCTCAGGCCTAAAGGCTATTGCGCCATTATTGGTTTTTGTACTGGTTTCGGCGTCTATCGCCAGACACAATACCAATACTGATGCCAAACTAAAACCAATTCTCGCACTCTATGTCATTGCCATGTGTCTTTCCGCTACCACAGCCTTAGTGATGGCTTTTGCCTTCCCTAGCACCTTCAGTATGCTGGCAAATCAAGCCGAAGCCAGTGCTCCTGAGAATGTATCAGCAGTGTTGGTATCCTGTATCAAAAAAGCAGTAGACAACCCCGTAAGCGCCATTATTAATGGAAACTATCTTGCTATTCTCCTGTGGGGCGTACTCTTTGGTTTACTTTTTAAACAGGCGGAAACCGCCACCAAGAAAGTTCTGGATGATTTTGCAAGAATTGTCAGTGGCGTGGTCAGATATGTCATCAAATTCGCTCCATTAGGAGTATTAGGTCTAGTCTATACCTCATGTACACAACAAGGTGGGTTTGCAAGTCTCTTAAATTATCTGCATGTAGTGATGATCCTCGTAATTACCATGCTAATTATTGCGTTTCTCATCAACCCACTTTTGGTGTTCCTCACCACCCATAAAAATCCTTATCCTTTAGTTTTCACAGCCATTACCCAGTCTGGTATAACTGCCTTTTTCACCCGTTCCTCGGCCGCCAATATTCCGGTAAATCTTGAACTGTGTCAGCGCCTTAAGATACCACAGGAGTCCTACTCAATCTCCATACCTTTGGGCTGCACCATTAACATGTCAGGTGCTGCCGTCACCATCGTGATTATGACCATGGCTGCTGTCAATACTCTCCATATTGATGTCAGTTTCGGTACAGCACTGCTTTTGTGTGTAGTTTCGGTCATCTGTGCCTGTGGCACCTCAGGTATTGCCGGCGGATCCCTCATGCTCATACCTCTGGCATGCTCATTCTTCAATATTTCCAATGACATTGCCATGCAGGTAGTTGGTATCGGTTTTATCATCGGTGTCGTACAGGACTCCTTTGAAACAGCGCTCAACAGTTCTTCGGATGTAGTACTCACTGCCGCTGCTAATAAAATAACCGCTCTCCCTGAGGATTTTAAAAAGGTGTAATCCGCTCTGACATCTCCCTTTTAAGGGAGATGTTTATATAATCCCTCATCTTTGGTGTAAACAAGTCTAACCTATAGAAACCAAGACTTTCTGTTAAAGCAACGCAGTATTTAGCAGACTAAACTCATGGGAGCGTCTTGCAGCGGGTCAAAATGAATATATGTTTTACAGGAGCATCCTCACCGCTGCATATTATATTCATGCAGGCTTCTTCACATTACTGTCCGTTATCAAATCGTCTTTAAATTATTCTTTTGAGAATTTATGCCATGAACCATACAAACTATCTTTAATAGTGTAAAATAGAAGAAAATAGATTAACTTACAGGATAAAAAACATGGCTGGTCTTATTGATACTATTGAACAGAAAACCGGAATTGTCGGCCAGAACCGCATGGAGATGCTGCTTTTTAGGCTACCTAACAATCCACAGCTTTATGGCCTCAATGTATTTAAGATTTTAGAAATAGTACACTGTCCCCATATTACAGTTCTGCCAAAACTGCACTCTTCCGTAATTGGTGTCATCGACTCACGTGGCATCACCTCCTCAGTAATTGATTTAAGTCTTTCCATGGGCGGACCTAGGACACTGAATCTAGACAAACAGTTACTACTCATGACTGAATATAATAAGTCTATTCAAGGATTTGTAGTCAACAAAGTAGAACGCATTGTGGACTTTTCCTGGGACCGCATAAAGCCAGCCCCTAAGGGAATTGGAACCAAATCCTATCTTGTGGCTGTAACCGAATACCAAAATGAACTTGTGGAAATAATTGACGTTGAGAAGATTCTTTCGGAGATTTCCCCGATTAAGAAGGTTATTCAGGAGCAAACCGATGATCTCAAATCCTATCTGCAGCAAATTATCAAGCCTAATGCCAAGCTCATCGTCGCTGATGATTCAAAGATTGCTCTTAAGCAGACCGTCAACACCGTCAAAAGTCTTGGACTTGAGGCTATTGAGGCTCATGACGGCATGCAGGCTCTTGAAATTATAAAACAATTCCAGAATGAAAACAGATTAGATGAGATTGAACTGCTAATCTCCGATGTGGAAATGCCCCGTCTTGACGGTTACTCACTATCAGCAGCCATCCGTAAAGATCCAATATTAAAAGATCTATATGTGATTCTGCACACTTCCATATCCGGAGTTTTTAATGAGAGCATGTTAAAACGTGCCGGAGCCAATGGTTTTATCGCCAAATTTGATCCGGATATACTCTCCTCTACCATTATCAAATCCATTGAATCCATACATAATGGTTTTAAACCATCTGAAGGTGTGCTTGAGAATATGGATAAAAGTGACAAGGCTTCTGAAAATTTCAGATACGACAAAAGAAAAGTGTAAAGACAAGAACAATCATGTAGCCTAATTTTGAGAATTTCACATTACTTAATTCGGTTGAAGCCACGCCCCTTTATGGGGCGGTTTTATGTTGGCCCTGATTTTCTATGTAATGTTCAATCGTAGCCTGTGATACCTGGCCAATAGATGCTACAAAATAACCCTCTGACCATAAAGTACATTCTCTCCAATAATGCTGTTTTAACAGACTGTGATGATTCTTCCATGCTAAATAAGTGCTGTATTGTTTTAAAGTCCGGACTATTCCAGTTACGGAATCGGTGGGATTATACTGCAGCAATATATGTATATGGTTGTTACTGACCTCTAAAAATGTCCATGAATTGTTACCAAATTTTGTCCCTAGAGTAAATTCTGATATTTTATTTTGTCCCTGGTAAATCCCATTTTTTCTAACTCGGATCCTACCGTTGGCTACTGCTTACAAGTAGCAGAGATAACGCAGATCTTTCCTCTCTATAGATTATTAAAAGCAGAGTCTTCCCCGCACCTCAGTTTTAGAGTGAGCAGAGTCTTTTGCAGCAAGACAGCGCCGCAGGCATATCTTTGCATTCAGGTCTTAACAGCATTTAGACCCTAATTTTTATCAAAGTACTGTATCTAGTTGGGTTTAACTTGATTGTAAAGGATGGATATAATGATAAGGATTTTTAGGTTTTAGTTTTTTATGGAGCCGAGGCTAAGTTTTGACGGACCACTCTCGACCCCCATCAACCGTGTAGTTGACATGTAGGTTTTAACACATCTTCTTCAAATTAAAAGGGAAATTTCCCTTTTAATTTGATAATCATCCATGAAAGTTTTCTAAATTTTTTTTTGCTTATATGATAAAATCAACTTTCAAGATTAACTTTTCTCTTTGGTTCAGAATACAGCATTCTTCATAAGTACCGAACTGCAGCATAATATTTTAGTGGAATAAGAACAATGTCCAGAAAATTAAGTTATGGTAAAAATAAAATTACTCTTTCCTATTCTAATTTCATGACAGAAGGTTATGTTAAATTCACGCCAGCACAACAGGCTTACATAAAAATTCTAGCCTTTACAGCGGGTATAACGAACAGTGAATCCAGTGTTTATTACTTACTTAGTAGTTATGCCTCAATAAAAGGCATAAATCTGCCTAGACATCCTTATTACTATTACCCAAGTGGTTATGATAATGCCAGTGTGGTAGCAAAAGAGTTAAAAGAAAATTATGTGATACCTGATTTTAGCTATGATAGCAACGAATGCAGAATACTTGTCTTAGAACTGATAAGTTCACTTATAGGTGATATAGATTTTGAAAATGCCATACGCGATAATCTTTTCATTGCAAGTGATAATAGATGCACTTCCATTACATATGCTATGCTATATAAGTATGCCATTCTCAATAATGATGAAGACTTTCTTTTTACAATTGAAGAAATCTATGAAAATCACAACAATCGTGAAACGCTGCTCTTTGCTGCACAAAAAGCAGCGCTTAGCGTCTACTACCTTATAAATCCTGATAGCATCTGGTTTGATTCTTTAGATAATAGAATTAAAAATATGCTGTTTAATCTTGCAGTGCATCAGTTCCTAGCCTATGGCTATGTCAATGACTTTATCTTCAATGAGATGAAAAAGGTTGATTTTGACATAACCCCTTTTGCAGGCTTCAACGGACCACTTATCTACAAGGCCTTAAATGGTGATGAAAATGCCGCAATTCTCTATATTAAAAAGGAAAAATTAACTTCCAAAAAAAACGTAAAACAATTTAACCTCGCCATAAAAACTGCTCTTTCGTTTTTATACGGAATGGATGATAATCTTGACACTCAAATCGAGCAGATCCACAAGAACTTCAACAAAGGAAATAATATTGCCAAACGATACGATATCGGTGCGCGTGTACTAGAGTCTATAATGTTTCTTGGAATTATCAAGCAGGGAACTATAAGTGACAGAAAACTTCTCCTTGAAAATTTTTCTCTAACAGACTATGAAAGAGAATTGCCTCTATCAGTTACCATGCCATTTGGAGGAGGCTTTCAGGGTATCACCGCTGTAAGGGGTTTTTGCAGACTTGCCGTAAATGATTTTGATACAGCCCTTGAATGGTTTAAAAATACAGATAACAACCGCGCCTTTGGCAATTACTTTGATGAAATGTTGTGGTGTGCTCTTAAAATAAGACTAAACCAGGCAGAAAAAAGCGATCTCACAACTCTGTATAGTCTATATAACAAGTTTCAAAACCTCACTCTCATGCAGGATATTTGTGCAGATCTGATTTTGCACCACCCTCTTCTCAAATCATATGGTAAGGAACCTTATCCATGTACCCATAGATTTGCAGATCTCAGCAGTATGGTAGAAGATCTTCCGCAATGGCAGAAAAAAATTGACACCCTAAGCGAAATTTTTGATATCAAAAAGGATGAAAACTATAACCTGCCTCAAGTACCTAAGGATACTAAAAAAGTCGCCTGGATTATCAATTATGATCTAACCGAAATCAGAGCCAACGAACAGAAAATTTCAAAGAGTGGAGATCTGACATATGGCAAACATATATCTTTATTGCAATTAGTAAAAAACACTGCTGATTTTGATTTTCTAAACGATAATGACAAAAAGATAATAAACCGCCTTAAGGCCATAGATGCAGAAGATGTGATAAGAAACAAGAACAGCTACTACAGCATTAAAAGATTAAGCGCTACATCTGTACCGCTTGAGGATGTGGCAGAAACGCTGACAGGTGATGCAGGTAACCTTTTCATTGAAAATGACAAAGACAACAATGACAAGATAATCAGAAAAGTGAGCCTGCAAAAAAGTGCCTTAAAATGCAATATTACCGAGTCAAAAGACATCTATGAGTTAACTCTTGATGCAGATATAAATGATTTTATTGAACGGTGCGACAATTATTACTACCATGGCTCCCATGATTACTTCAGACTAGAAGAAAATGATATTGTCAAATGGTATCACATAGGGACTAAGGAAGTTGATGCCTACAAAGTCATAGGCAACGGATTAAAATTCCCTAAAAAAGAATTAAATAGAATTTTGCCGCTCATCAATGGCAATACCTCTGTTTTAAGCGTAAATTACGATTTCGGAAGTAAAACGGTCGAAGCCGATAGTCGCATTGTGCTGCAGATGGAACAGAAAGACGGTTTTTTCACCGGATTTGTCGGTGTCAAACCATTTATGAAACAGCACACGCCATTATATCCTGTTGCCATGGGTCCGCAGAAACCTATCATCAGCGTACCAGAATCCATTCAAAATATTAACAAAAAAACCACCAAAAAAGGAGCAAACGTTCAAGACACCTCCTCCAAACTGATGGTAACTCTATCCTGCGAGCGTGATTTTGAAAAAGAAGAGCAAAACCTTAACACTCTCCTTAGTAAATGTCCTACTCTCTCTGACAACTACGAAGAAGGCTATCTATCCCTTGATAATATAGAATCGCTACTAACCATGCTTGAAGAAATTGAGCAGAGCGGCACTGAGCATATTCTCGAATGGGCTCGCGACAACTTTATCAGGGTCTCCAAACCGGTTGACTTCAAATCCGTACACCTTAAGATTGTCAAATCCAAAAAAGCCGGTGAATGGTTTAATGTCGAAGGAGAGCTGGATATTGACAAAGACCGTTATGTGTCTATACAGCTTTTGCTTGAATCCATGAAGGGAAGCCGATTTGTGTCGATTGGTAACGGTGAGTACATAGCCCTCACCGATAAACTGAGGAAAAAACTTGCCACCTTAAAGCAGACGGTCAACGTTGAGAAGAAAGATCTGGTTGTCAACTCTTTGGCAGCCGGGGCCCTATCAGAAACATTAGAAGATCTTGATGTTGAGTCCGATCCAAAGTGGGAAGCCTCAGTAAGCCGTATGAAAAAAGCCTTTGCTACCAATCCTAAGCTTCCATCTACCCTGCAGGCCCAGTTACGTGACTATCAGGAGGAAGGATACATCTGGATGCAGCGTCTTGCAATCTGGGGTGTAGGCGCCTGTCTTGCTGATGACATGGGGCTTGGCAAAACAGTGCAGGCCATCGCCGTACTTCTGAACCAGGCCCAAAAGGGACCATGTCTCATTCTCGCACCAACCTCAGTCAGTGGCAATTGGATAAATGAACTGACTAAATTTGCTCCTTCTCTCAATCTGTATCAGTTTGAGCAGAAAAACCGCGAGGAACTTATCAAATCTCTGGGCAAAAACGATATTCTCATTGTCGGATACGGACTATTGGCCAATGTGGAGTCAATTCTCACTTCCATTAAATGGTCAATGGTGGTCTTTGATGAAGCCCAGGCTCTAAAGAACAATGAAACCAAAAGAGCCCGTGCCGGAAGAAAAATTGAGGCTGACTTTAAACTGGCGCTAACTGGTACTCCGATTGAAAACCGCATTGAGGAACTCTGGAGCCTGTTTGACAATATCAATCCTGGACTTCTAGGTTCATGGAACACCTTCCATGAAAGATTCAAAGACGTAAGTCCAGGTTCCGCTGACAGCAAATCACTCAAACGACTTGTCAGACCATTTTTACTGCGCCGACTTAAAAGTGCGGTACTTGAGGAGCTGCCATCACGCACCGAACAGAATATCATCGTGGAAATGAACGATAAGGAAAAAGTCTTCTACGATAATTTAAGAAAATCTCTACTAGATGAACTTAACACCACCGAGCCAAAGAATAAGAAATTCATGATCCTCGCCGGCCTTACTCGCCTTAGGAGAGCCTGCTGTCATCCACAGCTAGCCGATAAGGATATGATTATGCTTGAGGAAAGAAGTTCAAAAATTGACAAATTCATTGAGATTGTAAAAGACTTGAGTGAAGCCGGACACCGTGTACTGGCCTTCAGTCAGTTTACGAGTTTTCTTGCTCTTATAAAAAAAGCACTTGATGAAGAGCATATTACCTATAAATATCTTGATGGAAGCACCCCTGAGAAGGAACGAGCCAAAAGCATCTCCGAGTTTCAGGGCGGTGAAGGAGAGGTTTTTCTACTTTCGCTTAAGGCTGGCGGTACCGGCATCAATCTGACCGCTGCAGACTATGTTATTCACCTTGATCCTTGGTGGAATCCGGCAGTTGAAGATCAGGCCTCCGACCGTGCCCATCGTTTAGGTCAAAAACGTCCTGTAACCATTTATCGTCTGGTTTCAGAACATACTGTCGAAGAGAAAATTCTGAGTCTGCATGCGGAAAAACGCGAACTTGCAGCAGATTTTCTTGATGGCACACAAAAGAGTGTCACCCATATGACCGAAGACGATCTGATGGAACTTTTTAATGCCTAATTAATAGACTGTTAACGCCTCGTAGTTTGACATTCTCCTCTTAAAAGCAAGAGTATTCCTGCTGCAGATCTAATTGCTTAGCCCTCTTCTGAGGGTTAAAGCCTCTTATCTATTATGAGGTGCAGTAGGTCTTAGTCTTTTTAGAGACTACAGGGGCTCAAGTTCAAGACTAAACTCACTTTAAGCCATGCAAATCCTGCCCTAGTAGTTTTTATAAAGATGATGAGTTGCAAAAATAGCACGGCAGTACCTGATTAACTTTGCCCCTTATATCCACACTCTAAAAGACGGGAGCTTGCGTCTTGACATCAAAGGTGATTTCCTCAATATGTCATTTGGGGCCAATGCCGGACTAACCATGGTTGAAGGCAAACCTTTCGGAGGCTCTCTGAATATCGGCGGCGGTGTAAGCCGTGTTGTCAGTCTGAAATTCAACGATGATGATATGGCCACCATGTTTTTAACCAAGCTGTTCACCCGCACGCTTACCGCAGATGATA
>Ga0326511_10003606_pt1 | contig 12441 bp, 6 predicted proteins | sample 0_2496_0518_D_FD_203701 | JGI IMG/M metagenome (GOLD analysis project Ga0326511, IMG submission 203701) | Bovine rumen microbial communities from UC Davis, California, United States - 0_2496_0518 | ecosystem: Host-associated > Mammals > Digestive system > Stomach > Rumen | place: USA: California...
TGTAGCCATTTGCTCTTGCCTACACGCAGGCGTACCAACTTGGTTTCGAAAGCTTCGTTTGTAGCATCGGGCACATCGATATATTCCGCCTCGAAAGGATATTGACGAGCCTCAGCCATCGCCTTTCTCCAGAATGCCTCGAAGTCCTTGGGCATTTGGGTATAGCTCCTGATCCGTTCGGGGGCATAGGCCAACTTCACGAGATCACCTTTCTTTTTTCCACCTGCCATGAACTCATATTGGCATGCTAAGAATCCGGGCTCCTTCATGGTTCCCATCGGGATGAGAGCCTCACCGTCCTTGAACAACACCGTCTGACGGGTTTCGGGCAACAACATCTCGGGGCCTATCCGGTAGCTCACCTCTACGCCATTGAGTGGTTTGCCTCCCTCACGGGCCACGATGCGTAGTGTAGCCTCCTCACCCAACTGATAATAGCTATCAGCATGGTTGGGGGTGGCAATGACCTCCACATATTCTTTTTTAGGGTTGCCAAACTCCTGCTGGAAGGCCTGGGCCAAAACTGTCGTGAAAGACGCTGCCAACAGGTATGAAATAACGGCTTGTCTCATCAAATTCTTCATGCTGTTGTAGTTGATTGTTTTCTAATAGTTTTCATTCTCTGCAGCCATGGGCATCTGCATGCCTTCTTCCTCTTGCTGCGGATAGGGGACAGCATGGGCCTGATGGTCTTGCAACCAGATATGGTTCAAGGTGAACGCTATCGAGTCGAGCGTCTCCTCACGTCTGACAGGCTTCAACTCGCACTCCCAAACAGTGATGCAATGCCAGCCCATGTCGGCAAGGCGCTTCAACTCCTCCTTGTCCCGTTCTTTGTTTCTCCGAATCTTAGCCACCCAAAACTGGCGGTTCGTCTTTGGTATCTTGCAGCAACTTGAATTGTCGATTTTCTGCTCTTCCTTGTCAGCTGGTGGCAATGACACGTAATGACCATGCCAGAAACAACCATTCACAAAGATGCACGTCCTGTATTTTCTCAGCACCAAGTCAGGATGACCGGGCAATCGCGGGTGGTTGAGCCTGTATCGGAAGCCACGCTTCCACAGCCCCCGTCGCACGATGATCTCAGGTTTCGTGTCTTTCGAGTGAATGGCCGCCATATTGGCGTGAAGCGAAGGGTCGGGTGTCATCATAAGGTGGCCTCGGAGAGGTAGGTTTCACGCAGGGGCTTGCTGATGGGCTGGCCCTTGAGGGTGACTGCCTGTTGCAAGCGGATGTCGGTGGACGAGGCGCCAACCTTGACAAGGAACGTGCCGAGTTGGATGTTCCACTGACGGGTGCCCTCATGACTGTAGTACCCGAACTGCTCCGTGGTGAGCTTCACTTGCACCGTCTTAGACTCGCCTGGCTGGAGAGTGACACGAGCAAAGCCCTGCAACTGGATAGGACGGATGGGCTGGCTGGCATCGGTGGGCGAGAGATAGACCTGGGCTATTTCAGTAGCGGCTACCTCCCCGGTGTTCTTCACTTCGAAACTGAGGTTGACGAAGGGGGTGTCGGTAGTCACCTCGACAGGGGCCTTCAGGTTGTCGTAGGCGAAGGTGGTGTAGCTGAGTCCGAAGCCGAAGGGCCACTGCACACGAGGGTCTTTCTCGGCGGTGTAGTTATAGCACAAAGGCTCGTAGATCTCGGTATTGGGGTAGCTGACAGAGAGCTTGGCGGATGGCGACACATGGCCAAAGAGGATGTCGGCCACGGCATTGCCGCCCTCTTCGCCGGGGTACCAGGCCTGAAGGACTGCGGCACAACGCTCGGCAAGGCCGGAGATGACTTGTGCCCTACCGCCGAAGACCACCAGTACCACGGGCTTGCCAGTCTTGAGCAACTCTTCGACGTACTGCTCCTGTTTGCCTGGCAGACGGAGTCCCTTACGGTCGCGGTTCTCACCGCATAGCATCACGTTCTCACCCACGGCAGCAATAATGACATCGCACTGACGGGCCATGCGGAGGGCTTCGGCAGCATCAGCCACCTCTCCTGCATCGACCTTGCGATGCAGCAGCTCGTACTCCCAGGCGCGTTCGTCGCCACCCTCGGAGTACTTGGTCTCTATCTCCTCCGTCCAGTCACAGCCTCGTGAATACATGATGTGGAGACCGTCGGGGGTGCGACCGTTCATGCCTTCGAGCAGGGTGACCACATGGGGATGGTCTAAATCGTCGGTGATACGCTTCCAGAAATAGGTCATGGCGGGGAAGGAGTAGTCGCCACACATGGCCCACATGGAATTAGCATTAGGCCCCGTGAGGAGTATGTTCAAACTGGCCTTGTCGCTCCCCTCGGAGGGATGGGATGCAGCGGGGCGCAGTGGCAGGATGCCATTGTTCTGCAAGAGGACAACGCTCTGTGTGGCAATGTCGTAGGCTGTCTGGCGCTCCTCGGGGGTGTCGAGGGTGATGTGCTCGGTGGTGTAGAGATAGGGATGGGGAGAGAGGAGGCCTGCACGATACTTATAGCGGAGCACGTTCTTGACGGCTCGCTCGAAGGTGGCAGGCTCGACCAGATTGCGAAGGATGGCTTCGGGCAGATGGGCAAAGTTGGCTCCAAAGGGGAAGTCGACATCACAGCCACCATTGATGGCTGCCGCTGCCTTCTCCACCACATCGTCGATAGCGGGCAGTTGGTCGATGGCGGTATAGTCGCTCACCACCATACCGTCGAAGCCTACATATTGGCGAAGGATGTCCTGAAGGATCTCACCATTGGCCACGCAATTGGTACCGTGAACGGCATGGTAGCCGGGCATCAGGGCCTTGCAGCCAGTGAGTCGTATCATGCACTCATGGGGCAGGAGTATTTCTTCCATCATCTCCTTCTCATTGGCATCGCCGCCGCCACCATAGCCCAGGTAGTGCTTGGCACAGGCACCCACGCCACGGGTGAGGTCGCCTTGTTGCAGACCACGAACGAAAGCCGTGCCCATGACTGCCGACAGGTAACCGTCTTCGCCATACGACTCCTCCAACCTGTTGAAGCTGGGAGTGCGACAGACATCGACCATAGGCGAAAGGGATAGCACGCCACCCATCTTACGCAGGACGGTGGAGGTCTGACGGGTCTTCAATTCGGCCAATTCGGCATTGAAAGAACAGGCCTGACCAATCTGCTGGGGATAGATAGTGGCTCCTCGGGTGTTGACGCCCGACAGCACTTCTTCATGGCACAGGGCAGGGATGCCGTTGGGTGTCTGTGTCATGAGCCATTGCTGTACGGCTGCTACCCGGTCGCGCAACTCGTTGGGGTCACGAGGTTTCTGCATGGCAAACTGTGAGAAGTGGCCAATGCCGTTGGGTATCAGTTCACGACACTTAGCCGTGTCGAGCCGTCCATCCTCGTCGAAAAGGTCGTCCATATACATGCTGCGCAACTGTGCAACACGCTCTTCCTGCGACATCTTATTATAGAGTTCGTCTATCTGCTCTTCCATGTTGTCGGTGGCGGTAGAGCAGCCTGCCACCAATGCGGTCATACAAATCATCTTGAAGAAATTCATAGTTATTGGGATATACTTTCGGGTGTTTTACTCTTTTCTCTCTCCACTTTCCCCTGATAGCAGGAACCGGTCGATGAACGACTGGACTTCGGGCCACTGGCTTTCGGGCAACTGGCAGTGGCCGTGACCACCTACGATGCTCCACGACATGCGATCGGGAATGCCGAAACGCTGCCATACATGATGGGCAGCCTCAGCAGAGGGGCGCATGGCCTCATCGGCCAACCAGACATAGTCGGGATTGCCAAGCAACAAGAGGGCTCGTGGACACACCATAGCGCAAAGTTCATGCTGGTCGTAGGGCAGACGATAGACCGAGTCGCCACGGAAATGCTCACGCTGACTCTCTAAGAACCAGTGATAGTCGGTCTTGTCGATGTCCTCCACTTTCTCCTTCGACTCGTGGGACTTGCGCCATGCGGCAGCACCTCCGCCACCTGGCTCCTGGGCTATAGTCAGGGCTACACGCTCGTCGAAAGCACCGCAGTAAAGGGCCATCTTGCCTGCATAGGAACAGCCCGTCACCCCGATATGACGGGTGTCAATCTTCGTCACCGAGGGGCCTAACTGTTGGAGTCCGTCGATAAGCCGACTCAGTCCCCATGCCCACTCGCTATAGGCGCCGTTGTCCTTCAGGTCGGGATAGAGGCGGTCAAAAGGATGCTCACCCCTCTCATGGTGCTTGCGCCACTGGGAATAGTCATTCACCTGAGACTCGTGGAAAGTCATCGTAGCGATGGGACGATTGTCGAACAATTGACGGGGTAGCGAGATCATACTGGTGCCTATCATCAGTGCATAGGGAGGCTGTCCCACTTTGGGGTAGCGAATGGTGGAACGCAGGGTGAGCGTAGCGCCATTCACCGTCACATCGACGACCAGTGCCGTGTCGCCCTCCATGCGTGCCTTCACCTGCTGGGGAGTGACGGAGGGCTTGGTGCCAATGCCATAATGCTGGATGAGATGGGCAATGTCGCTGCGACGCTTAGACCAGTCGGCAAAAGAGGCCACACCCAACAGGGGGTCTGGGAGTTCACGCACTTCGGGCAACAGATCGGGATGGGGCATGTCGGGGCTTGCATATCCGCTGCCTGTGTTCTCTACGGTGTAAACCAGCGGGATGTCCTTTGTCTGCGCCTGGCTCGTCAATGCGAGGAGAAGCAGAAGGGAGATGAAAGGGAAGTGTTTCATGATGGTATGTTGTTTGCTTTTGCGTGAGCAAATATAGTGATTTTCATAGAGAAAAGAAAATAATTCAGTCTTTTCACCCTGAAAATTAATTGTTTTTAAAGAATGAGCGTTGAGAGGCTTGAATGAGTGGCAATGAGGACAGATAGAAAAATTGTCGTGAAAAACACATGGAATAAAATTTTTTTCGTAATTTTGCAAACAAAACCATGAAGTATATGAAAAAGCGCATTTTATTCCTTTGTATGATGAGCCTGTTGTGCTCAGTTTTGTCGGCACAGCCGCACCGTTTGTGGTATGCTACGCCTGCCAGTCATTGGCTGGAGGCACTGCCCGTTGGCAACAGTGCCCTGGGAGCCATGGTCTATGGCGGCACAAACGTGGAGGAAATCCAATTGAACGAGGAAACCTTCTGGAGCGGTTCGCCTCACGACAACAACAGCCACGAGTCGCTGGTGGCGCTGACCGAAGTGCGTAGGCTCATCTTCGGCGGCAAAGAGTTTGAAGCCTCTAAACTCATTGACCGCCACTTCGTGAAGGGGCCTCACGGCATGCGCTACCTTCCGCTAAGCAGTCTGAAACTGCATTTCGGCCATCAGGACGTGACGGACTATCAACGGGCTCTGAATCTTGGAGACGCCACCGCTACGACTTCCTATATATATAAGGGTGTAAGATATGAGCGCACAGTGTTTGCCTCGCTTGCCGACAATGCTATCGTCGTGCATATCAAGGCCAGCAAAAAGGGGGCACTGACGTTTGAGGCTAATTTCGACTCGCAGTTGAAAGCTACGGGCTCGGTCATTCTTAGCCGCGAAGTGCAGCCTACGGGCAAGAACGCTATCCCTAAAGTAGCATCTGTCAATGAACTGTCGATGGTGGTCGATGGTGTGGAGCAGGAGGGCATCAAGCCGGGACTGAAGGCCGAATGCCGCGTCAAACTGGTGTCGGATGGTGAACTGACACAGAGCGTCCAGTCGCTGAAGGTGACCAATGCCACTACTGCCACCCTCTATCTGGTGGCCGCCACTAACTTCGTGAACTACCATGACGTCAGCGGCAATCCCATCAAGAAGAACAACCTGTCGCTGGACGGCTTACAGGGAAAATCATACGCCCAATTGCTGAAACGCCATGTGACCAAGTATCAGGAACAGTACAACCGCGTACAGCTGACGCTGCCGAAGTCGGCCAATTCGGGTCTGGAGACCGACAAGCGTGTGGCGGCCTTTGAGAAGGATGCCAACGACCTGGATATGGTAGCGCTGATGATGCAGTATGGACGCTATCTTCTCATTTCCTCGTCGCAGCCCGGAGGACAGCCTGCCAACCTACAAGGCGTATGGAACGACAAGATGAATGCACCATGGGACTCGAAGTACACCATCAACATCAATGCCGAAATGAACTACTGGCCTGCCACGGTGGGTAACCTGATGGAGACGCAGTTGCCATTCTTCTCGATGATTCACGACCTGAGCGAGACAGGTGCCAAGACGGCTAAGGACATGTATGGATGCAGCGGTTGGGTGGCTCACCATAACACCGACCTTTGGCGCATCGCAGGCCCCGTGGACGGTACGCCCTGGGGCATGTTCCCGACGGGTGGTGCTTGGCTGACCACGCATATCTGGCAGCACTACCTCTATACGGGTGACAAGCAGTTCCTGGCTGAATACTACCCAGTGATGAAAGGTGCTGCCGACTTCCTGATGGACTATATGCAGGAGTATCCGGACACCGGAGAGGTGAAGCAAGCCGCAGGCTGGCTGATGACAGTACCCACCGTGTCGCCCGAACATGGGCCTCGTGGCAAAGGCACCAACGTCACTGCTGGTTCGACGATGGACAACCAGATTGTGTTCGACGTGCTCTCACAGACCCTTCAAGCAGCACAAGTCTTAGGCAAAGACCAGCAGCAACAGGCTACTCTCCGTTCCAAATTGGCCAAGCTTCCCCCCATGCAGGTGGGTCGCTACGGTCAGTTGCAGGAATGGCTGATTGATGCCGATGACCCGAAGGACGAGCACCGCCATATCTCCCACCTCTACGGACTGTACCCTTCGAACCAGATTTCACCCTATACCCATCCCGACCTCTTCACCGCTGCCGCCAACACGCTGAAACAGCGCGGTGACATGGCTACGGGTTGGAGCTTGGGATGGAAAACCAATTTCTGGGCCCGCATGCTCGATGGCAACCATGCCTTCCTGATCATCAAGAACATGCTGCACCTGCTGCCCGATGACTCGAAGATGCGCGAATATCCTGCCGGACGTACTTATCCAAACCTCTTCGATGCCCATCCACCCTTCCAGATCGACGGTAATTTCGGCGTGAGTGCCGGCATCTGCGAGATGCTCGTACAAAGCCATGACGGAGCCGTACACCTGCTGCCCGCCTTGCCCGACGCATGGAATGAAGGTGAGGTGAAGGGACTGAGAGCACGAGGCGGCTTCGTAGTCGATGAGCAATGGAGCGGAGGTCAACTGAAGAAGGCTACCGTACATTCTACCATCGGTGGCACCCTGCGTCTGCGCTCATATATCCCCCTGATAGGCAAGGGACTGAAAGCCGCTACGGGAACCTGTCCCAACGAACTGCTAAAGTCGGCTGACATCAGGGAGCCCCTGCACTCAAAAGAACTGGATCATTTTGAAACCCTGCCACTCCGCAAGGTCTATGAATATGACGTGGAGACAGAAGCGGGCAAGACCTATACTTTCACGATGGAATAGTGCGTACAAGTCATGAAACAACTCTTTTCTCTCATCACCTTTTTAGTACTGTCCTGGGCCCCTGTCGCGGCTCAGACGGAGGAGATTATTGATATTAGCGGAAACAACACGTCGTCGAGCTATATCAGTTACGACAAAGCTATTTCGTTGCCAGCGAGTAAGACCGTCAACGTGAAGATGGCTCGCTACTGCTATTTCTCCTCAACCATCAGTGGAACGGGCACGCTGAACCTCTATGCTGGAGGCGAACGCTGCTATCTCGGAACAGCCAAAGGGGCTGCATGGCCCAACTGGACCAACTATCGTGGCGATATTCATGTCTATCCTTTCCCTGAGAACTCCTCCTCGGCAGGCTTTTATGGCGTCGTGCTGGCTCATGGCGGGAAGTCGTTCTCGCCAGAGAATATTGAGGATGCCATCAGGTCGGGCAAAGTGAACCCCTCTATGGCTAACAACCATGTGACATTGCATCAGGGGGCTACCATCTGTTGCGAAGCCAACACCGCAGGGGCTGGCTTCCGTATCGGTGAGCTGCAGACCGAAGCAGGTTCCACGCTGCAAGGCTACATGAAGAATTCAAGGGCTGCCTACTACCTTCTCGGCAACCTGGGTACCGATGCCACCCTCGCCGGCACCATCAGACCTTCAGACTATCGTGACGACACGCCACTCGGAATCATCAAGGAAGGCAAGGGAACCTATCGCATCACTGGCAACCAGAACTACCTGAGTGGTGCGCTACGTGTACTGGAAGGACGTGTCTTGGTGATGAACGACCGTGCCGAGGCAGAATCGAAGAAGTGGCGTGGTGCCTTGGGGGCCCGTCCGAATGATACCGAAGCCGTGGCCTATGTCTTCGAGCAAGGCCTGCTTGGCGGTACGGGCAGCATTGGCGGCTGTGTAGATAACTACGGAACGATAGAACCAGGGGATGATCATATTGGATTACTTACTATTAAGAACTATGCCACCCCATCGAAGAGTGCCCATCTCTTTGTGCGTCCCGCTTCGGTGCTCCGCTTCAAAATCGCATCGGTGGAGGACCACGATGCGCTACTGGTGGGTGGCAACGTGAAATACTTCAACTTGGCGCAGGATTTCTCTGTCAGCGACAAGATGCCTGTGGCACAGATCGTACTCGACGAGCAGGCCGACGTGAAAGTGGGCGACGAGTTTGTCCTGCTCACAGCCAAAGGGAAAGCATCGCAGGCAGGCGACTGGCAGTTTGAGCTGAAACAGCCCGACCGCTACACTTGGCAGTTGGCAGAGCGTGAGGAGGACGGACAGTATAAACTGGTGTTGCGATTGGTCAGCCTTGACGAACCGGGGAATTCCGACAACCCAGACAATCCAGACAATCCCGATGATCCCGAAAGCACCATGGGGGCATTCTATGATGATGGCATCGACGACAAGAGTGATACGCACACTTTGCGTTATTATGCCGTGAAGAATCATAAACTTATTGGTACGGCTATCTCTACCTGGAAAACGGACATTACCAACGAGAACCTGTCGGAAACGAAGGAGGCTGGAACTCAGTTCAACATGCTGGTAGCCGAGAACGAGATGAAGATGGATGCCCTGCAGCCCAACCGTGGGGAGTTCAGTTTCTGGGCAGCCGACAACCTTGTCAACTTCGCCCAGCGACACCAAATGACCATGCGTGGACACTGTCTTGTGTGGCACCAGCAACAACCACAATGGTTGAGCAGCGATGGCAAGAAGAACGACAAGAACTGGAGTCGTGCCGAGGCGTTGAAACTGATGGAAGAGCATATCGCCAACGTGATGAAGCACTTCAAGGGAAAGGTGACGGAATGGGACGTGGTCAACGAATGTCTCGATGATGACCAGTCGATCATCCGCTCTAATCCCGAAGCCTACACGTTGCGGCAGACCGTCTGGCAGCGAGCCATCGGCGACGACTATATTGACTCGGCCTTCGTCTTCGCCCGTCGCTATGACCCAACAGCCGTTCTCTATCTGAACGACTATGGCGTGGAACTGCAAGGCAAGGCAAAGTCGGTGGCTTTCTACAACCTTGTCAAGCATTTGCAGCAGCGTCAGATTCCTATCGACGGCGTAGGCCTGCAGTGTCATTTCTCAATAGGCGACGTTGACTCCGTCAAGCTTGAGCGCACCATACAGCGCTTCGGTCAGGACGGATTGAAGTGCATCGTCACAGAACTGGACATGGGCACGCCCTCGACCTCGGCAAAAGACTTAGAGGAACAGGCACGCAACTACCGCGTCATCACCGACATCGTGCTCAACAACGACAATTGTCCGCACCTGGTGATATGGGGATTGAAAGACAATGACAGTTGGCGTTCGGGATCCAATCCCCTACTCTACACGTCAGGACTCTCAAAGAAACCAGCGTGGTATGCCCTACGCTCAGCCTTGCGTCATCGTACACTTGGACAGGATAGAGTGGACGCCCCCCTGCGGTCATCCTTGCCTGCAGGTTGCCGTGTGTTCACACTCGACGGACGCTGCCTTGGCACCTATGATGCGTTGCGACAGCTGCCGAACGGTCTCTACATCGTTGACGGCAAAAAACTAATTATCAATGGAAAGTTATCGAAATAAATACAACTAAACCTCTGACTTTATGAAGAAACTATTTTTCCTGACGATTCTGAGCTTCTGCCTGCAACAAGCCAGTGCCCAGAATGTGAAGATTGAGTTCGTCACCCCAAGTATCGTCCACGTCGTGAAGGGTACCCCCACGAAGACGCTTGTGGTAACGGCCACCCCAGAAAACGTGGCTGTAAGCAAGAAGGGCAACACCACATCGAGTAAGGAACTGACTGTGCGACAGGACGCACAAGGCAACCTGACCTTCCTAACGGCAAAGGGCAAGGTGCTGCTACGTGAGAAAAACTGCAACGTCGCCGAGGTGCGTCAGACCTTCGTGCTTGACAAAGACGAGGCCATCTACGGCTTAGGCACCATTCAGAACGGCAAGATGAACCGTCGCGGTGAGAAGAAACGCATGGAGCAATCCAACCTTGAGGACTTCCAGAGCGTACTACAGAGCATAAAGGGCTGGGGCCTCTACTGGGAGAACTACTCACCTACCCTCTTTGAAGACAATGCCGATGGCATGACGTTTGACTCGGAGGCTGGCGAGGGCATCGACTACTATTTCATGTATGGTGGCAGTGCCGACGGCGTCATTGCCCAGATGCGCCATCTCAGTGGCGACGTACCCATGTTCCCCCTCTGGACCTACGGCTTTTGGCAGTCGAAGGAACGCTACAAGAGCGCCAAGGAGACCGAAGGCATCGTTGACCAGTACAGGGCTTTGGACGTGCCCCTCGACGGCATTATCCAGGACTGGCAGTACTGGGGAAGCAACTATCTATGGAATGCCATGGACTTTCTCGCTGAAGACTTCAGCAACGGCAAACAGATGATAGAGAACGTGCACAAGAAGCATGCTCACTTCATGATTAGTATTTGGGCCAGCTTCGGACCCATGACCCAGCAATATCGCGAACTCAACGAGAAGGGACTCTTGATGCCCATCGAGACATGGCCGCAGAGCGGTATTTCCCATGTATGGCCTCCCCTCATGAAATATCCCTCAGGCGTGAAGGTCTATGATGCTTTCAGCCCCGTAGCTCGTGACATTTATTGGAAATACCTGAAGACGCTCTACGACTACGGCACCGATGCCTGGTGGATGGACTCTACCGACCCCGACTTCTTCAACCCGAAGGAGAGTGACTATGCCCATAAGGTGCATGGCGGCACATGGCGCCTGCTCCGTAATGCCTTCCCGCTGGAGACCGTCCGTGGCATCTATCAATCACAGCGTAAGGATGATCGTGGCAAGCGTGTCTTCATCATGACCCGCTCCTCTTTTGCCGGACAGCAGCATTATGGTTCTAATATGTGGAGTGGTGACGTGAACTCGTCATGGGACATGCTACGCAAGCAAGTGCCTGCAGGACTGAGCTTCTCACTGACTGGCAACCCCAACTTCAATACCGACATCGGTGGCTTCTTCTGTGGTTCCTACAACACCCGTGGCAGTGGCTCGGCTTCACGTAACCCTCAGTTCCAAGAGCTCTATGTACGCTGGATGCAGTACGGACTGTTCTGCCCAGTGTTCCGCAGTCATGGTGCCGACGCTCCCCGTGAGATATGGCAGTTTGGCAAGAAAGGGGAGCCTGTCTATGATGCTATTGAAAAGCAGATTCGTCTGCGCTATCGCCTGCTACCTTACCTTTACAGCACCGCATGGCAAGTCACCAGTAACAATGAGAGCTATATGCGCCCGCTGTTCAGCGACTTCGCCGCCGACAAGAAAGTGTGGGACATGAACGACGAGTTCCTCTTTGGTCGCAGCATATTGGCTGCCCCCATCGTCAACCCGCAGTACACCGAGGAGAAAATCATCCGTACTAACGCTATGACAGGATGGGACCGCCAGAATGTGAATAGTGAGGGAGCAAATAATGACAAACTGAACTGGTCGGAGAAGAAGAGTGTCGTGAAGTACCTGCCAAAGGGCACCACATGGTACGACTTCTGGACTGGCAAGGCCTACAAGGGCGGACAGAACGTGACATTAGAGACACAGCTTGACCGTGTACCCATGTTCCTTCGTGCCGGAAGCATCCTGCCCCTTGGCCCCGAGATGCAATATGTAGGCGAGAAGGCTTGGGACAACCTCGAAGTGCGCCTCTATCCTGGTGCCGACGGCTCGTTCGTGCTCTATGAGGACGAAGGTGACAACTACAACTACGAGAAGGGAGTCTACAGCACCATCACCTTCACTTGGAATGACCGTACCCGCACCCTGACCATTGGCGAACGCAAGGGCAACTATCCTGGCATGTTGCAGAAGCGCCAGTTCACCCTTGTCATGCCCAACGGCGCACAGCAGACCGTTAGCTACGATGGAAATCAACAGGCAGTTAAACTGTAAAGGGAAAGAACAAAAATAAAAAGAAAAATTAGTAAATAAAAAAAATCCAATATTGT
>Ga0326511_10003609_pt1 | contig 12439 bp, 23 predicted proteins | sample 0_2496_0518_D_FD_203701 | JGI IMG/M metagenome (GOLD analysis project Ga0326511, IMG submission 203701) | Bovine rumen microbial communities from UC Davis, California, United States - 0_2496_0518 | ecosystem: Host-associated > Mammals > Digestive system > Stomach > Rumen | place: USA...
TGGTGAAGACGCAGTACTTCGACCTCTCGGGACGCCGGGTGCTCGTCCCCTCGAACGGCATCTACATGAAGACCATTCAATATAAGAACGGCACGACGGCTACGCAGAAAGTCGTGGTCAAGTAAATAGTGAAGGGGGGGATGCCCTGCCACTCTGTATGGAGCGGTAGGGTTTCCCCTACGCAGTTTTCGGGAAATTCCCTTTGCCGACTGCAACCAATGCGCTACCTTTGCACCGTAGAATCAATTCAGTAACGGAAAGGACAAGACGTATGATGAAGCGTGTGATATTCTCAGTGATGTGCTCGGCGCTCTTGCTCAGCAGCTGCGCCACGTATACGGGACAGGGAGCCTATGTGGGAGCCTCCGTCGGTTCGCTGCTCGGCTCGGCCTTGGGCGGATATAGCGGCGGATGGAGCGGCCATCATGCCGGCCAGATTGTCGGCATGGCCACAGGAGCCGCCGTCGGCGCTGCCATCGGTGCTGCCGAGGACAAGAAGGTGGAGGAGCGCATGCAGCAATATCCCGCCAGCCGCTCCCGCCGTGCTGCCTCACGCAAGCAGCGCAAGCAGGCGGCGAAGAGCGAAGCAGGGCTGGACGGAGTCTATGAGAACGGAGCCGTGCGCGAGCCGAAGCCCGCCACCACCGACAGCGGCTACGATGCCACCAACAGCGGCGATGACCGCGTCGACTTCGGCATCTCGGGACCCTCGAAATAGCCGGCCGCTATACGTGAGTCTGACACATGCTTCGGAGTGCTAATAATATTTAAAACAGTTAAATTATCTTATAATCGGAGACTGCAGTATTGCGGTTTCCGATTTTATTATGTACCTTTGCACCCGCAAATGTGGGTATTGCGCTGGCTCGTGAGCTAACAATACACTGACTAAGAGCGACTTAGACTTCATGATGGAAGCAGTAAGGGCGTTTCTTTTTAGGTGTGTTTTGCGAGTTTTGTGATGCGCCACTTAAAAAGAGAAAAAATATAACACATTATTATTATTTAATTTTTAAAACTGAAATGCCAGGATTAATTGGAAGAAAAATCGGAATGACATCCGTTTTCAGTGCCGACGGCAAGAACGTGCCGTGCACTGTTATCGAAGCCGGTCCTTGTGTTGTCACCCAAGTGAAGACTGTCGAGAAGGACGGCTATGCTGCCCTTCAGTTGGCTTTTGGTGAGAAGAAAGAGAAGAACACCACCAAGCCTATGATGGGCATCTTCAAGAAAGCCGGAACAACACCCAAGGCCCACTTGGCCGAGTTCAAGTTCGATGAGGAGCATAACCTCGGAGACACCCTCACCGTCGACCTCTTTGCCGATGCAGAGTTTGTCGACATCGTGGGCACTTCGAAGGGTAAGGGCTTCCAGGGCGTTGTGAAGCGTCATGGCTTTGGCGGCGTGGGCCAGAGCACTCACGGTCAGGACGACCGCCTGCGCAAGCCCGGTTCTATCGGTGCCTGCTCGTATCCCGCCAAGGTGTTTAAGGGTATGCGCATGGGCGGCCAGATGGGCGGCGACCGCGTGACGACCCAGAATCTCAAAGTGTTAAAGGTGATTCCTGAGCACAACCTGATCCTCGTCAAGGGCAGCTGTGCAGGATGCAATGGTTCAACTGTTTTAATTGAAAGGTAAGCTATGGAAATCAATGTATTGAATATCAAGGGTCAGGAGACCGGACGTAAGGTTACCTTGAATGAAGCCATCTTCGGCATTGAACCTAACGATCATGTGATTTATCTCGACGTCAAGCAGTATCTGGCCAACCAGCGCCAGGGCACTGCCAAGGCCAAGGAGCGCTCCGAACATGCCGGCTCTACGCGCAAGCTCGGTCGCCAGAAGGGCGGCGGCGGCGCACGTCACGGCGACATCAACTCTCCGCTGCTCAAGGGCGGTGGCCGCGTGTTCGGGCCCAAGCCCCGCGACTATGGCTTCAAGCTGAACAAGAAGGTGAAGCAGCTCGCCCGCAAGTCGGCCCTCTCGTACAAGGCTCAGGAGAATGCCATCATCGTCGTCGAGGACTTTGCTTTCGACGCTCCCAGGACCAAGGACTTCATCGCCGTCGAGAAGGGTCTGAACGTAGAGGGCAAGAAGATCCTCATGGTGCTCCCCGAGTCGAACAAGAACGTTTATCTCTCGGCCCGCAACCTGCAGAAGGCTGAATGCATCATCGCAGCCAACGTGAATACCTACAAGGTGCTCAACGCCGACGTGATGGTCATCACCGAGAAGTCGCTCGAGGCCATCAACAGCGTACTGGGATAATAAATTTCGTAATAACGAAATAACGTAATAACGTAATAACGAAAGAGATTAATTATGAGTTTTATTATAAAGCCTCTGATCACAGAGAAAATGACCAATATCACGGAGAAGTCGTCGGTAGAGAAGACACTTCGTGCTCGCAATGCCAAGGCCGCCGAGAAGCTCGGCGCCAAGGAGGAGAAGGTCACTTATGTAGTAAAGCGCAAGGGTAAGGCCGACGAGACCAAGGAGAAGACCATCTACACCTACACCAAGCCCGTCCGCCAGAAGTTCGGCTTCATCGTTCGCCCCGAGGCTAACAAGATCGAGATTGCCAAGGAAGTGGAGGCCACCTACAACGTCACCGTCGAGGATGTCAACACCATCCGCTACGCTGGCAAGCGCTCGAGCCGCTACACCAAGGCAGGTCTTGTGCGTGGTCACAAGAATGCATACAAGAAGGCTATCGTCACTCTGAAAGAGGGCGACACTATTGATTTTTACAGCAATATTCAGTAATAAGAAATGGCAGTACGTAAATTAAAGCCCGTAACTCCGGGCCAAAGACACAAGATTATTGGCACGTTCGAGGATATTACTGCATCCGTGCCAGAGAAGTCTCTCGTTTACGGCAAGCGCTCTACCGGCGGTCGTAACAACACCGGTAAGATGACCGTCCGCTACATGGGCGGCGGCCACAAGAAGAAGTATCGTCTTATCGACTTCAAGCGAGAGAAGGATGGTGTTCCTGCCGTAGTAAAGACCATCGAGTACGATCCGAACCGCTCGGCTCGCATCGCGCTGCTCTACTACGCAGATGGTGAAAAACGTTATATCATTGCTCCTAACGGACTTCAGGTTGGTGCAACCTTGATGTCGGGTGCAGACGCAGTGCCTGAGGTAGGTAATGCGCTTCCGCTGGCCAACATCCCCGTGGGTACCGTGATTCACAACATTGAATTGCGTCCCGGACAGGGTGCACTGCTGGTTCGTTCGGCTGGTAATTTCGCTCAGTTGACTTCTCGCGAGGGCGACTACTGCGTGATTAAGCTCCCCTCGGGAGAGACCCGCAAGGTGCTCTCTGTCTGCAAGGCTACCGTCGGCAGCGTAGGCAATTCCGACCACGCCTTGGAGCACTCGGGCAAGGCCGGTCGCTCGCGCTGGCTCGGACGCCGCCCCCACAACCGCGGCGTCGTGATGAACCCCCACGATCACCCGATGGGTGGTGGTGAAGGACGTCAGTCGGGTGGACATCCTCGTTCGCGCAAGGGCTTGTACGCTAAGGGTCTCAAGACTCGCGCTCCTAAGAAGCAGTCGAACAAGTACATCATCGAAAGAGCTAACAAGAAGTAATCACGAAACCAAAAAGAGTGTAAATTATGAGTCGTTCACTTAAAAAAGGCCCATACATCAACGTGTCGCTCGAGAAGAAAATTGTCGCCATGAATGAGAGCGGCAAGAAGAGCGTTGTCAAGACCTGGGCCAGAGCTTCAATGATTTCCCCAGATTTCGTGGGACATACCGTTGCAGTTCATAATGGTAATAAATTCATCCCTGTCTACATCACCGAGAACATGGTAGGCCACAAACTGGGCGAGTTCTCACCCACGCGTCGCTTTGGCGGACATGCCGGCAACAAGAAATAAGCTCCAGGGAAAAGAATTAAGAATTAAGAATTAAGAATTAAGAATTATAATGGGAGCAAGAAAAAGATTAGCTGCAGAGAAAAGGAAGGCAGCCAATAAGACACAGTACTTTGCAAAGCTGAAAGGCTGTCCCTCTTCACCCCGCAAGATGCGCTATGTCGTCGACATGATCCGCGGCATGGAGGTGAACCGCGCCCTGGGCGTGCTTCGTTTCTCGAAGAAGGCTGCCTCAGAGAATGTAGAGAAGCTTCTCCGCTCGGCCATCGCCAACTGGGAGGCAAAGAATGACCGCAAGGCCGAGGACGGTGAGCTCTACGTGAGCCGCGTGTTCGTCGATGAGGGTGTAACCATGAAGCGCATGCGCCCGGCTCCGCAGGGCCGCGGCTATCGCATCCGCAAGCGCTCTAACCACGTGACCTTGTTTGTTGACGCTAAAACTAATGATTAAGTAAAAGGTATGGGACAGAAAGTAAATCCTATTAGCAACCGTCTGGGTATCGTCAAGGGTTGGGATTCCAATTGGTTCGGAGGCAAGGACTTCGGAGATAACCTGGTAGAGGATCAGAAGATCCGTAAGTATCTCAATGAGCGACTGGCCAAGGCCAGCATCTCGAAGATTGTCATCGAGCGTACACTGAAGCTGGTCACCATCACCATCTGCACGGCCCGTCCGGGTCTGGTCATTGGTAAGGGTGGTCAGGATGTCGACAAGCTCAAGGAAGAGCTGAAGAGACTCTACGACAAGGAAATACAGATTAATATCTATGAGGTGAAGAAACCTGAGCTCGATGCCAACATCGTTGCCAACAACATCGCTCGCCAGATAGAGGGCAAGATTGCCTACCGCCGTGCTATCAAGATGGCTGTTGCCAACACCATGCGCGCAGGAGCAGAGGGTATCAAGGTGCAGATCTCGGGCCGACTGAACGGTGCCGAAATCGCACGTAGCGAGATGATCAAGGAAGGACGCACACCGCTGCACACCTTCCGTGCCGACATTGACTACTGCCAGGCAGAGGCCCTCACAAAGGTTGGCCTGCTGGGCCTCAAAGTCTGGATCTGCCGTGGTGAGGTGTATGGAAAGGTTGACCTGACTCCTAACTTCACGCAGGAGAAGGGCGCTCCCCGCTCGGGCGGCGGACGTGACAATGGTGGCCGTCGTTTCCGCAACAAGAAAAAGTAATTTTATCACGTAAAGTAAGAAGCTATCATGTTACAACCTAAGAGAGTAAGATATAGAAGGCCTCAGGATGGACGTGGCAACAAAGGCAACGCCCACCGTGGCACACAGCTGGCCTTCGGCTCCTTCGGCATCAAGACGCTCGATGCCAAGTGGATCGACAGCCGCCAGATTGAGGCAGCCCGTGTGGCCATCAACCGCTACATGAACCGTGAAGGTCAGGTATGGATCCGCATCTTCCCCGACAAACCCATCACTCGCAAGCCTGCCGACGTGCGAATGGGTAAAGGTAAGGGTGACCCCGCAGGATGGGTGGCTCCCGTTACCCCGGGTCGTATTCTTTTCGAGGTCGAGGGCGTGCCCTTCGAAGTGGCCAAGGAGGCGCTGCGCCTCGGAGCCCAGAAGCTGCCCGTGAAGACTAAGTTTATTGTTAGACGCGATTACGATAAAAACGCATAAGCTATGAAGATGACAGAAATTAAGGGTCTTGAGACCAAGGAACTGGCTGAGAAGCTGGAGACAGAGGTTGCCAACTACAACCAGATGAAGTTGAACCACGCTGTGACTCCCCTGGAGAATCCGTCACTCATCAAGGCTGCACGTCGTGACATCGCACGCATGAAGACAGAACTCCGCCAGAGAGAACTTAACAAATAACAAATGGTCCAGATGGAAACAAGAAATTTAAGAAAGACAAGACAGGGTGTCGTGATCAGCAACAAGATGGATAAAACCATTGTTATTGCAGCTAAGTTCAAGGAGAAACACCCCATTTACGGTAAGTTCGTCCAGAAGACGAAGAAGTACCATGCTCACGACGAGAAGAACGAGTGCAACGTCGGAGATACCGTGCTCATCATGGAGACCCGTCCCCTCTCTAAGACCAAGAGATGGCGTTTAGTACAAATCGTAGAAAAGGCTAAGTAAAATATGATACAGACAGAAACAAGACTTACCGTAGCTGACAACAGCGGCGCACGCGAGGCTCTCTGCATCCGCGTACTGGGTGGTACCCGCCGCCGCTATGCTAGCGTAGGTGACGTGATTGTCGTTGCCATCAAGAACGCAATCCCCACTAGTGACGTTAAAAAGGGTGCAGTGTCGAAGGCTCTGGTTGTTCGCACAAAGAAGGAAATCCGTCGCGCCGATGGTTCTTACATCCGCTTCGACGACAATGCCTGCGTGCTGCTCAACAATGCCGGCGAACTCCGCGGCAGCCGTATCTTCGGCCCCGTGGCTCGTGAGCTTCGCGCCGTCAACATGAAGGTCGTATCACTGGCACCTGAGGTTCTTTAATCATTAAATCAGATCATAGTAATGGCTAAGTTACATATTCGTAAAAACGATACAGTCATGGTCCTGGCCGGTGAGGACAAGGGCAAGACTGGCAAGGTGCTGAAGGTTCTCGTCGAGAAGCAGCGTGCACTGGTGGAGGGCGTCAACATGGTCTCCAAGAGCACGAAGCCCAGCGCCAAGAACCCCCAGGGTGGCATCGTGAAGCAGGAGGCTCCTGTTCACATCTCGAATTTAAGTCTTATCGATCCGAAGAGCGGCAAGCCTACCCGCGTGAGCATCAAGCACGAGGGCAAGAACGTCGTCCGAATCGCTAAAAAGTCAGGGGAGGAGATTAAGTAATGGCAAACACAGCACAATTGAAGAAAGTGTACAACGAGCAGATTGCTCCGTCACTTGAGAAGCAGTTCAACTACAGCAGCAAGATGCAGGTGCCCGTCCTGAAGAAGATTGTGGTCAATCAGGGCCTCGGCGATGCCACTCAGGACAAGAAGATCATCGACGTGGCTATCAACGAGATTACTGCCATCACCGGTCAGAAGGCTGTGGCTACCTACTCTAAGAAGGATATCGCCAACTTCAAGCTGCGCAAGAAGATGCCCATCGGCGTCATGGTGACGCTGCGCCGTGAGCGCATGTATGAGTTCCTGGAGAGACTGGTGCGTGTGGCTCTGCCCCGCATCCGCGACTTCAAGGGTATCGAGAGCAAGTTTGACGGTCGTGGCAACTACACCCTCGGCATTCAGGAGCAGATCATCTTCCCTGAAATCAACATCGACAGCGTGGACCGCATCCAGGGCATGAACATCACCTTCGTCACCACGGCAAAGACCGACGAGGAGGGTTATGCATTGCTCAAGGCTTTCGGCCTGCCGTTTAAGAACGCTAAAAACGATTAAGAGATATGGCAAAAGAATCTATGAAAGCCCGCGAGGTGAAACGTGCTAAACTCGTCGCCCGCTATGCTGAGAAGCGCGCTGCGCTGAAGAAGGTCATCGCCACAGCCGACGTGACCACCGAGGACGGAGCCATGGCAGCCTACGAGGCTGCTCGCAAGCTCCAGTCTATTCCCCGCAACGCCAACCCCATCCGTCTGCACAACCGCTGCAAGATCACCGGTCGTCCCAAGGGATATATGCGCCAGTTCGGACTGTCGCGTATCCAGTTCCGCGAGATGGCTTCCAACGGTCTCATCCCTGGTGTGAAGAAAGCCAGCTGGTAAATTATTTTCATTATTTAATATTGTCGGGGCAGTCCCGATTAATTAAACAATTTATTTTATGACAGATCCAATAGCAGATTATCTGACCAGACTCAGAAACGCCATCATGGCCAACCACCGCGTGGTTGAGGTTCCTGCGTCTAACTTGAAGAAGGAAATCACCAAGATCCTCTTCGAGAAGGGCTACATCCTGAACTACAAGTTCGTCGAGGATGGCCCACAGGGTACTATCAAGGTTGCCTTGAAGTATGACCCTGCCACCAAGGCTAATGCCATCAAGTGCCTGAAGCGCGTGTCGACCCCCGGTCTTCGTAAGTACACGGGCTACAAGGACATGCCGAGAGTAATTAACGGACTGGGTATCGCCATCTTATCCACGTCACAGGGTGTAATGACTGACAAGGAGGCTTCGCAGCTCAAGATTGGCGGCGAGGTGCTTTGCTACGTCTATTAATTGGAGGGTCCAGAATATGTCAAGAATAGGAAAATTGCCAATTAGTATCCCTGCAGGTGTCACCGTGGCACAGTCGCAGGATGGTGTCATCACCGTGAAAGGCCCCAAGGGTGAGCTTTGCCAGAAGGTGGATCCTTCTATCAAGGTAAGCATTGCCGACGGCCACGTGACTTTCGAGATTGACGAGAACAGCCCTGTCAACATTAAGCAGAAGCAGGCTTTCCATGGCCTCTATCGCGCACTGGTCAACAACATGGTGGTCGGTGTCAGCGAGGGCTATAAGAAGGAAATGGAACTCGTGGGTGTGGGCTATCGTGTCAGCAACCAGGGAAACATCATCGAGTTCTCGCTGGGCTATACGCACCCCATCTTCATCCAGTTGCCCAAGGAGGTGAAGGTAGAGACCAAGATGGAGCGTAACCAGAATCCCCAGATCGTTCTGGAGTCGGCCGACAAGCAGCTGCTTGGTATGATATGTGCCAAGATTCGTTCTTTCCGTATGCCGGAGCCTTACAAGGGTAAGGGTATCTTGTTCAAGGGCGAGGTTATCCGCCGCAAGTCGGGTAAGTCAGCCTCGGCTAAGTAATGTGAATTGAAAATTGAAAATCGGAAATTGAAAATTTGCAGTTATGACTACAAAGAAGATACAGAGACGAATCAAGATTAAATACAGAATTCGTAAGAGCGTGTTCGGCACTGCCGAGCGTCCCCGTCTGAGCGTGTTCCGCTCGAACAAGCAGATCTATGCTCAGGTGATTAATGACTTGGAAGGTAAAACACTTGCTTCTGCATCGTCGCTGGGCATGGAGACCATGCCTAAGATTGAGCAGGCCGGCAAGGTAGGCGAGCTGTTGGCTCAGAAGGCTCAGGAGGCCGGTGTGACCTCCGTCGTCTTCGACCGTAACGGCTATCTCTACCACGGCCGTGTGAAGTCACTGGCCGATGGAGCACGTAAAGGCGGACTTAATTTCTAAACGATTATGGCAATGAATAAAGTTAAGATAAATAGTGACGTTGAGTTGAAAGACAGACTGGTTGCCATCAACCGTGTTACCAAGGTAACCAAGGGAGGTCGCACCTTCACATTCGCAGCCATCGTAGTCGTCGGCGACGGCAACGGTGTCATCGGATGGGGACTGGGTAAGGCTGGCGAAGTTACCGCCGCCATCGCCAAGGGTGTCGAGGCAGCCAAGAAGAACCTGGTGAAGGTTCCCGTACTGAAGGGTACCATCCCCCACGAGATGGAAGCTCGCTTCGGCGGTGCTCAGGTGTTCCTGCGTCCGGCTGCTGCCGGTACCGGCCTCGTGGCCGGCGGTGCTATGCGTGCCGTGCTGGAGAGTGTCGGAGTGAAGGACGTGCTGGCCAAGTCGAAGGGTTCTTCCAACCCCCACAACCTGGTGAAGGCTACCATTGCTGCCCTCTCTCAGATGCGTGATGCCTATACCGTCGCCGGTACACGTGGCATCAGCATGAACAAGGTGTTTAACGGATAAAACGATAGGAGACAGAAGACTATGGCAACAATCAAGATTAAGCAGATTAAGAGCAAGATCGGTTATCCCGTCGACCAGAAGCGTACCCTCGAAGCTTTGGGACTTCGCAAGATCTCCCAGGTGGTTGAGAAGGAAGACACGCCTGTTATCCGTGGCATGATCCGTAAGGTTCATCATCTTGTGGAAGTTATCGACTAATTAATTTCAGACAATTATTTAAAACAGTTAACGATTATGAAACTACATACTTTAAAGCCGGCAGAAGGCTCTACGCATTCACGCCGCAGGTTAGGTCGCGGTACGGGTTCTGGTCTCGGAGGCACTTCTACCCGTGGTCACAAGGGTGCCAAGGCTCGTTCCGGCTACAAGAAGAAGGTTGGTTTCGAGGGTGGTCAGATGCCACTGCAGCGTCGTGTTCCGAAGTCTGGCTTCAAGAACATCAACCACAAGGAGTATTTCGCTGTCAACCTCTCCACTCTGCAGAAGCTGGCCGAGCAGAAGGGCCTCGCCAAGATTGGCATTGCCGAACTGGTTGCCGCCGGTCTGACCAATGGCAAGGAACTCGTCAAGGTGCTTGGCAACGGCGAACTGAAGGCCAAGGTGGATGTCGAGGCCAACGCATTCTCGAAGACTGCCGAGGAGGCTATCAAGGCAGTCGGTGGTAACGCAACAATTATCTGAACTAGTAGACAACAAGATGAAGAAGTTTATAGAGACACTGAAGAACATCTGGAGGATTGAGGACCTGCGTCAGCGCATCCTCATCACCATCCTCTTTGTAGCAATTTACCGCTTCGGTTCGTTCGTCGTGCTGCCAGGCATCAATCCCGGCATGCTCGATAAATTGCAGTCGCAGACCGCTGGCGGCCTGATGTCGCTGTTGGACATGTTCTCCGGTGGTGCATTTTCCAATGCTTCAATCTTTGCACTTGGAATCATGCCTTACATCTCAGCTTCCATCGTGATGCAGCTCCTTGCCGTCGCTGTGCCTTATTTCCAGAAGATGCAGCGCGAGGGCGAGAGCGGCCGCAAAAAGATCATGACTTATACTCGGTACCTGACAGTAGCTATCCTGCTGTTTCAGGCACCGAGCTATCTCATCAATCTGAAGATGCAGGCCGGTGCTGCCTTGGCATCAGGAATCAGCTGGTCGGTATTCGTCATACCTGCCACGATTATCCTGGCTGCAGGCAGTATGTTCATCCTCTGGCTGGGCGAGCGCATTACCGACAAGGGAATAGGAAATGGTGTGTCTCTCATCATTATGATAGGTATCATTGCCCGTCTGCCTCAGGCTTTTGCTCAGGAGGTGACGTCGCGCTTCACGGCAATCAGCGGTGGTGGCCTGGTGATGTTCCTCGTCGAGATCATCATTCTTTATCTGGTTGTTTGTGCTGCAATTGTCTTGGTACAGGGGGTCCGCAAGATTCCCGTACAGTATGCGAAGCGTCTGGTCAATGGTCAGCAGGTGGGCGGTGCACGTCAGTACATCCCCCTGAAGCTGTTCGCCGCCAATGTGATGCCTATCATCTTTGCTCAGGCTCTGATGTTCATCCCGCTGGCTTTCGTGCAGTATGCTGCTCCTGAGAATGCAAACTGGTTTGTGCGCAGCATGCTGGATCATCACAGCTGGCTGTACAACATCATCTTTGCAGCGCTGATCATCGCCTTCACTTATTTCTATACTGCCATCACTCTCAATCCCACCCAGATGGCCGAGGACATGAAGCGCAACAATGGGTTTATACCCGGCATCAAGCCCGGTAAGGATACTGCCGACTTCATCGATACGGTGATGTCGCGCATCACACTGCCTGGTTCGCTGTTTATTGCCTTCATTGCCATCATGCCGGCTTTTGCCAGCCTGCTCAACGTACAGGATGCTTTCTCGCAGTTCTTTGGCGGCACGTCGCTGCTGATTCTCGTGGGTGTCGTCCTTGACACGTTGCAGCAGATAGAGAGTCATCTGCTGATGCGCCACTACGATGGCCTGCTCAATTCGGGTCGCATTCACGGCCGTGGCGGGGTGAGTGCCTACTGATCCGGAGTATGAAGATCTATCTGAAGACTGAAGATGAAATCGAGCTGATGCGCAAGGCCAACCAGCTTGTTGGTAGCACCCTTGGCGAATTAGCTAAACATATCAAGCCTGGTGTAACGACCCTCCAGTTGGATAAAATTGCCGACGAGTTTATTCGTGACAATGGGGCCATCCCCACCTTCAAGGGTTTCCCCAATCCATACGGAGGGCCGTTTCCCGCCAGCATCTGTACGTCAGTCAACGACGTCGTGGTGCATGGCGTGCCCAACGAGCAGACGGTGCTTCGCGAAGGTGACATCATATCCATCGACTGTGGCACACTGCTCAACGGCTTCTGCGGCGACTCCTGCTACACGTTCTGCGTGGGCGAGGTGAGCGATGAAGTGAAAGAACTGCTCCGAACAACCAAGGAGTCGCTCTATCAGGGAATCGGGAATGCTTGTGCCGGCCGTCATCTGGGCGACATCAGTAGTGCAGTGCAGGCCACTTGCGAAGCGCATGGTTACGGTATTGTGAGAGAACTTACCGGTCATGGTATAGGCAGGGAGATGCACGAGGACCCTCAGGTCCCTAATTATGGACATCGAGGCAACGGCGTCATGCTCAAGGCGGGTATGTGCATAGCTATCGAGCCTATGGTGACTATGGGTAAGCGAGACATCTACCTCGATGCCAACGACAAGTGGACCATCCGCACACGCGACGGAAAGCCGGCTGCACATTTTGAGCATACACTTGTAGTGCGAAAGGGTAGGGCGGAGATTTTATCCTCATTCGAAGAAGTAGAGAACATAGAAGGAAAGTTATATTAAGGTATGGCAAAACAAGGAGCAATAGAACAAGACGGCACAATCGTCGAGGCA
>Ga0326511_10003611_pt1 | contig 12437 bp, 14 predicted proteins | sample 0_2496_0518_D_FD_203701 | JGI IMG/M metagenome (GOLD analysis project Ga0326511, IMG submission 203701) | Bovine rumen microbial communities from UC Davis, California, United States - 0_2496_0518 | ecosystem: Host-associated > Mammals > Digestive system > Stomach > Rumen | place: USA...
AAAGGGCGCTCCAGCCGATGCGCTGCCGTTGTCGATAATCCACGTGAGGAAGACTCGCGTGGGTCCAGCGGTCGAAGCGTTCATCTGGATAACCGGACCAGTGCTCGGCATGCTGTTGTTGGTGTCTGAAAGCCCGATGCGCCTAATTCCCGTTGAGCTGTTCGGGAACGCCACGAGCGCAACGACAACCCACACGCCAGCGCCAAGGTTCACGTGACCTAGGCTCTTGTTCGTGCTTGCTGCTACGTTTGTTGAGTCAAACGAGCTTGTAACCATGTCGGGGTCGCCGATTTTAATGTCGTTGCCAACGCTGTCCTTGGGGTCATCCACCGTGAGCGCCGAACCGATTTTTGATCCTGACGTTGCCAGCTTCATCACGGTCTTCGCGCTGCCCGGCGAATCGTCCAGATACATCGTTAGGCTGGTGGCCGTGAGCACGAGCTGCGCCGTGTAGCCCTGCGCCCTGCTCCAAAGCTTGATGGCGTTCTTGCGCAAGGACGCGACCACGTTGTCGGACGTGTTGCCTGTGCCGTCGTACACGTCGATGCCCGAGTTGCTGCCCGCCACGATGGCGAGCAGGTTGGTGGCACCAGCGCGGAAGAGCATGCCCAGACTGTTCCATAGCGCGTTGCGGGAGCCTGTTGGGTTGCCCTTCTCGGTGCTGATGTGCGCACCGTTATCGTCGTGCCAGAAGAACTGCCCAGTGGCTTCCGCGATGATCTTGGCGTCCTCCGCGAGCCTTCCGGCTGCTGCGGCCACCTTGCGCACGGCACCCACGGCGCTCACGCCAGCGGACGGGTCGCTCGCGTTGCCGACCACGCCCATCTGTGCGCCGGACCAGCTCACGCTCACCACGTCACCGACCTCCACGCCAGCGGCGCAGGTTGACGCGGGCGCTTCGCCGCCGTCACCAGTGGTCACCCACACCGTGCCGTCATTGTCGATGCGCGTGACCGTGGCGGGCACGTAGCCCTTGTGCGGGCGTATGGTGCCCACCAGCTCGCCGCAGAAGTCCCAGATGGTGCTCACGTCCATGTGCTCACCTCCATGCTCGCGCGTTCGGTCACGGTGATGCCCGCGCCGCATGCGTACTGCTGGCGCTCGATGCGCAGGTCGCCCTCCAGCCGTACCGTGGCAAGCGAGCCGCGCACCACGTCGCCCACGCCCACGTCCGGCCACCACTTGCGCCTGTACGTGCGCTCGCGCCGCACGACGGAGCGCTCGGCGAGCATGCGCACGGCGTAGGCGTCCAGCGTCTCGCCGCCCACGCGCACGGGGTTGGTCTCGGACTCGTCTATCCAGTAGCCGACCTGCGGGAAGCCCGTCGGGCTGCTCTCGTCGGTGTTGACCGCCTGCGCGTAGGCCATGCCCTCCCAGACGCGGTATCGGTTCGGTATGTCCGAGAGGTCATCGTTGTAGTCCACCTTGGGCTGTAGTAGCGCCGCATGGGCGCGGTTCAGCAGCAGCGCGGGTTCTGTCGGTCGCGGCCCCACGTGGATGGTGCCGTGGCCGTCCGTGGTGATGCGGTAGCCGCCAGCACGCGCGACCTGCCACGCGAGGTCCAGCGCGGACGCGCCCTGCTCGGGCACGACGCCGGACGCGAGTGCGAATCCGCCGCCGTCCACGACCACGGGTGCCACGCAGTTGAGCCGCAGCAGCGATGCCGCGTACTCCGCGCCGTCGCTGCCAGCGGGCGCGTACTGCCCAGGGGACAGCTCGTAGGTGGATGCGGGATACAGGACGCTCCGTGATTCCACCTTGTCCGTGGGCACGCCGTGGTCAACGCTGCCGCCCGTGCGCACCAGCTCCAGCGTTGCGACCTCGACGCGCTCAATCTCGCCGTCCTGCTCCGCGATCATCACGACTCGGTAGTACCCGCGCGGGATGGTCGCGTTGGTCACGGTCACGGTGCCGGAGTCCACGAGCGGGGCGTCCCCCGTGGCGTCACGGGTGACGCTCACGGAGTCAACGCCAGTAATCAGCTCGCCGTCGGCCCATGTGGACGGTATGACGGCATGCACGCGCCAGTGCGCGGCGTATGTCCTCGACCAGTCCATCGCTAGCCCTCGCTCTCGTCCTCGACGTTGTACGTGGGCAGCGTGTAGGCGGGCGTGAGGGCGACCTCCGTCGCGCTGATGCTCACGGAAGACAGCTCGTGCGTGGGAGTCATGTCGGTGACCTCCACGTGCGCTTCGTAGGCCGAACCATCGGGCGTGCGAACGAACGCGGGGCCGACGAAGTGCGCCAGCTCCTTGACTGCCGCGATGGTCGCGGGGTCTTCCAGCCTGAGGACGGTGGTCGCCAGCTTCGCGGTGCGCCTGATGCCTTGGTTGTAGAACGCGTCCGTGCTACCGTCCAGATACTCGTGGATATCCACGTCCTTACCGTACCCGTCGCTGATTGCGAGGTCATACGGCAGCTCGACCGTGCCGCCCTGCCAGTCGATGCGAAGGACGCTGCCGCCCATCTCGTAGGGCGCGTCGTACCACTCCACGTCGCCGTCAGCCGTGCGGCACGCGATGCGGTAGTAGTGCGTCATGCCATCGCCGTATGGGGCGTACTGGTCGGTGAGGGTCGCCGTGAGGGGCCACGTCTCGCCGATGAGCTGTGCGCCGTCGTTGGTCAGGCGGTAGATGTCGTAGCAGTCGGTGGCCACGCTCGTGGACGGTGGAACCAAATCGATGCGCACAGCCTTCACGCTGGTACCGTCGGTGTCGTAGGTGTCGATGGGCGTGAGGGTCACGCATCCGTCGGGGTCGGGTGCCTGATGGCTCCACGCCACGGCGAACGTCGCCGTGCTCACGTCGCTCGTCAGCTCGGTGGCGGGGTCGGTCGCGCTCGCGGTCACCTGATACTCGGTGCCGTCGATGAGGTCCAGACCTGCGGGGAGCGTCACGGTCGCCGCGCCGCTCGTCCACTCGGGCAGCACGACGCCGGACCATATCACGTCGCCGTCGGCCTGAATGACCATGCCAGCCGGACCGTCGCCGCTCGTGCCCATAGAGGTCACGGTGAGCGCCACGCTTGCGCCCGCCGCGCTGCACGTGCACGGGATGCCAATGCCGTCTCCCTGCTCCGCGTAGGTCGCGGACGGCGCGACGGCGAACGTCGGCTTGGGCACGATGTGCGTTGTCTTCGCCGTGCTCTCGACCCACGCGCCGCCCGTGGAGACGGCCACGCGAATGGTGAGAGCGCCGTTCGTGGCCAGCTCTGCGGCACGCTCAGCGCTGATGGTCGCCGCGCCCGTGGCGTCGGTTCCGCTTGCGATCACGGTGCCGTCCGCGAGCAGAAGCTGCCACGCCGTCTGCGGCGAGCCGCCGCTGAACGTCCACGAGCAGGTGATGCCCTGCCCCTCGGGCACGAAGCCAGGGACGGCCAGCGCGACCGATGCGGGAGCCACGGACGGAATCACGGTGGCCATGTCGCCGTATGGGCCGTAGGCCATGCCGCTGTCGCCGTCGGTGTAGCGCCGTGCCTTGATGTAGGTCGGCGTGCCACCGTCCAGACCCTTGATTGCGATGGACGCGCTCGACTGGTAGCTGACGCCGCCGTGGGTCACGGGTCCATCGTCGTAGGTGACCTCGTAGGTGTCGGGGTCATCCGTCGAGCGCCACGTGTCGGGCTGGTCCGACCAGCTCAGCTCCGTGCCCGTGCTGGTGTCGGTCGTGCCATCCGGTGCCCACGCGAGCGTGACGAGCGCCGTGGTGCCGTCCTCGCCGCTCTGCGCGTCGATGATGACCACGCTGTCTGCGGTGACGGTGGTGGCGGGCACGTAGAGCGCGGAGACCTCCTCGGGGCGGCTGTACGAAACGAGCGCACCCTCGACCAGATACCACGCCTTGACGCGCACCCACGAGTGGTTGCCCGCCGTGGGCATCACGTCGCTGACAAGGCACGAGAGCGCCATGCAGCTGCCGTTGTCCGGTGCGCCGACCTCCTCCCATCGGTCGCTCGCGGCTTCCACCTGCTCGACGGTGGCATAGGCCACGTCGGCGAGCGCTTCCAGCTTCACCTGCGTGATGGGGTGCGTGGTGTGCTTCTTCTTTTCCTTGTCCTCGACCACGCCCTTGTTGAGCTTGATGTTGACCGTCACGCGGTCCTGAGCGGCCTTGGACGGCACGCTGATGCCGTCGATGGTCGGGACGTTCGGGCGGGCGACGTAGAACTCGCGCTCGGCCCATGCGCCGTCTCCTGCGTAGCCGCGCGAGCGTGCCCGCGCGTAGAAGCGCACATACGCGCCGTCTGGCAGCGACTGGTAGGCGCTCAGGTCGTAGCTAACTGTGAAGCTCGCGCCCGTGAAGGTGCTGCTCTGGCTTTTGAGCGTCGCGCCCGTGTCGGAGCGCTTGACGGTGAACTCGAACTCGGTGTCGTAGCGCTCGAACTGTCCGGCATCCGCCGCAGCCGTGATGGTCGCGCTCACGGTGCCCGTGTTCTCGTCCATGCTGAACGCGCTGACCACGGGCGGTTTCGGCAGCTTGAACTTGTAGGTGGTGCTCGGCTCCTTGGGCGAGCTGCCGCCCTTGTTGCTTGCGAGCGCCTTGCATGTCACGCTGGCAAGCTTGCGGGTGGTCAGCGGGTAGAAGCTGGCCCTTGTATACCGCTTCTTGCCCGCGTTGAAATTGCTCAGGTTGACCGCGCTGTTGTGGTCGCTCAGCTTCTTGATGATTTCGACCTTGCGCGGGTCTTTGCCGGGGATGGCGAGCGTCCACGTGACCTTCAGCTTGTCGGCCTTGTCGGCCTTCTTCGTGCCCTTGCTGAGCGAGCTGGGCACCTTCCACGTGGCCGTGAGCACATGGTTGCCGTTGCCGCGCTTGATTGCGAGCGACGCGACGCCGCCGAGCGGTTTCTTGACTGCCATCAAATCGCCCCCGTCGCTCTCAGGACGCGCAGCTCGCGCGTGAGGGTGGATACCAGCTCGTCGGCGTCACCGGAGCCGTTGTAGGTCAGATAGACGTTCACGCCGCCCGTGCCGCCCATGCGCGACGCCAGCGCGTCCGCATAGCGGTCGAGGTAGGGCGCATACGACGGCCAGACGAACTCCCCGCCGCGCTCGCCGACTCCCGGCAGCACGGTAGGCTCGTTAAACCAGCCGCCGCGTGCATACCAGCTCACGCTGATGCTCGGTGGCGAACCCTTGCCGCCGATGCCCCACGGCAGCGTGCCGCCGTTGATGTTGAAGTGCGGCAAAGCGAAGTGCGGCAGGCTCAGGTGTGCGCCGTTCACAATGCCCTTGATGCGGTCGATGGCGGACTGGATGATGCCCTTCGCCGTCTCGATGGGGCGCGTGATGGCGTCCTTCACCTTGTTGAACGTGTTGCGGACGCTGCCGACGATGTTGCCGAACTTGTTCTTTACGGTGCCCACCACGCTCGACACGGCGTTGCCGACGCTGGTCTTGATGTTGTTCCAGGCGTTGCCTATGCTATCCTTCACGCCGTTCATGATGGCGGGGACGGCTGCCTTCAGCTCGCCGAACTTCGTGGACACGAACTCGACGGCTGCGGAGACGGCGTTGCTGACGGCCTCCTTGATGGAATTCCAGACCTCCAACACCTTGTTCCGCGCGTCCTCGTTCGTGGCGATGAAGCCCACGATCGCGCCGACCAGCCCCACGATGATGGGGATGGGTCCGCCCAGCAGCGTGGTAACGACGGCGATTGCTCCGCTGAAGCTGCCAATCATGCCGATGGCTGCGCCCACGGTGCTCACGAACGCCGTGATGGACCCGACGATGCCGCTGATGATGCTGAACCCTCCCAGCGCGGCGGCTGCGCCAGCGATGGCGGGGATGAACGGGCCGAACACGTCGAGCACGGTCGAGATCACGTCCGCGAGCGTGCCGAACACGTTGGCGACCACGCCGAACGCCGTGCCCAGCACCTCACCGATGTTGGGCATGTTCTCGCTGATGAATCCGCTCAGGTCTTCGAGCGTGCCCTTGACGTGAATCATGGCCGACTCGAACGGCTCGGGGTCGAACGTCTCGGAGAACGCCTGAGAGAGGGTGCCGAGCGCCGTCGCCACGGTGCCCACGGCCTCGCCGATTCCGCCGCCCGCGCCCTCGGAGAGGCGGTCGAACACGCCACCTATCTCGTCGGCGATGCCCTTCAGGTTCGATGCGGCGTTCTCGAATCCGCTGGTGTCGAACGTGGCGGTGAAGCCCGAGAGGATGTCCTCGGGAATCGCGGACACGATGAGGTCGCCAAGCGTCTGCCCGATTACGCCCACGCGCTCGGCTGACAGGCTTATCGCGTCGCCGAGCGACGATATCAGCGCGTCCACGGTGGCGGTCATGTCGAAGTTCTGCCCGCCGTCGCCCAGCGCCGTGAGCAGGTTCTCCCACGCCGAGCTGACGGACGCGAAGCTGCCGGAAAGCGTCTCGGTCGCTTCGTTTGCGGTGTTGTTCGTGAGGTTGAGCGCGTCCACGCCCTTTTCCAGCATGTCGGTGACGGCCTGCTGGTACTCGGCGACCGGAACGTCGGTCAGCTTCTTGTACTTCTCGGAGAGGAACCCAGCGGCCTGCGCCTGCTCCAGAAAGTCGGCGCTGGTGGCGGGAAGGATGCCGGAGAACTGGTCTGCGATGGACTGATACGAACCCGTCGAGCGGGTTATCATCTGGTACTTCTCGTTCAGCTCATCGATGCTCTTGCCCGTTCCGCTCGCGTAGTCGGACACGGCGAGCATGCCCTTGCGGGCGGTGTCGTAGCCCTTCTGGTCGCCCATCGTCTGCGCGAACGTCGCGCCGACGCTGTTGATGCTCTCCAGGTACTCGTTCGCGCTCAGGTTCAGGTCGTGGAACGCCGCGGCGGCATCCTTCTGAATCTTGCTGTAGTCGATTTCGTCGAAAATCTTCTGTGCGCCGCCAGATAGCTGCTCGAAGTCCATGTAGTTGGTGAAGGACTTCTTCAGCTCGCCGCCAATCTTGTCCACGCCGCCCATGACGGCGCTCGATATGACGTTGCCAAGCGCGACGGCCTGTGCGCTGATCGCGGAGTTGAGTCCGCTCGAAATGGCGTTGCCCGCCTGAGTGCCTGCGCTCTTGGCCTTGCCGTTGTCGACCTTCGGCACGACGTTCAGGTAGGCGTTGCCCACTCCACCAGCCACTGCGTCACCTCCTTGGTTTCGATAGCTCGTCCATCAGCTCGCCCACGGACATGACGCGCGCTGGCAGGGCCTTCATGCGCCCGCTGGTCATCCACGACGGGCCTATGAGCCGCGGTGCCGTCCCGCGCTTCTTCGGGTCGCCCATGCCCCACATCAGCCCATGCAGGGCGTTGGCGATGGTCGCCAGCAGCGAGTCGGTGAGCGACCAGCGGTTGTCCGCGTTCTCGGCGCACGCTATGCGGCAGTCGGGCGGCAGTTGCGCGACCAACGCGGCGATGTGACGGGGCCTGTGCCCGCCAGCCATCGCCGCGTCTAGGTCTATGCCGTAATACTGCTGTAGGTCAGCGCGCAACTCGTCCTCGTGGGACGCCAGCTCCTGAACGAGCCTCCTTAGTTTTTTGGGAGAATCGCGGCGAGCGCGGCGCTCAGGTTCTCCAGAACCACGTCGCGGTGGACGCCCTTGCCGCCGCACATGGCGACGAACTCGTCCTTGCCAACGCCCGTGCACGCCTCCACGATGCGGAACGCGATGCCCATCTTCGACGGGTCGAACTCGGTGCCTACCTCGCACATGAGGTCGAACAGCTCCCAAGAGTCTCGCGCGTCGGTGTCGACGGTCAGCGTGTGCCCGTTGATTTCGAAGGTCTCGGTGGAGTCTGGCATCGTGTGTCCCCTATTCGGTTGTCGCGGTGTACTCGTAGGTCGTGACGCCGTTGGCGTCGGCGATGGCGTTGAAGGTGAGCTGACGGCCATCCACCTGCGTGCCGTCCAGCGTGACCTCGCCGCGCTCGGTGAGCTGGTAGGTGCCGACGTAGCGGCGCACCATGCCCACGGCGGGGACGGTCTCGATGGCAAGCACGACGGGTTCGAGGGTCGCGCCGTTGTGCTTGGCGGTAATGATGCCGCCCGTGCCCACGACCACGTTGTCATCGCCCCACGTAAGCTTCGCCACGTCGGCGTTGCACTGGATGGGGGTGAAGCTGACGGACTCGGTGTACTCGGTGCGGATGTTCTTGACCTCGATGCGGCCCTCCCACGCGCGGATGGTCTGCGTGGACGAGGACTCGGAGATCTGCACGCCCGCGTCGCTGGTGAAGCCCAGCAGGACGAACGTGGAGCCGAGCGCCGTGGTGGCGTCGGTCGGCAGGGTGGTGCCCTTCGGGGCGACGTAGATCGCGCCAGTGACGCTCGCCGCACCGTAGGTGACCTCTGCGGTGTTCATAGTGGCCATGTGACGGCCTCCTTACTCTTTGGTCAGTCGGAGAGACGGCAGGTCACGTCCAGCGTGAGCTGGTAGCGCGGACACCGCGTGGTCTCGTCGTAGAAGCGATATGGCCCGCTCTCGATTCGGATGCTCGACACGCCCAGCGGGCGCTGCTCGGTGAGCAGGCGGTTGCGCAGCTCTAGGGCCATGTCCTCCGCCTCTGCGTCGGTCTGCGCCCAGCACTGCACGGCGATGGTCGGGTGGTCGAGCATGTCCTCGACGTAGCCGCCCGTGCGCTCAATGGTGACGAAGCTGTCGGGCTCGGACTCGGGGACGATGCTGGAACCCACGTACCACTCGTCTTCCAGCCACTCGGTGAACTCGGCCAGTACCGAATACGCCATGCGCATCACCCCTTGACCTTCAGCAGCGTGTTGTTCTCGTGGTTGTCCAGCATCGCCGCGTAGTTGGCGGGATGGACGATGCCGACGATGCCCTTGCGCCCCTCTCTCACGTCTCCCGCGTAGACGGGCTGCGTGTTGCCGACGCCGGGGCTTCTGTGGTCGCGGTGGTAGGTGCCCGTTCGGAATCCGCTGCTCATGGCGTTGGCGGCGTTCACGCACTGCGCCGTCCTCACGCGCAGCATGGACTCCACGAGCGCGTCGTGCGACGCGGCCTCGTGCAGCGCCGTCATGTCGAACTCGACGGTGACGCTCGATGCCTTATCCATGCGCCACCTCCACCGTCACGGGCATGTGCCACGGGGTCGGGCAGTTGGAGCCAAGGTACGGCTTCGGCACGCCGACCACGCGGTACGTGTCCGAGTAGGGCGCGGGCAGCGCGACGGAGCAGCCGCGCAGGTCGCCCGTGTACGACTTCGGGAAGTGGAGCGTGAGCGCGACATCCACGCCGTGCTCACGCGCCGCCTCCATGTCTGAGGTCGTGGCAGGCGACACCAGAACGTTCTCGACCACCTCGGGCGTCGGCTCGCCGTAGGTGACGTTGTTCAGCCTGTCCCTCCCCGTCGGGTTGGGGCGCAGGACCGTCACGGTGATGCCCCTAATCATCGGCGCTCACCCACGCGATCTGTGGGGGCAGCTCCCCGATGTAGGGCGCTCCGATGCTGAGCGTCCGCTTCTCAGTCGCCGTCAGGTACAGGTCGCCGCTCGGGTTCGAGTAGCTGACGTTCTGCGTGTACGGGCCAGCCGTCATGGTCGCCTGCGACACCCCGTAGGCGTCGGACTCCGACGCTTGCAGGGCGCGGTTCACCATCGCGCACGACACGAGCCGCAGACGCGCGAGCCATCGCTCGTCCGTGGTGTCTGCCGTGACATACGCGTCGATGATGGTTGCCGCATCATCGAGCAGTACGGTGGCCCTGTCCTCCAGCTCGCTAGAAAGCTCTCCATAGCGGGCCTCTAGGTCCTCGATGGTCGCGTAGGACATGGCCACCGCCTCCCCTATTCGGTTGTCTTCTTGGGTGCCGCCTTGCGCGTGGTGCGCTTGCGCGGCGCTGGTTTCTTGGGCGCTTCGACGGGTTGCCATCCAGCGGCGAGCAGCACCTTGGCGTGCTCGTCGCTGGCGTCGACCACGCCGCCGCCCGGTGACGTGAGCAGCATGTCCTACGCGCTCGGGGTGTCGCCAGTGAGCAGGACGAACTCAGCGGCGCTCTTAACGGCGAATGCCAGGGTGGCCTCGACCTTGCAGGCGACCATGTTGTTCTGCCACAGGTTGATGGTGGTGTTGCCGTTGACCAGCGTGGCCTCGCGGCTGAACTCGACGGTGATGTCCTCGACCACGCCGTAGACGGCATCGGAGAAGTCACCGGCGATGCCGACGATGGCGGGGGTGCCGGGGGAGCCAGCGGTGCCTGCGACGAACAGATGCTTGTTGAAGTCGACGCCAGCGCCGAGGATGTTGCCGATGGCTGCAGAGTCGACGCCGGGGGTGAACAGCGGGCGTCCGGTCTGGTCGACCGCGGCCTGCACCTTGGTCTTGCCAGCGGGGGCAAGGCCGATAACGTCCATCATGCCGCCACCAGCGGCGATTGCGGCGTCGACGGCGAGGAACTGGTCGTAGACACTCTGGTTCTGGCCGGGGATGAGGCTGACCTTGGTGGCGCTGCCGAGCACGTCGAACCCGGTGCCGGGGGCGGTGGTGCTAAGGATCGTGGCGTCGAACTTCGCTGCGATGGCGGCGGGCAGGCGACGGACCAGCTCGTCGTACAGGGCACGCTTGTCGCGCACGAACTCGTCGGAGAACGGCTCGATGACGGCCAGCTTGTACGGGGTGATGGTCTTGGTGCCGAAGGTGTGGGTGGAGACGGGCTTGGCGTTGGTCTCGGCGACCCAGTTGGCGGTCGGCTCGCCCGTGATGGTCTGAATCTTCACGCCCTCGCCCGGCAGGGTGATGCGGCGGGCGTGACTCATGAAGAAGGACTCCTCCAGAGCAGCACCCCAGATTTCCTGCGAAATCTCGGGGTCGTTGATGACGTTGGTGGTCGTGCGGTTGATATCGATTCCGGCCATGATGGCCTCCTATTCGAAGTAGCTTGCGAACTTGTCGCGGGTGGTCTGCTTTTCGTCGCCGCCACGGATTACGCGGCTCTGGGACGCGGACGGCGCTGCGGGAACCTTGGCGACGCCCGCGTACTCCTTTGCGAACGCCTCCATGTCCTCGCGGTCCGCGCAGTGCAGCAGCAGCGACGCCGGGACGCCCGTGGCCTTCGCCACCTCATCGGCGTCGGCACGGCGCTTGGCTTCGGCCTTTAGCTGGGCCAGCTCCGCCTCGGCGCTCTCCGCGCGCTTGGCCAGCTTCTCCTGCTCGCTCATGCCCTGCTGCTCGTACTCGTCCCACTTCGCGGCCTTGTCGCTGTTGGCCTTCGCGCGGCTCTCCCACTTGCGGGACTGCGCGACGGCCTCCTTGTACTTGGCCTCCCAGTCGACCTGCTCGGTGCCCTGCGGCTCCTCCGTGGTCGGCTCCTGCGTGACGGCGCTCTCTTCGGCCATGTGTGGCCTCCTTCCGCCCGTGCGGGCTGTCGGGTTGCCCCGTGCGGGGCCTGAAAACGAAAAAGGCCACCGTGCGGTGGCCAGTCTCGGCATGAAAATGGCCCCTTCCGGGGCCGTGGGTTGTCTAGTGCATGCCTGGGTTCTGCCAGCGCATGACCATCGTTATCTCGTTGACCGACTGCCACGGCTCGCTGACCTCGCCAGCCTCGTACCGTGCGTTGTGGCGCTCCCTCGCCTTCTCGATGCGCTCGTTCAGCTCGTCGGGCAGCTCGCCATTCTCGATGGCGGAGCGTGCGCTGTAGTACACGCTGTTGTAGTGGCGCAGGGCGCTCTCGTATCCGCTGATGTCCCCACTGTCTGCGAACGGAAGCACCACGCAGTCGCAATCGTCGTGGAACTTCCTAGACAGCGCGCTCTCACGCGACAGGTAGACGGCACCGCGGCTGGCGAGCATCATACAGAACGCGCACGTGTCGCCCACGGCGACCCTCGACCAGCGATATCGGCTGCTCGGGTGCAAGCCGCGGTAGAGATTTGCCTCGTAGTCGCGGTGGAGCGCCGCGCTCACGGTCGTGCGCGACATGGCGTGTACGTGCTTCTCGACCACGGCCCCCATGTTGTCAGCCATCTGGTCGGTCGGCGTCTCCCCTGCGTACATCCGGTGGATGGCGTCCTCCATGTCGCGGGAGAGCGCGTCATCGTCAGGCTCAATCGTCTGGGCGGGGTCGCCCTCGCCGATGGTGAGCCGTCGGCAGTAGTCGTACCACTGGGCGCCGAGCGTGGACGATGCCATGCCGTAGTAGCGCACCATGTACCTGCACAGCTCGCGCAGCTCGTCGGACGCCCTCGACCAGTCGCTGTAGTCGATTTCCGCAGCCCTGCGCTCGAACTCCGCGCGTGCGCCCTTCGACAGGTCGCGGGCCATCTTCGAGAAGCGCTTGATGTCGCTATACGTCGGCGTTGCCATTGCCGAACACCTGACTCAGCACGAAGCCGCCAGCGTTGCGCTCTATCTCGCTCATCGCCTTGCGCCGCATGTCCTCGGGGAATCCAATCTGCTCGAAGAACACGCTCGTGCCAGCGAAGCCGGGCACCACGCTCGCTATCTTCACCATCGCGTC
>Ga0326511_10003612_pt1 | contig 12434 bp, 18 predicted proteins | sample 0_2496_0518_D_FD_203701 | JGI IMG/M metagenome (GOLD analysis project Ga0326511, IMG submission 203701) | Bovine rumen microbial communities from UC Davis, California, United States - 0_2496_0518 | ecosystem: Host-associated > Mammals > Digestive system > Stomach > Rumen | place: USA...
TGATTTTTCAATACTATCAAGCAGACAGAAAAGGGAAAAAGCAAGATTACACACCGAAATGCCTGGCTCAATTCTTATCAAGGCTTATCGGCGAAAGCTCAGAAAGTATAGATATGTGTGCCGGAAGCGGTGCTTTAACAATACAAAGGTGGATAGAAAATCCCGATACCGTTTTTTGCTGTTATGAAATAGACGAAAAAGTTATTCCATATTTGCTGTTTAATTTGGTCATTCGGAATATATCCGCCACGGTAAATCAATGCGATATTTTACAAGATGAGATATATAAAACTTGGAAAATCACGAAGGGAGAAAAATATGGGAAAATCACTTATATCAAATCCGCCATATAATCTTAAATGGGATATTCCACCATTTGCACAAATCCAATCGAGGTTTTCCCGCTTTGCCGTTCCACCTGCGAAGAATGCAAATTTTGCATTTGTTCTTACGGGATTAGACTTGATAGATGATAAAATGGCTTTTCTACTTCCAACTGGCGTATTAAGTACAGACGTTGCGGAAGAAAAGAAAATTAGAAGATCGCTTATCGAGGAGAATCTTTTAGAGGCGGTTATATTATTGCCAGACAAAATGTTTGAATCGACAACTATCGCAACTTGTATCTTGCTGTTTAATAAGCATAAAAAAACAAGAAATATTGAGATGATAGATATGCGTCAAACCTACCGGGAAGAGCAACGAGACCAAAATGGGCAATTTGGCGGAGCAAGTCACGAAAACAGGACATATCATAAAACAGTTAAGGTGATTGATGACGCGAGCATGGAAAAAGCCATTGATTCCATTCTGGAGCAAAAGAATATTCCCGAGTTTTCAAAATCAGTAACAGTAGATGAAATCAGAAATGCTGATCATATACTAACACCATCAAGGTACATTGAATTTCAGGAAAGAAACAATAAACATAGAGCATATGAGGCTATAGCAAATGATTATAACAAAATTATTCTTGAGAAAAACGCATTAAAACTTACGGTTAATGAAAGCCTTGCAAAGGCATTAGGATTGTATGAGACCTTCTTGATGATGAAGCAAGAAAGCGGAATAACAGATACCTTTAAGTTAGTTGGCTGTAAAGCTGAAAAAGAAGCATTTATCACCATGAGTAAAAATGCAGCCGAGTTTAAGATTGAAAATAAATGCAAAGACAAAGTACCAGAAATCTTGTTAATGTTTTTGAGTATGTGGAAACAACACATCATGTATCTCAACAATGAGGAAAACAAGGTATTGGCAGAATTTAGAGATGCGTTATTGCCCGAACTTATGAGCGGAAAGATTGAATTACAAGACAGGAACCAAGAAGAATGAAAGTAAAGGAGGACACTATGACCGCATATGACTATCTATCACAATATGGCATACTGCTTAAGAGGGTTAACTATCTGGAATCTAGAGCAACCAATCTGAGATACGAATATAATCTGGATGGGGTGACTGGTATTTGCTATGATAAGGACAAGGTGATATCCAGTCCATCCAATACCTTTGAAAGCAAAATGGCCAAGTATCTGGATGAGATTGATGAGCTCGTGGATGAATATTACACTCAAAAGATACAAGCGGAACGGACGCTTATGGAGATTAATGACAAGCTCCTTGAACTGGCACTTAAATACCCACGCAAGAAGGGAACTGTTGAAGTACTAAGGTTAAGGTATCTGAAAGGTTTACGATATGAGCAGATTGCGGTTGAAACCTGCTACGACTTTGATTATGTCCGCAGATTAAATGCTGATGGTCTGACGCTATTCTATGAGACATACCGGGAAGAACTAAATCTTGAGGGTATAAAGTAAAATCACACAAAATAACACACAAAAGTGTGGTAATATGTACTCGTAACAATATGACCCTCATCCATATTGTTAAGATTTTCATAACGTGGACTCCTTTGGAGAGTTAGATGGCTCAGGACTACTGTGCATGCAGTACCCTGGGCTTTTGTATTTGATTGGAGGTGAGCATCTTGCGACCTATTGACGTACAAGAGTATTTGGATGATACAGGACTGTCCTATATACGAGGTCTAGCAAGGGAGGGCCTCACTCGTAGAGAGATAGCGGCCAAGCTCAATATATCATATAGCACCCTTAATCGCTGGATAAAGCAGTATCCCGATTTTAAGATGGCTATGAGAGTGGGGAGGGACATGTCTGATAGCAAGGTAGAAGAGAGCTTATACAAGAGGGCTTGTGGCTTTCAGACCGTGGAAATAATTGAGGATTACAAAACCGACCCAGCTACCGGAGATCAGGTGCTAGTCGGTTCTAAAAAGATAATTAAGGACATCCCACCAGACACCACAGCGCAGATTTACTGGTTAAAGAACCGACAGAGAGACAAGTGGAAGGATAAGTGGGAGATACAAGTTACTGGAGCAGAGGAGGAGCAGTCCAAGCTCACCGAACTGTTAGAACAGAGGAGGGAACGCAGAAAGGGTGAGGCCGTATGCGAGTAGGACCGAAGTTTGACGCGTTTATCGACTGCATAGCGGATGTTGAGTTTTTGGAGGGTACAACTGCTGCCGGAAAGACCACAGTAGGCATCTATAAGTTTATGCTTGAGGTTGCTGAAAGTAAACAGAAGCTCCACATCATAGCAGGGCTTGATACCGGTACGATTGAGAAGAATATAATCAACAAGGATCATGGCATCCTTGATGAATGGGGAAAGCTGGTTGAATATCATGGCGCAGGAACCAGCCAGGAGAAATTACCGCACATTACTTTCCATGTGTCGCAAAATAATGACAAAGTAATCTATGTGTTAGGATATGATGACAAAAAGCGCTGGAAAAAGGCCCTTGGTGGTCAGTATGGGTGCTTATACATTGATGAAATTAACATAGCGGACATGGACTTTGTGCGAGAGGCTTCAATGAGATGCGACTACTTGCTAGGCACTCTTAACCCAGATGACCCCATGCTACCGGTGTATGATGAGTATGTTAACCATTCAAGGCCACTCGCTGAATGGTCAAAGGATACGCCTGAACCGATAATGCAATACCTAAATGGGTGTGAAGCTTATCCCGGATGGGTGCATTGGTTCTTTAACTTTGATGATAACATATCACTCAGCGAACAGAAAAAAGTTAAGATAATTAGAAATGTGCCACCTGGCACTAAATTGTATAAAAATAAAATTCAAGGCTTGAGAGGAAAAGCAACAGGCCTTGTATTTTCAAACTTTGATAGAAAGAGGCACGTGGTTAAGGCTAGCGAGCTAGACCAGTATATCCAGAAGAACCGCGGGCAAGAAGAGTATTTCAAATGGTATTCTATCGGTGTTGATACGGCTTACAGCCAACAGAGTGCCGATACAATAGCCATGAGCTTTGTGGGAATAACCAACAAGGGGCTATGCTGTGTGCTGGATGAGAGGGTCTACAATAACCGAGACTTAGATGTGCCTATCGCACCATCTGACACCATAGTCAATCTGGTTGATTTTGCGGAAAGAAACCGTAAGAGATGGGGGCTTTCTAAAACAGCCTTTATCGACTCAGCAGACCAAGCCACGTTGACAGAAGGTGCCAAGTACAGAAGAGCGCACTCAGACTGTATATATCAGTTTACGGGGGCGTATAAGAAAACTAAGATAATCGACAGGATCCTATTGCAGTTAAATTACTTGCATGTGGGTTCTTTTTTAGTGGCAGAACACTGCCAGACATATATCCAAGAGCTTGAAACATATTCTTGGAAAGAGGACAAGGACAACGAGCCTGAGGACGGAAACGACCACATGGTTAACTCCGTACAGTATGCATGGCTCCCATATAAGGACAAGATAAGAGGTGAGATTTGATGGGCCTTATAGACAGTATCAGGAAGGGCATTAGAACTTGGCTACTTCGTGAGCCATCCACTCAGACGGACGTAAGTATCACAGATTATTTGAATTTTGACTTAAACTGCATAAAGAATAGGCTTTGGTATATCGGCAATTCTGACGATTTAAGCCAGTTTTACAGCCAGCTCCTTGGTATGGAGGACACATCAAGGTTCTGGGCTGCCCGCAATTCGGCAGGCAGACGAATGAGGAAGCTACATGTTGGCATTCCCGGGATAACCGTTGATACATTGACCAATATCATAGCCACAGACTTCACAAGCATAGAGCTGTCGCCTCAGGCAGAACTGGACTGGGATGAGATAGCTGAAGAGAATGACTTTAAGGACTTACTACAGACCTCCGTTAAGGATGCGCTAGTCCTTGGTGATGGTGCTTTTAAGCTAAGCATTGACCCTGAGGTTAGTGAGTACCCAATTATTGAGTGGTTCGGTGGGGACAGAGTGAGGTACATTTATCAGCGAGGCAGATTGCAAGAGATAATCTTCTTAACCACATATATTCGCAATAAAAAGCACTATGTGCTCTGGGAGCACTATTGCAAGGGGCGAGTGTGGTACGAACTCAGGAACAAGGATGGCACAGAGAACCTACCGCTTGACACCTTGCCAGAGTGCGAGGGGCTTAAGCCAGTAAGCTATGCAGGTGATTACATCATGGGTGTACCGCTTAAGGTATTCAAATCGAGCAAGTTCCCTAACAGAGGCAAGTCGATATTTGACGCCAAGACGGATTGCTATGATGCCCTTGACGAAACCTTTAGTCAGTGGATGCAGGCCTTGAGGGATGGGCGTAGTACTAAGTATGTGCCTGAATGCCTGCTGCCTAGAGACCCAGAGACCGGAGTAATACAGAGGCCTAACCCATTCGACAATCAGTACATAGCCACAGACAGCGACATGAGCGAGGGTAGCAATAACCACATTAGTGTTATTCAGCCGGTTATTCCTCATGATAGCTATATGGCCACATACATCACTGCCCTTGATATGTGCTTACAAGGGATAATAAGTCCTAGCACAGTAGGCATAGATGTGAAGAAACTAGACAATGCCGAAAGCCAGAGGGAGAAGGAGAAAACCACCCTCTATACTCGTGGCAAGATTATTGATGCCTTACAGCAAACCATACCACAGCTCATTCAAATAGTATTCAATGTGCTTAGTGATATGCGAGCTCAGGAATATATCGAAGTGGAAGCAAGTATCAATTTTGGCGACTATGCGAACCCATCCTTTGAGAGCCAGATTGAGACTCTAGGCAAGGCTAAGATGCAGGGTGTGATGTCCAACGAGGCACTTGTTGAGGACCTGTATGGAGACACCAAGGATGATGACTGGAAGCAGGAAGAAATAGAGAGACTCAACGCCAAGGATGGAATAGGCATGGGCTTTGATGAACCTATGGTAAGCATAGACGGAGAAGGGGTGTAATAGATGTATGATGTCGAGGAGGCATTTGCCCTAATTGAAAATGAGCTCCTTGACAGTCTATCAAGGAACCTAAAGAGGCATATCGCAGAAGAGACAGAGCTGGGCTTTAACTGGTCAGCCTGGCAAGTGGAACAGCTTACAGCCTTAGAGCAGTATAAGAGGACACACCAGAGGGCCTTTAATCGTCGATATGCGAGTATTAATGCAAAGATGTTAGCCAACATACAGAACGCTTATGAAGAAGGGCAGAATGAGGAAGCTAGACGCCTTACAGACCTGCTTAAGCATAAGCGCATACGTAAGAGGGCTGACGGAGACATTAACTTTTTTGCTTTGAATGAGAGCAAACTACAGGCTCTATTGGATGCTGTTACTAGCGACATGCAGAGAGCTGAGCGGGCTATCCTAAGGAAATATGATGACCAGTATAGACAGATAATATTCAACGCCCAGGTATATAGCAATACTACAGGGGACTATAACAAGGCTGTTGATATGGCTACTAAGTCATTCCTCGCCAAAGGCATTGATTGTGTAAGGTATAAGAACGGCAGGGACGTTAATATCAAGTCCTATGCCAGTATGGTGCTTAGGACATCAGACAAGAGAGCCAAGCTATATGGAGAAGGTACTACCAGGGAGATATGGGGCGTGCATACGGTCATATCTGCCAAGCGCGGCCATGGTGGTGAGACCGCTTGCCCGCTGTGTAGACCATTCGTTGAAAAGATAATGATTGATGATGTCTATTCCGGTGGTACTGCTGAGGAGAGCCTACTCACCGGATATCCAACATTAAGCTCAGCTATGGCAGCAGGCTTTTTACATCCCAACTGTAAGTGTGGGGTGACTACCTACTTCCCGGAACTTGAGGAAGGACCTCAGCCTATGACCAATGCCGAGCTTAAACAGAGTGCTAAGCACTATAATGCCGAAGTGGAAAAGAAGAATATAGAGAGGCATATAGGCGTGTATGACCGCCTTAGTAGGTACTCTCTTGATAATGATAATGTGGCCAAATACAAGGCCAAATTGAAGGAATGGAGGGATAGATATGGCAACAGCAAGTAAGCTTGTCAAGGTGGCAAGGGCTGAAATAGGCTATCTGGAGAAGGAAACTAACGCATATCTCAATTTTAAGAAAAAGAATGCCGGAGATAACAACTATACCAAGTATGGCAAGTGGTATGGCGCTAATGGCGTGTATTGGTGCGCTGAGTTCGTGTCATGGTGCTTCCGTAAGGCTTTTGGTAAGGCCAAAGGCAAGGAACTTCTTTGTGGTGGCTACTCGGCATCATGTGAAACCCTCCGAGGACAGTTCATTGACAAGGGGCGCTTTAGCAAGGTTCCGAAGGTTGGAGATTTGATTTTCTTTAGCGGAACAAGGCACTCTGGGGCTAATCACATTGGCATTGTGGTTAAAATAACCGGTGGCCGAGTGTATACGGTGGAAGGGAATACATCCAACGCCAATGAAGTGGTAGATAACGGGGGCTGTGTGGCTCTTAAATCGTATACCACATCATACACTAGGATCATAGGCTATGGCCACCCCAAATATACAGTTAAGACAGTAAGCATCAGAGCAGCAAAACCCACACTTAAAAAGGGGATGAATGGTCCTGAGGTTAAGATGCTACAGAGAGATTTGAACTTGGTAATGAAAGCAGACCTGACTATAGACGGCAAGTATGGAGAGCTTACCGCCAAGATTAACAAGAAGTATAAGCTTAGGTATAACATAGGCGTGGACGGTGATGTCTACGGCAAGAAAGCCTATAAGGTTATGAAGAAATTACTATAGAGGAGGGCTGCGGAATGAATACCATTACAGAAGAGATTAGAGCCTTCAAGGGCGCAGTGGCGTGCCTTGGAGGATGCTTAGGAGCGTTTGTGGGAGGGTTTGATGGATTGCTATACGCCTTACTTGCCTTTGTGATTATCGACTATGTTACTGGGCTAGGCGTGGCAGTGATTAACAAGAAACTATCCAGTGAGGTAGGTTTTAGGGGCATCTTCAAGAAGGTTTTAATCTTCACTATAGTTGGATTGGCTCACTTGCTGGATGTCGAAGTACTTAAGATTGGAGATACACTCCGAACCGCCTGTATATTCTTCTACCTCGCCAATGAGGGTATTAGCATATTAGAGAATGCCAGTAAGATAGGCTTACCGGTGCCTAAGAAGATTAGGGCAGTGCTAGATCAGCTTAAGGAAGAGGATGAAGAGACGGAAGAACTTGAGGACCTTGAGGATCTTGAGGAAGAAGGCGAGGAGCCTACACCAAGTAATGAGGACGAGGAGTAATCGTCTTGATATACGCCCGAAGGCGTTAAACTACGGGAGACACCGAGTACAACTGGAATATATCACTTTGGGGAGACACCCCACTAAAACTGAAAGGAGAGTGCTATCATGGCAGATGAAATTAACACAACTGAGGCAGGAGCGCAGGCCTCAGGGGGAGCTACTAATGCGCAGACACAGCAGACACAGACACCAGCACAGAAAGAGATAACTATCGACTATGACAAGCTAGCAAGCGTAGTTGAGGGTAAGAGAAGAGTGGCTGGTGAAACCGCTATGAAGTCCTTTTTGCGTGAGCAGGGACTCTCAGGGGATGAGCTCAAGAGCGCTATTGCGGAATACAAGGCCAAGGCCAAAGCCAAGGAGCCTGATGTGGATGCTATGCAGAAGGAGATAAATACGCTAAGGGCACAGGCTCTCCATGACAAGGTGGATAGGTCAGTGATGGAAGCAGGCCTTGAGCTTGGACTTAGCCAGAAGGTTATATCCCGTATTAGTGGCTTGGTGGTCACATCACCTGAGGATGTGATTGGAGATGATGGCACGGTTAATACAGATAAGGTCAAGGAGGCCTTCGGGGAGCTCTTAAATGACATCCCCGAACTTAAGCCGGGGAATGCCGGTGCAAGTGCTAAAGGCTTCCAGATAGGTGGCAATGGCAACTCAGGAGAAGCCGAAGCCAAAGAAGCAGAAAATGAGAGATTAAAGAAGTTGTTTGGGGTGAAATAAGCCCCGGAATAGGAGGATATTATGCCAAACGTAATTAATGGAGCACAGAAATACTTACCACTCTTAGATGCTATCTATAAGCAGGATGCAAAGACAAGCATCTTAGAGGGGGATGAGACAGTAGTCCAGAAGAACGGTGTTAAGGAACTTAAGATTGCTAAGTTAACAATGGACGGACTTGGAGATTTTAGCAGAAACTCTGGATATACCACCGGTTCTACTACTCTTAGCTGGGAGACTATCGCATATGACAAGGAGAGGTCACAGAAGTTGACTATTGACCGTCTTGACAATGCTGAGAGCTTGGAGATTGCATTCGCTAAGCTTTCCAGTGAGTTTATGCGTACTAAGGTTATTCCTGAGACAGATGCTGCGCGTATCAGCTCAATCGCTAGCAAGGCTATCACAGCTAGTAAGGTAGCGGCTGAGGCTATTACTACCGGCGCTGGACTTATCAGCAGCCTAAGGGCAGTAACATCAGCTATGGATAATGCTGAGGTACCTACTGATAGCCGTATCTTGTTCATTAGGCCTGATTTGATTGGTGCTGTTGATGATTTGGATACAATTAAGTCAAAGGCGGTTCTTGATAGGTTCTCTAACATCATTGAGGTACCTGCTACTCGTATGTATACAGCTGTTACCCTTGCGAGCGGTGCAAGCTCTTATGGATTTACTCCAACATCAGGTGCTTATGCAGTTAACTACCTTGTAGTTGAGAAATCTGCGGTAGTATCAGCTTTGGAGCAGTTCCTTAAGTACTTCACGCCTGATCAGGATCAGAACGGAGATAGCCATGTATTCGCATACAGAAACTATAACTTATATAGCCATGTATACGAAAACAAGACAGATGGTATCTTCGTGTCTCGTGATACTACAGCAATTGCCTAGGAGGTGGCTTAGATGGGTACAGTAATTGGATGGGTAGAGCCTAAGAGCAAGCCTAAGGCTGAGAAGGTGGAAGAGCTTACACCAGCAGAGAAGGGCGAAGCTAAAAAGGCTCCAGCCAAAGCGAAGAAGAAATAAGGAGGTGTGCCTATGTACGCCACTTATACATATTATTCTGACTCATACGGTGGTGGCCTTGATGAGGCCACTGCCACCCCTCTCTTGGAGAGAGCCTCAGATATAGTGGACACATTGACCTTCAACCGTATTGTCAAAATAACTTTTAGCAACCTAACCACATACCAGCAGGAACGTGTACAGAAAGCCTGCTGCCAGATAGCAGACTTCTATCACGACAATGCTGACTTTGTGGCGCAGGTGCTTAAATCTTACTCTATCAATGGTGTGAGTATGAGCTTCGGCGACGGTAGTGGCAATATAAGCTATATTGATGGTGTGTGCGTGCCTAATCAAGCGCTCACCGAGCTTGACAAGACTGGGTTGAGATTTAGGGGGTGTGTCTAATGACTTACCCCTCACTAGTTCCGTCAAGCATCTGCAAGACCGCTTGTACCATAGAGTTGGAGGGCGAAGGGCTTAACCGTTATGGCGAGCCCGAAGAAGGTGCAACTTATTCAGGCCTGTGCAACTGGCAAGAGAAGGCGCACCGAGTCCTTACAGATGAACAGAAGTTCATAGTAATATCCGGTAGGGCGTATTTCAATGGGGACATCCTTCCTGATGTGGATATCATATCAGGTGGCACCATTACAATAGGCGGAAGGGAACGCCGGATATTAAAAGGGTGCAAGGCAAGGAATGCAGACGGCACAGTTAATTACACATGCTTAGACGTTGTGTAATGGAGGTGTATTATGGGATATTCAATTAACTGGAATACGACCAAATTAAAACAATTAACTCGTGCACAAGCTACAGCCCTTGCAAAGACAGCTGAGGCGGTGCACACAGACGTGGTGCAGAGCCAGGTTATCCCTTTCGATACAGGTAACTTGCAAAATTCCAACACTTCTGTTGATTTGAGCGACGTAAACAAGGGCCAAGCGCGTATTGTAAGTACAACCCCGTACGCTAGGCGGTTATACTACCACCCAGAGTATACATTCAATCAAGTCGAAAACCCCAACGCGCGTGGTAATTGGTACGAACCTTGGATATCAGGAGAGCGGAAAGATTTTAGCAGGCATTCATTCTCAAAGTTTTATAAAGAGGAGGCGGGCATATGACATTAGCAGATATCACAGACTGGGTATATGGGTTAGGGTTAACAGAGCATGTATACATGTCAACCCTGCCGGCAAGCGAGAAGGAGAGCATTGGCGTGTATTCCCTATCTCGTTCCGGTGACCCAATTATTGCAGTAGGCAAGCAGAGTAAATATGGCATACTGCCCGTCAAATTTTTAATCCACTGGAATAAGTACCCTAGACAAGGGCAGGTGGCTGCCACATCTCTGTTCAATGCGCTTATTAGTGCAAGGGATGTAAGCATCAATGAGGATGAGATTAAGTTTTTTAAACTCTTAGTTCCCACACCTCAGGACGTCGGTCCTTCGGATGATGGGATATATGAGTATGTTATAGACGCTATTTGTTATTATTCGATTGACCCAGAGTAATCTGGGAGATTAGGAGGTAAATATGGCAGTATCAAGTGGAGTTTTTCCATGCTATGAGAACGCTTTTACTGTTGAGACTGGTGCAAGTGAGACTGGTGCAAGTACTATGTCACCAATCGCAGACTGTGAGAGCTTCTCAGTTTCGATAGATAATGGAGTGGAGGAGTGGACACCATTCACTACTGATGGATGGGTGCGCAGATTACAGACCGCAAAGTCCATTTCCATTTCTGTTAGTGCTAAGCGTAATATTGGAGATGCTGGTAATGATTTTATTGCTGGTCTTTCATTCCTCTCTAGTAGGGATGTTGAGGCTAATTTCTTATGGACATTACCTGACGGCGCTTCTCTTCTGTTCACAGATGCCGTTATTTCTGTAACTAATAATGGCGGTGGTGACAGTACAGCTGTAGCCCCTTTGGAGTTTGAGGTGCTCAGCAACGGTAAGCCTACATACACACCGGCATAAGCCGTTGTGATGTAAAATTTGCAAATTTTTATAATGGCCGTCCTGCACATAGTGTGGGGCGGTTGTTTTTGTAGGAGGAATTTTTATGACTATTGATTTGACCGAGAGGCTTAACTTTACGGATAAGCCACAGATTAAGATTAAAGATACTAAATTGACAATTAATGACGATACCAAGAGCATGCTTGAGCTTATGGACATCTTAGAGAAGAACAGTGAAACAGAAATGATTAGGCAGGCTCCGGGTATCATTTTCGATAAAACAAGCCTTGCCAAGCTTGATAAATTAAATCTCAATTTCAGCGATTATATGACCGTTATCAAGGCCGCCATCTCACTGATGAAGGGCGGGGATGATGACGAGGACAGTGGGAGCGACATCTGATCCAGGCTATGACCTGATTAATGACTTTGACCTTATAGCTTCATCCTTCCTAAGCCAGTATGGTATTAGATTATATTCTACTGACATAGAGGGAATGAGATGGATAGAGTTTAAGGCTTTACTCTCTGGGCTTAACCCCGATACACCGTTAGGCAGAGTGGTGTCTATTAGATTAGAAGAGGACCCCGAGGTTATTAGGGCGTTCACTCCTGAACAGAAGAGAATGCGTAGTGCATGGAGGTTAAGACCAAGCAATCAGGCCACAGAAGAGGAAAGAGATTTATTTTTATCTCAGCTTGTGGGAGCGTTTAAGTAGGAGGTGGAACTATGGCAGATAGTGTGGGCTCTATATCATTAGACCTAGAGCTGGATCACTCAAATTATGACCGAGAGCTTAAGCAGGTAAACAAGGGCACACAGTCGAGTATATCCTCACTCTCTAAGGGTGTAGGCAAAGCCCTACTAGGCATGTTTGCGGTTAAAGGCTTAGTTGATTTTGGCAAGTCTTGCCTCAAATTAGGCTCAGACCTTGCAGAAGTGCAGAATGTGGTGGATGTGGCCTTTGGTTCTAAAGGTACCATAAGCCGAGATGTTAACAATTTTGCAAAAAAGGCGGCTGCGGGCTTTGGTCTGTCTGAGACTATGGCCAAACGGTATTTAGGTACATTCGGCTCAATGTCTACGGCCTTTGGTTTTAGC
>Ga0326511_10003613_pt1 | contig 12431 bp, 13 predicted proteins | sample 0_2496_0518_D_FD_203701 | JGI IMG/M metagenome (GOLD analysis project Ga0326511, IMG submission 203701) | Bovine rumen microbial communities from UC Davis, California, United States - 0_2496_0518 | ecosystem: Host-associated > Mammals > Digestive system > Stomach > Rumen | place: USA...
GGAACTTGTTCCCTTTGGCAGGGGGTTCGGGGGACAGCGTCCCCCGACATTAAATGCTATCAAACTCACGTTATTTAACTCAAAGGAGGTAAATTATGACCGAAAAGGAAAAACAACAGGCTGGTGAACTCTATAACGGAAATGACCCTGAACTCGTTAAAGACCGTGTAAGCGTTAAAAAACTTTGTATGGAGTACAATTCAGCTACCTACAACGACTACCAGAAACGTTCAAGACTCCTCGACAGGATTCTTCCTTTCAAAGGCGGAAATACCTGCATTGAACCTGATTTTTTCTGCGATTACGGATATAATATAGAACTGGGAGAAAATTTCTACTCAAATCATAACCTCGTAATTCTTGACTGTGCAGAGGTGCGTTTCGGTGACAACGTTTTTGTAGGTCCTAACTGCTCTTTCTGTACCGCCGAACACCCTATTGACTTCACTGTCAGAAATAAAAACCTTGAATTTGCAAAGCCTATAAAAGTAGGAAATAACGTGTGGATTGGCACTAATGTATGCGTAATGCCCGGAGTTACAATAGGCGACAATGTCGTAATAGGCGGTGGAAGCGTAGTAGTAAAGGATATACCATCAAATGTTGTTGCAGTAGGAAATCCATGCAAGCCTGTTAAGGAAATTCCTGTCCCCTCACAGCCCGTTCAGGAAATTTCTGAAAGTCCTGTTATTTCAGGTGAGAACCTTTCAGGTGAGGAACAGAAAAAAGTAAAAAAGCCTAAAAAATATACTCTTGAAGAAGTATAAAACCTTTCGTATCACAACAAGGAGGGCTGTACTATGAATACACTGCATTTCAAATATGCAGTTGAAATCGAAAAGACCCGCTCAATAACTCAGGCAGCCGAAAACCTTTATATGGCTCAGCCTAATCTCAGTAAGGCTATAAAAGAACTCGAAAGCACTCTCGGAATAACTATTTTCAGACGTACCTCAAAAGGCGTAATCCCTACTGACCAGGGTGTAAAGTTTCTGGGGTACGCAAAACAGATTCTTATGCAGATTGACAATATGGAGTCCATTCACTCCCCTGAAAATTCAAAAATAAGCAAAATGAGAATTTCAGTACCCAGAACAGGCTATATTTCCAAAGCTTTTTCTGCCTATATTGCCGAAATGGATAATCCTGACGACATGGAGGTTTACTTCTGCGAAACCAATTCACTTCGTACTATTGAAAATGTACGTGAAAACAGCTATAATTTCGGTGTAGTAAGATTCAATACCGCACATGAAAAGTACTTTTCTGACTTCCTTGAAGAAAAAAATCTCGACGGAAAACTTCTGTGGGAATTTCAGATGCTCGCAGTAATGTCCTCTGAACACCCTGCATCAGGTCTTGAAAACCTTACTTACTCGTTGCTTTCGTCTGAATATACCGAACTCGCTCAGGGTGATGATGCAGTCCCCTATGTATCAGGAGCTGTTGAAAAACTTTTCGCCTCCAACAGACCCGCTGACATTCCTGTAAAGAAAGTATATATGTACGACAGGGGAAGTGCTCTGGACTTTCTCCTTACTGTCCCTAACTCTTTTATGCTGGACTCCCCCGTACCTGAAAGCCTTTGCGGAAAGTACGGGCTTGTACAGAGAAAATGCTCATTCCCTGACAACAGCTTCAAAGACCTCATTGTTTACTCAAAAGAACATAAACTTTCAGAAAAAGAACTTAAACTCGTAAACAAGTTCTATGAGGTGAGAAATGAAACGGCTTTTGCTGAGTATCACTGAATAACTTAAATCAGCGTATTAATTATAACGTGAGTTCGATGATATTTAATGTCGGGGGACGCTGTTCCCCAATCACCCTTTGGAAACCCAATTTTTAAATAGTTATTGAATAAACTGCGTAAACTTTTTGAAGGGGCGAATATACTTTTTAATCTGACAAATATGCTCATTTTATTAAATGGGAGTGACCTGAGCGTGTTGCTGATAAAGAAAAACTAAACAGCTTTGATTGCAGGGAACAGAGTTTCGCAATATACTTTTTTCGCTTGCAGGCGACGGAACATCGCCCCTACAAGATACCTTGTTTCCTGAAATTTAACAGTTATACTCATTTACAGTTTTAATTCCCTATTTAAATAATTACAATTAAAGAAAGCAGGTACAGAAAATGTTTGAAATACTTGAAAAGAGATGCCTTAATCCTACTGTTACTCTTATGAGGATAAATGCTCCGAAAGTAGCCCGCAAGTGCGAACCCGGACAGTTTATAATCCTCAGAACAGACAGCGAAGGTGAAAGAATACCACTTACTATTGCTGATTTCGACCGTGAAAGCGGTTCAGTTACTATAATTTTCCAGATTGTAGGTGCTACTACTGAAAAACTCAATCACCTCAGTCAGGGTGACTGCCTCCACGACTTTGCAGGTCCTCTGGGTCGTGCCACTGAAACTGACGGTCTTAAAAAAGTAGCAGTTGTAGGCGGTGGCGTAGGCTGTGCAATCGCTTACCCCGTAACAAAAAAACTCCACGAACTCGGAGTAGAAGTAGATGCAATAGCAGGTTTCAGAAATAAAGACCTCGTAATCCTTGAAGACGAATTTAAAAATGCAAGCTCAAAGTTCGTACTCATGTCCGATGATGGTTCAGCAGGTGAAAAGGGTCTTGTTACTGATGCTCTGAAAAAACTTATCGAAAACGGTGAGAAGTACGACAGGGTAATAACAATAGGTCCGCTTATTATGATGAAGTTTGTATGTCAGCTTACCAAAGAGTACAATATTCCAACAGTTGCCTCAATGAACCCCATTATGATTGACGGTACCGGTATGTGCGGTGGGTGCAGACTTACAGTAGGCGGTGAAACTAAGTTCGCCTGCGTTGACGGCCCTGAATTTGACGGCCATCTCATCGACTTCAATGAGGCTATGTCAAGAGGTTCTATGTATAAGCCTTTCGAGAGAAAAGCTCATGAAGATACCTGCAATCTTTTTAAACAGGAGGTAAAGTAAAAATGCCAAATATGTCACTTGTAAAAAATCAGATGCCTGTACAGAATCCTGATGAGAGAAACAGGAATTTCAGTGAGGTTGCACTCGGCTATACCGAAGAACAGGCAATAGATGAAGCCAAAAGATGCCTTAACTGCAAAAACAAACCCTGTGTTACAGGCTGTCCGGTACAAATTGATATTCCCTCTTTTATCGCAAAAGTCGCTGAGGGTGAGTTTGAGCAGGCTTATGATATTATTACTGATGCAAGTTCACTCCCTGCTGTGTGCGGTAGAGTATGTCCTCAGGAAAGACAGTGTGAGTCTAAGTGCGTAAGAGGTAAAAAGGGTGAACCCGTAGGAATAGGCAGACTCGAAAGGTTCGTTGCTGACCGCCATAATGCTCTTTGCAGTCAGAAACCTCAGAAACCTGAGTCAAACGGTCACAAGGTAGCAGTAGTAGGCTCAGGTCCGTCAGGTCTTGCCTGTGCAGGAGAACTCGCAAAAAGAGGCTATGATGTAACCATTTTCGAGGCTCTCCACATCGCAGGCGGTGTTCTCTCCTACGGTATTCCTGAATTCAGACTCCCTAAGTCAATAGTACAGATGGAAATTGAGGGTCTTAAAGACATGGGAGTAAAAATCGAAACAAATACTATCATAGGAAAAACTGTATCAGTAGACGAACTTATCAGTAAAGAAGGCTTTGAATCCGTATTTATAGGTTCAGGTGCAGGACTTCCAAGATTTATGAACATAAAGGGTGAAAACCTTAACGGCGTTTACTCCGCAAATGAATTCCTTACCCGAATAAACCTCATGAAAGCCTACCGCCCTGACAGTACAACCCCTGTACAGGCAGGAAGTACCGCAGTAGTAGTAGGTGGCGGAAACGTAGCTATGGACGCTGCAAGATGTGCTAAAAGACTGGGTGCGGACGTTTATATAGTATACAGACGTACCGAAAATGAACTCCCTGCCCGTGCCGAAGAAGTAGAACACGCTAAGGAGGAGGGAATAGTATTTAAATTCCTTACTAATCCCGTTGAAATAAAGGCAGATGAAAAGGGCTGGGTAAGCAGTATAGTATGCCAGAAAATGGAACTATCTGAACCCGATGCGTCAGGCCGTGCAAAGCCTGTACCTATTCCCGATGCTTTCGAGGAAATAAGTGCTGACTGCGTTATAATGGCAATAGGTACTTCTCCTAATCCGCTTATAAAGTCAACTACTCAGGGTCTTGAAACTCAGAAGTGGGGCGGAATAGTAGCCGATGAAAACGGTCTTACCTCAAAGCAGGGCGTTTATGCAGGCGGTGACGCTGTTACAGGAGCTGCTACCGTAATTCTTGCAATGGGTGCAGGAAAAAAGTCAGCTAAGGCTATTGACGAGTACATTAAGAATAATTAAATCTATAATTGAGCATATATGTGAAAATAAACAAAAAATTGTAGGGGCGAACACTGTTCGCCCCTACAATCATATTATTTATAATTCATGAGTAGCCGTAGTTTCAGGGATACAAAAAAATAATAACAAAAAATGGGATTCCAAAGGGAACTTGTTCCCTTTGGCAGGGGGTTCGGGGGACAGCGTCCCCCGACATCAGCGTACTTATTTCACAAGAAGTCTAACGTATTTTTTAAGCTCCTGATTTTTAGTCAGGGGCTTTTTTATGCCGTTACTGTATGAATTTGTCACTGTAAACACTTATTTCTGTTACTGTCCCTGTACTGTCACCGCTTATTTTTACTCTTGAAACAGGCTTGCTTACTATGTCACCAAATGAAACAGTATCATAAAGGTCCTCACCGTTATAACCGCAGTAAGAAATAAAACTACGCTTTTCTCCTCTCCTGCATAGCTTGTCACGGTATTCAAGTGCCTGCTGTGGACTGTAAAGAAACCGCATATCAAGTTCAAAAAAACGGTGTCTTACTATGTTCCTTGCTGTTACCTCCAAATCTTCGTACTCGTAGTTACCAAAGTCACCGTTAATGTCAGCCATGTGAAAGTTACTGTACAGTCGCTTGGTATTCAGTTCACTTCCGTATGAAAGTACATTGTCTGTACTGTACGAAAAAACTGACGGGCTCTGTACGGCTGTCATCATTACACAGTTAGTACCTCGTATGTACGGGTAAGTACCGCATATCTTGTATGACAGATTTTCAATTCCCTCCCACATGGTAGAGTTTTTGTCTACATATATATAACTCGTTTGGTTGTTGTCCTCGTGAGTAATGTACGGGAAAGAGTAAAAAGAGTCCATAAGCATATTTATGGATATGTTCGTTTTGAGTCCCGGTTCAGTCTGGTTAAAGGTCAGCAGACTGGTAAACCCTTTCGATGTTACTGATACTGTACTTTGACCGTCACAAAATGATGAGGAAACATTGTCAATAAGACCGTGGTGAATCAGTATATTATCAAGGTAAAACAGTATTTCACTTGCATTTGTAAAAGTCTGTACGGAAGATACTGCCTTTATTCTCAAATACGTGTAAGGAGTATAAACGTCTTTTATGAACGTGAAAGACAGTACATTTTCGTTCACTGACTCTGTATTGTCAGTATTCTTTATTACTACCCTTGTATTCACTCCGAAGCCTCCCTGAAATACGGACTGTCAGCAGTAATAAGTGAAACAGATACTTCAAGACAGTCTGTATCTGAGTCATCAGCAGTAAATCCTACTATACGGCAGTTACTGAATATTACCCCTCTGTACTCTATGTTTACTGCTGAACCTGTACTCATAAGCGTATTAATTGAAACTATAAATCCCACAGGCTGTAATACGTCACAGATTCTTCCTGAAAGTTTCAGTGACATCGCTCTTTTCGCAGTATTGGAAATTATGTCGCCTCCTGAAACAGTACTCTTTTCAGACCAGTTTGTATTTCCCTCAGCCCTGAACGACTCGCAGTAAAGAGTATATGTGCTTATCGTTACGGGTACTGACTCGCTTTTTGCCACTATACTCATGTACTGCTCCTTTCAACTTTATTAAGTCCGCTTACTCCTATCTTTGCGGTAAGTACAAACCTGTTTATGTTTGAGTCATGCTTGAACGACAGCTTTTTCATATTACAGTTAAGTCCCGAAATCTGAGTGATTACGGGTTCAATGTTTTCTGTAAAGTATGTGTACAGCTTTTCCATTGAGAAGTTTTCAGGTGCTGTTACACTTATATCCGTTTCTGCTTTGAACGGTATAAATACTGTGTACTCGGAGTAGATTGGAGACTGTGTTTCAAATGCTCCTACTCCTACTACGGTAAAAATTCCCTTGTTTTTCTTTTCCGTTGAAACTGCATCAAATGCACTGTAAACGGGTGAAACACCGTTTTCTGCAAGAGCCTGTACAACTCTCTGGATTATTTCATTAAGCATAGTAAACCTCCTTAAAGTTATATTGCAACATGAGTTCGATGATATTTTATGTCGGGGGACGCTGTCCCCCGAACTCCCTGCAAAAGAGTGCAAGCACCCTTTGGAAACTCAATTTTAAAATAATTATAAAATAAATTGTGTAAGTTTTTTGCAGGGCAAATCCAAGTGTCCGTCCGAAATATGCAATTTTTAGTTTACGGTCGCACACATGGGTGCGACCCCTACTATTATTTTGTTATTTTGTTAAAGTGATGTGAAAATAAATATCTTCGGCTTTATAAGGTCACTGCATAACTGCATATAGTCACGAACCAGCTTTTCAGAGTAAGCGAGGGCAGTATTCTGCGAAACAGTAAGCATTTTTCCTGCAATAGTGTAGTCGGCACGCTCTCTTGCTGAATTTATCTGCTGTAAGCGGTTATTTGCAATAGATGCACACAGAAAGTCAAGACGTATGTCATCAGTATCAGCGTCAGGCAGTAACATTCTCTGAGTTTCAGCTATTGCAAGTACTATCAGCGGTGCATTTTCTTCGGTACAGTCCTCACCTGAAAAAAGTACGAAAAGTTTCTTAACGGATTCTATATTCATAATTATCACCGCTTTCAGCCGTACTTCTTTTCTCACTCATAAGCTGTACCTCAATTCCATTTTCAGGCATTGCACTTTCAAATGACTTTTTTAAACTTATAAGCTGACTTGTATTCATGTACCTTGAAGAAAGTTCTACTGCCTCAACAGCAGGCTTGCCTCCTCTGAAATAGGCGAGTCGCCTTATATCCCTTATGAGTTCGTTATTTGCAGAAATAAGGTCGGAAGCTGACTTCTTTGCATCTGAAAAGTACTTTGTTACACCTGCATTTACCTGTGCAGGTACTGCCACAAAACTCCACTCGTAAGCGTCCGTAATGTCATCGAGAATAGTATAGCAAAGTGTATTTCCGTACATCTGCCCTTTTACGTGTCCGCACTGGGTTTCTGAAAGATTACTGCCACATACTGAACAAAGTCTTGAAGATGCACTGCATGAAATACTTACTTCTTTCTTTATACCCCCGTCGATTTCAGCAATCAAATTCTTGTTTTCATCAGTCCTTATCATGTACGCATAGGCTTTTACGTACTTGTAAGGCTCATTTGTTTTAGTCATACGGGTTTCGTCAGTAATTACCTCGGTATCGAAAATTCTTGCGTTCTGATTTGATGCTGAGGGGTTATGGTCAAATACGCCTGTTTTTCCTATGAATTTTTCTGCTATTGTTTCAAGTGCATTGTCGGAAAAGCGTTCAAAGTCACGGTCAACATCGTTATCGCACAGAATTACTGAAAATATGTAGAGTTCGTCCTCACTGAATTCACGTCTTGTGAACTTGTTTATCTTTTCTATCGTTGAATTTTTCATCTGAAACACTCCTTTTAAATTAATCAGCAGGAAAGCACTTAATGCTTTCCGCTGATTTTTTTAATTTATGTCAATATATCCTATGTTTCAAGATTATGTACCTGAGCCGGAATCTGAACTTGAATCTGAACTTGAATCAGAACTTGAATCAGAATCTGAGTTTGAAGAAGTTATAGTCAGTACCTTTACCGCATCGGCAGTAATTTTCTTGAAACCGCAGATTATAGAAACAGTAATCTGGTCAAGCTGACGGTTAATGAGCTTGTCAGTTTCAATAACAAGGTCAGTGCTTGTAATAAATTCGAGTGCGAAGTTCTTGTCTATACCGATAATTGAGTTATTTCCGATAGCAGAAGTTTTAATGAGTTCAGAACCAAATGGGAGTATGATTTTACCGTCCTCGGAAATTTTAGTGTCTGAAAGCTGTTCCATTACTGCAATCTGTGACGCAACAGCAGGAGATGCAATTACAGTAGTCATGTCAAAGCAGTTGAACTGACCGTAAAGGCTTGCAAGGTCACTGTAAGAGAGGCTTGAAGTAGAAATGGAAGACGCACCGGTAGCAAGAGTAGTAATTGCGTTTGTAAGTACTGAAACTGCGAGCTTTACTCCTATACTTCTGAGCATTACTCCTATTACGTCAAGTCTCTGCTGACGTACTGACTCGTAAGACGCATTGATAATTCTGCCGTATTTGAGAAGCTGAGTAGCAGTAGAAGTTTCGTTTACCGTAGATGCAGGAAGTTCACCGCCCTCGTTTACAGATGAGTAGTCAGCAGTATCGGTAAGTGTACAGCCCATATAGTGCTTGCTTACACTGTAAGACTTTACTGCACAGATACTTGAAAGTACTGTTTCATCGAAACCTTTTCTTATACAGCGTGTTACAAATTCAGGGAAAAGGAGTGCAGTTTCAGTAGACGAGAAAAACTTCTCAACACGGTCGCAGTCAGTGCCTGAAACCTTGATATTGAAACGTTTGAGCTGTCTTTCAAAGGCATCGAGGTTTGCAAGCGGAGTACCGCAGTAGTTTGCAGACGGGTCAAGTTCTTCGAGTGCAGTTGAGAATGATTTTCCACTGAGGTTGTAAAGACCTTTTTCGAGTTTGATATTGTTGTACATAAATAAATCCTCCTTGAATTTACGGGTTATACCCATTATTGACTTATTGAATCAAGACGCAGTTCTATTTCTCTTGCCTGAGCGTTTTTAAGTCTTGCATCAGCAAGGGCAGACTCGTCTTGAAGGTTTATATTATCCCATTCTATACGGCATGAAGCGTCAGCACCCAGAGAGTACAGAAAAGCATTGCCTATGTCGCATATAACAGGGGATAACAGACGGCGGTAGTATTCGAGTTCCGAGGTAAGAATATCAGCCTGCTGAGATGACATTCTTTCGGTACTGCTCCAATTAAGACCCAGCAGAAATGGGGGTATTGAAAGTTTGGCGATAATCTGTTCGAGCAATTGCCTTACGGGTATATTGGTATCGAAAAGCTTATTTTCAGCACCTATTACCTTGATGTCAATATCGCCTACTGTAACGAAGTCTTTTACCTGCCCGTACTTAGCTGACTCCATACCTTTTGCCCACTCCTCTGCAATCTGTACTGCTCTTTCGTGAGAGTAAGCGAAGTCGCCTGAATTTGAGTCGGGCTTGTAGGTTACTGCATAGCGTACATTTCCTGCACGGTCGAAGTTCTGACCTATGCACTGGTATATACGCAGAAGAATACTGCTTAGTGACGGCAGACCTCTCAGCAGAGGACGACCGCCTGTAAGGGACGCATAGAGTATACGTTCGGGGTGTAAGATATTTTTTTCATTTCCGTCAATGTCTTTTAGAATGTACTTTCTGTCGAACGGGTTGTTTCCTGAGCTTACACGGACAGACGAAATATTTCCGTTCCAAAGACCTGCTATTTTGTTTTCTGTACTGTCTATTACTATTTCACCTACCGCAGAGCCGTAAGTTATAAGGCTGTCGAGAAAATTGTCAACAAATGAATTTAGCGATTTTCCTGTAAGACCGACAGGAACATTTTCCGAAAAGCTGTCGAGTGACTGCTGGTAAGCGACATCTGATGATACGAGGTGAAAGCCACCTGTAAGACGAATAATTTTCATAATTGCAGCATCAATGACAGGTACTGAATTTCTCAGGCGGTCGTACAGTTCAGTTTCAAATGGTTCTACTGATTCGGGAAGTGAGGAAAACACCTCATTTGAACGCTGGAAGGAGAGTATTTCTGAATTTACCGATTTACTCTGTTTTTTTCTGAATAGTTTCATCTGCATCACTCCTTTCACTGATTATTTCTTTCTACGGACATTACGAAGAAACTATTATTTTGTGATTTGAGCATATCAGTAACGAAATAACGCAAATCGTCCATAGCGTGGTCGTTTTCTTTTACAGGAGCATCAAAGCCTGATTTTTCGTTCCAGCGGTAGAGGGAAAATTCTCTTATAATATCCCTGCATGACGAGTGAAACATAATTTTATTCTGTTTCAGTACCGAAGATACGTTTCTTATACCGCTTACAACATCGTTGTCAGCTTTTGAAACAGTAAATTTTCCATGACGTTTGATACATTCAATAAAGCTCGATGCAGAGGGGTCAACGATGACTTTTGATATTTTCAGGTCAGAGGCGAGGTTTTCGAGTGCCGAGTAGTGTTCTTCGTCTGTACGGGAAATACCTGTTTTTCTTGAATTGTAGTAATACTCTGAAATTCTGTACCATATACCATTTGACAGTCCCCACAGACCAAATGATGACGGGTTTACTGTACCATAGTCGCACGAGATAACGTACTTTTCACAGGTACTGGGTACATTGTCAGTAACGTGAATTTTTTCACTGAACATAGGGTAGACTATACCCTCAGAAGCCACCCATTTTCCGAGTATGAATCTTTCATAGAAAGTACCCGAATACAGTCTTGAATAGCGGTCGATTAGTTTTTTTGACAGTGAGGGGTTATCCTGCATAGTGAAGTGAATATAGAGTGCATTTTTCTGAGATGACTTTTTAATCCATTCATTGTAGAACCAGTGCGAGGGGTTATCGGGGTTGCAGTTGAACCACATTTTAGACCCGTTTACTGAACATCTTGCAAGAGCCTGTTCTACGAAAGAGCGTGGCATAAGAGCAACTTCGTCAAGGAAAACACCTGCAAGAGTCATACCCTGAATAAGAGATGCGGAACTTTCGTCCTTACCGCCGAATATATAGAATCTGTTGGAATTTCCGAGGAAAGAGATGTCTATATAGTTTGCACTTACTTTTTCACAGCATATAAAGCCGTAATCTTTAAGCAGGGGTAAAATAGGGGTAATGACGTTTCTTTTAAGAGAAGTAATAGTTTTACCGCACATTGCAAATGCGGACCCGTTAAATCTGGCAGATGCCCACAGAATAAAGCCGAGTGACATTGAAAGAGTTTTACCGCTTCTTACTGCACCGTCACAGATAATGGCATCAAAATTTCTGTACTTGGGATTTTTCCACCAGTTTACTGTAAGACGCTGTTTAGGTGATAGTTTACTGACTGTCATCGGAATCACCGTCCTCTGCTGAGAATGTAAGAGCCTGAATAAGTCCCTCCGACTTTTCACGGTTTGAGAAAGCGTTTTCGAGTTCAAACAGTTTTTCAAGTGATTTTAGCCTGTCGAAGAATTTTACTTCAACTCCACCGCCTTTGACACGTTTTATTTCGGAGACATTAAAGAGGTCGAGATTTTCTATAACCTCAGGCGGAGGGAGTTCATCGGCAAAGACGAGGTATACAGCATCTTTTGAGTTTCCGAAAGCGAGCCTTTTAAGACCTGCCGTAACATTAGCGTTGTCGGCGAGCAGATTTCTCAGTGCATTTATTTTACGCTGACAGTATTTTGATTCAAGGCACTTTATTCCCTGAGCAAGAGCAGACTGTCTTTGAAAACCTGCTTTTACACCTGCTTCCTCAACGTTTCCGAGCATTACATAGAAACAGCAGAAACTATCGAGTACAGATTTTGAAAAATGTTCCATTTTAATTACCTCCTTTCATAAGGGGGCAAAAAAAGGGGTAAAATCAAACGGAACAGGTTGAATAGTGAAAAAATTTTTTTGAGCTTTGTATATATGCACAAAAAAACAGTATAAAATTGTAAGCTATGTACAAATTATACTGTAAAATCTTTTATTATATTTCTTGTGAAATAAGTATGCTGATGTCGTGGGACTCTGTCTCCCGAACCCCCTGCCAAGGGGAACAAGTTCCCTTTGGAATCCCTATTTTTTAATAATTATGATTGCGAAGATTTTTTGTAGGGGCGAACAGTGTTCGCCCGCAAATTTACATAAATTTATAATTTGTGAACTCACATTATATATTTTGGATTTTTCATTGACAATTTTAATTTTGCAAGAGGTCTATTAATTTTTGCAGAAATGTTCATTTATAGTAAAAACAATAATTTTTATTAGTCAATATGAAAACAGGGTGAATTTTTGTAGGAAATAGGCATTAATTTCCTGACTTACTTGACAAGTTTGGTGAAATATATTATAATATAATAAGTGAGTATATTTGTTGATTTACAAAAAGATTTGTGTAGGTACGACATGATATTGCCCGTAAAGTACAGAAATTAAGGTGCGGGGGGATACTGTTCGCCCCTAC
>Ga0326511_10003615_pt1 | contig 12427 bp, 4 predicted proteins | sample 0_2496_0518_D_FD_203701 | JGI IMG/M metagenome (GOLD analysis project Ga0326511, IMG submission 203701) | Bovine rumen microbial communities from UC Davis, California, United States - 0_2496_0518 | ecosystem: Host-associated > Mammals > Digestive system > Stomach > Rumen | place: USA: California...
TTATCAATCTTGATATACTTCCAGCGGATGTTTCACCCACATTGAACCTATCTCTCAGCGACTTGTTTGTCAAAGCATCACCTTGTATATACATTAGACAAGCATGTAGATAGCATGACCACAGTTTGTCCTCCATCGGAATATTGCTAAACTCCATTTCAGAGAAAAGAGTAACCTTAGTGCTATCTTGGAAGACCTCGATGCGAGGAGCTGGGAGGTATTGAGCTTCACAAGCCAATACCATTCTGTCCCAACCACGGCCAAGTTCCTCACACATCTTTAATCGACGCATGAGTGATGCCAGTTTCTCATTTCTTGATTTTGGAGGATTGTCGATAATGCGAAGTATGTCAACCAATGGAGTGCCGGGATTCGTCACTTCGATACGATTGTCAAATATCTCCACTACAGGAGCTGCCCCAGTAATATATAGGTCCTGATGAATGAGGCTATTCGCAATGGCTTCTCTTACAGAAGGCAAAGGGAATTTGCTTGTTGTTGACAATTGAACTGCATTAACATCCTCATTGCTTGGCAGCAAGGCATTCACGTAGCGCACGATATTCTCAAAGCAAATAGCATAGCCTTGATTAAAAGGCTCCTCTTTTTGAATCAACAGACGGTTGATACCCTTATACTGCACTACACGCATGGCTTTCCGACCTAAACGGGCAAACTCATTTAGATCCTTTGCAAACAGCAATGCCCCCAAGTTAGTTATCGAATATAGACCATTGTCCTGCTTCTGGATGATGCCATCCTCGTTCAGATAATGCACAACAGTTTCCTTTTCTGCTGGCTGGGGTATCTTCAGCAACGTAAAGTACGCATCCACCTGAAGCAGTCTGATGATGTCCTCATATCTTTGGTCAGTCTTGACGCATACATCCTCAAACTGGGCATGGCGCAACTTGTCCCATAGCTGAGCTCGGAATACAGGGAACTCATGCAGCTTCTTTGTGTAGCTACCACTCCGTATGTAGTCAACCTTCTGGAAGCTTACTGGCTCATTGAGCGCTTTATGAATACGAATCAGCTCAACGTGCTTGCCATCTATCTCAGCATCATAGTATTCAAAATCCGCATTCTTGGAGAGCATATAGCGAAGCCAATTTTCTAACTCCTGCTCGCCTTTCTTCTCCATCTGCAACCGCACCTTTGTACCAATTATCTCATGGGACGTATCATCTACTCCCCATATCATATAGGCATAATCGCGGTCGTTCAATGTAGCACTATTGGCAAGGGCACTAATGTCCTCGCCAATCATATTTGGCTCGCAGTTGTTATGTTTGAACTCAACCCATCCAGCCTCTTTGGGTAACTTACAGAGTTCTTTTACCAATATGTCAATATTTCCAATCATATAATTAATGTTTCTTTTTTAACTCAATCCTGTTGGATTCAATCTTCTGCTTGTTCAGCAGGTCTTCTATGCTTTATTGCTAATGCCATAAGCTATTGTATCATTATATTATGCGAAAATTCAGATACGTAAATACTCAATCTATACCTAGATTTCTCTTGTGGGTACTCACGGAGCAGATATTGTTGTGATTCGAATTCGGTCATAATTCATTAAGGAATATTCGGCGATGCCCATTGGGAGCGTCTTCGATTTTAGTAACTTTATATTTTGTTCCTTTAAGGAAGTTTACTTGATTCTCTTCACAATGATTGAATATCTTGTAAATATCGTACGCCGATGTTGTTGTTTCTGGTAGAGGTGTAATAACATAAACATCCTTGTCTTGATTCCAATCCTCATTTGTGGTTGTAAGACTGCAAGATGGTACAAATACATCTCCTACTTTGAAATCTATCGTGTCATGTGAATTTAGGAAACGGTATAGCATACCCTCTTTATGTTTGGGGGCTTTCTTTATAAAACTCTCTAATACAGTTTGCATCTCTTTTGTAAATTCAGGGACTTTTCCATATTGAGCATATATGTCATCTCTGAAATACTGTGATAAATTGCCATAAAAGCAGTTCATTATGAGGACTTCGACTTCAGAAAGATTGTACTTTCTTATAGCATCTTTTACTTCTTCAGAATGTGGGCCTTGGGCGAATTTATTCATCCAACCATCTTGTAAGAAGTCTTCTGGATACGACTTAGGCATCATACAACCGCATTCTGAATCATAATATAGTTCCAGCCCGTTAGGATGCTCTTTCTGAAATTTCCTTTCTCTATCCAAAAAATAATTAATATCTTTCATCGTGAATTCTTAAGTAATTCTATGATTGTTAGTGACCAGTGAAATCATAATCTCCATCGAACCCTTCTGGCATTTCTCCATATTGTCCGTCTGTCATTGCATTCCAAGTATCTCTTTCATAATCATTATAATCTGGTTCGTAGTCTGGCCAACGATTTCCCTCTTCCATTCTCTTCTTCTCTTGGACTTCAAAAGCATTCTTCAATCGATTATAAATAGTTTTATTATAAGTATAATCTGAAAGAATTTTATTAGAAACGTCTATCTTGTCGTTCTTGATTAAACCAATAATATAATCTGGGTTATTATTCACTACATCTTTGAACGATTCGCCATTGTGCCAGCCTTTATCCTGGATAGGATCATAAAATCTATCTCTTCCAAATTCCACAATACCATAATAAGAAGCCTTTCCATCAATTATGTCGTTACCCTCTTTAATTCCCTCAAATTCAAATGAAAGATCACGGAGTAAGATGATTTTCTCTATATCTTTGGGGTGCTCATTAAGATATTTCTGGCACAATTGTTTTAATGCATTAGTAGTAATAAAAACGCAACCATTTTGAAGATATTTGACTAACGTTTGAAAATCCTTCTTAAATGCTAATGACAGAGTCATTCCCGTTAGCGGACCATAACGGAAAGTGTCAAAGATGGTATGGAATACGGTTCCACGTAAGGTATGATAGTATTCACCATTCCAATAACTTCTTTGCAATACCCATTCTCCCTTTTTTAGTTTAGGATCGAACGGCATGCTTATTCCTGCTGTAAGTCCTTCTTCCTTTTGCTCATCAACCAAATATATCCCAGGATTAAAGCCATGAGGATTTACTAATATTTTGCATTTTTGGAAAGGAATCAAAAATGATTTCTTAGAAATTGAGAATAGAGAGTACAATTTTCCTTCTAAATAATTTTCTTCCTGTTCATCGTCTGACCAAAATTCTCTTTCTTCCTGCATTGCCCGAATTTCTTCTTGCCATTCTGGGTCTTGTTCCCAATATTCCCGCTCGTTCCTCTCTTCTTCTGTCTCTGTAATAAATTGGCCATGATTAACTTTCTCAGAAGAAAGAACGTCTTCGAAATTGTCAGCAGCTAATGATTGTGTCTCAGACAACTCCCAACTTTGTTTGTCTTTATGTTCTCTTTGCACATGATTCTCACAGTCTTCACAAATGTAACATTCTTCATCTTCATCCCAATAAGCCTGTGCACCACATTCTGGGCATTCACAAGAATCAGTTTTTTCACTGACAAATTCTGATAAATAGTATTCAATTTTGTCTCTTTCTATTGGTGTAAACTTTGGCTTTTCCAATAAAAGATATTGTGACTCAATTGATGCCAAATTAAGGTCACCTAAGTCCCCTTTATATATCATTTCTCCTTTATAGTTAATAATTCCTTGTTCTTCTACAACCCAATAGTATTTAACATAATTCAAACTACGCTTTTCTTGTTCATTCCGTATGTATTTTAAATAGCCTCTTTCATATAGTATCACGTCATCAGAAATATATCGAACCATTGTACTGTCTTCGCAAAAGATACCTCCGTCTTTGTTTACTACAAGATATCTTGGTTTTGTCTCGTAATCACTAGGATTTTCAACAGCCCCAAACTCATCTACAGAATAATGTATAATAAAAACATTGCCATATAATTTTATTTCTAGTTTGTCAATCGAATCTGTGCCAATAATATCAAGAAGATCCGTAACTTGAGATTGACTCAAAATATTGTAAATACAATCTTTCGCCGCAATTAGCCGTTCTCTTATTTCTGAATCAGCAATTGCATATTCTTGTGACAACATTGAATTATAAACATGCTCTTTAACCTTTATCTTCTGTTTCTGTATTAATGTATTAATGTAAATGAAATGATTCAGAAATGCCTCTTCAAAACTATGACCAGAAATTAAACTCTTGACATTAAGTATATTGCCTTTATTATCTATGTATTCTGAAATACAAAAATCAATTAGTTGGTCTTTCTTAGAAATGATTAACTCTTTCTCTATTATATCAGAATCCCTAATTGCTCTAAAATAGTCTGTAGATTTTGTTAAAGCATCATCTGTTACAAAAAGGCATGTTTTTAAATCATGTTCGTACTCATGTGAGTTTATATCTGAGAACAATCTGCCTGCATAATCGCCTTTTCTTATTAAATCGTCTGAAGATTTGATAACTGTACCATTAACTTTCTTCTTTCCATTATTCTCTGTAACCTCATATGGTTCTAGCAATCTTTCGTATAAGCACCCATGACCTGCCAATAGATCATCAGTATCAAAAGTAAAAATCCCTTCTTCTTTATAGTCAATATATGCGAAATTAGCTTTAATTAGCCATTTCCACCCATTCCAATTTTTTTTTATAAGACCATATTTCCTTTTCTCGTTCACAAGACAGGAAATACACATAATGTCTTCTTCCCATATTTTTGCTTGAATGCCAAATAGTATTCCCTTTGGAAGAGTTAATTCCCATTGGGATTCTGTATCAAATATGCCTTCTGCCCAATCCCAACAAGGCTTCCCATATCTTTCTTTATGAATTTCAATACCGTAATGAACATATTTTGTAGGTTCACCATTTAGGTCTGTTATACGATTCAATTGTAATAAAGAAGATCCTTCTGTTTCAGTTCTTGAACATTCTAAACCATCGTATTTCCCATCCTTTGCTAAAGAAAACTTTATAGGAACGATATCTCCCTTTTCATTAACCAGAATGCAGCCAGATTTATAAATATCTCCAGTTTTTTGTTTAAAACTAACGATACAACTTCCAAAAAGGAAATCACCAAAACTGATAAAATCAGCATTAAGCGGTTGTAGCTTGTCGAAAACTTTTTGAATTTTGTCATCTGACAATATAGAATTATATTTAGCCATATATTATTTTTTAGGTGTTAATAATTGACAAGTATCATTCTTTAACGATTCGTAGTACATAGTTATCTCATCGATGCATTCCTTTGTAAGATTTTCATCTTCTGTTCTTGTCGTTTCCTGTGAATACAATACCACAATCTCATCAATAGTTTTTTGGATAACATCAAGAGTGTCCATTACTAAATGAGGGAGTTGGATGTTTATCATATTGCCCTGCGAATAAAACTTGTCACGAGAACCTGAAGTGACGAAATTCCCATATTCATCCATATCTGGACTATACACAATTATGTCAGCTGGATTATCTTCAATACATGTTTCGTATATACTGCATCTCAAATCCCAAGGGCCGTTGTGGATATATTCATTTCGAAATGTAAGGATTTCTCGAACACATAGTGGAGCGGAAAACAGAAACCCCTTTCCTTTCAACATTGGATTAATATCATTATAAGTATAATTATAGAGGACACTCTCGCTTTTCATCTTTTTGTACTTAGAAAAATCATATTGACCAAACTTGTATTGTTCAACTGCTATTTTACTCAACAAATCAAACACAGATGCAAGAGACACAAAGATGCTATTCAAAGAAACAAATGCATTAGTACTACTTATACCTCCAACCCTAATGCATGATGTGTATTTCTTTTTATCATATTTCAAGAAGCATGGTATCGAAGAATAAAAATCTCGCATAAAGTATTCGACTGCTTGCAATCTATCTTGTACCGCAGCAATTAAGCTCCACACATCATAATAGTATATGAACCTATTAAGATAAGGATGTGAGAAAGTTGATTTCAATTTCTCAAAAGAATCTTTGTTACATGCACTTTCTGGACTTATACCCGTATCTGCTACCCACTTCGGCATTATGGATATAACTTTTCCGTAATCAATATCTTGAAACAAAAAGTTATCAAAACTTGTGTAGAGACTGATGATACTATCTTCTGAAATATGCATTATCAGATCATAGCACTGATCTAAAATATAATCAGGCTTAGACTTTAATGTCTTTTCATATTCTTCAAAATCGAAATCTTCTTCCTGCATAGTCTTATTTCTACTCTTTAATCAATATTCCATGTCAATTCAGGATTTCCGTCAAATGCTTCATCAATGGTGTTGTCATCCCATCCATTGTAACCTCCATATTTGCTATATGGGCCATCATCGTCATCATCATAATAAGAATCATAATCATAAGAGTTTCTTTCTTTGGGTTCTGGTATCCTATCAAAAATGACAACAGATGGTTTCTCAAACTGTATGTTATCATCCGTTCTTTTATAGTCAGATTCCTTTTCTTCTAAAACTTCTTCGCTGTCAGATACACATTCCTTAACAAACTTTCCTATGTTATCAATAACTCCCCATTTGCCTCCTCTTATACTATAAGGCCATTTATCATCACATTTTCCATTGATACAAATGGTAGCCAAATTTCCTTTGAATGAAGAAATATATGAATATTGTATTGGTAAAACCTCTTTCCCGTCTTTATCTAGCAAACCATATAAGTCATCTGTTTCATTAGAAACTTCTATCAGTCCATTATCTAATAGGTATATATTATGATATTTGCCAGCGGGCACAATTATTCCTTTTATACCTAAAACACCCCGAGTTCCGCCAATCCAATCCTCACAATCAGAATCATATTCGCAATCTTCACTATATATGCATCTTCCTAATTTGTCAACATCCCACAAATGTTTAATATCTAATTCGTTAAACATCTTCTGCTTGCCAGACTTTAAATTAGCTATTCCATATTTGCCATTTTTCCTTAACCTAATATATGGTGAATCTTCGTAGATAATAATGCCATCATATATAAGTGGAATTATTGTTTTACCAGAAGTATCAACTACACCTGCCTGCTTTAATTGTACACGCCCTTTTTCTATCGTTACTTCTTTATATGCTCTTGCATACCCATTTATGAATTTACCAACGAGAATAATCTCCTTATCATTAATTATCTCTGCTTTTGAGTTGCAAATAGCAGACCTGTTGTTTGCAAGGTAGTCATTATCGCCTCCCTTATATTTGCTGTCAGAGCCTGGGATATAATCATTTCTACTCCATTTAGTAGCAAATTTTTGATTCCATGTTACTTTTATCCTTTCTTCACTAACATACTCTATCGACGTAAAAATGGGAGGGAATATATTATTCCCCTTTAAATCAAAGATTCCATAACAATCGCCGTCTTGTACACGAATGGTTTTGTTTGACAATAAAATAACACTTTTATACCGAGTCGGTATAATAATATTTCCCTTTATGTCTGCGGCTCCGATAACATCATATCCTCTACCTTTTCCTCGTACAATACTAACTTTATTAATAAAATCAGTGCCCCAATATACACTATGTGGTAATTCTATCTCATTTTTTCCATTATGGACAATAACAATTCCATTCTTATTTATCTTCTGAATTAAAGAAGATCCTTTCACTTTTATATTGGCTACACCATTCTCAAAAACAAGTTCGTCAAGATAATTAGTTTCTATTATTATATTTCCTTTTATATCTGCTAATCCCCATCCTCCATAATTCCTAAGGGATATCATTCCATCATTTACTAATTTAATCTCATAATATGAATTTGGCAAAATCTCTTTCCCCTGCAAGTTTACTAAACTATATGTGGAAGGAGAACCATAGTTGTCGCACTTTACTAAGCAAAAGCCGTAATCTAATAATGTTATATCATCACAATAATAAGGTTTCTCAAAAACAGTTTTCCCCTGCATATTAAGTATACCAATATGTGAACTTCCATATTCTCCTTTATGATATGTTGCTTTTAAGAAGCCATTCTTTAACACTTCAATCTCCGAGAAACAATGTTTTTCATCAGTCGGTATAATTTCGTTTCCATTGAAATCGATTAGACCATACTTAGTAGAATAAGTCGAATCTCCTTCAATCAAGATATATCTGTCATCAAGCTTCTCCATCCGCCTTTCTGTTTCGAAAACAGGGTTGAGACTTGGAGATAATAGAATATAGAGATTATCTTTTTTTACACTATAATAACCATTATCCCATTTGTTTATATATTTATATTCGAGAGGAAGGACAATTTCCCCAGAAGTATCAATCAAACCATATTTCAAATCCCATATATGATTTTCAGGAAAAGACATGGACTTTCCATCTTCAGAGCGACCAACTATTGCAAATAAACCATTGAAAATATCTATATATGCAAACATGGGAGAAATTATAACATCATTCATCAAATTTATTAATCCCCATTTATTATCCTTCTTTACTCTGATTAACCCTAAACCAGCGTAAAATGCTATGTCATATTCGGCAGGAACAATATGTGTATATTTTTCATCAACATTTATATACTGTTCACCCTTGAGTGTATAATAGTATATAGATTTTACACGTTTGTCACGATTTGAATATGAATAACGGTAATCCGTTTGCTCGAAGATTTTACAAATGAATTTACCATCTTGTAGTTCAATCTCGTCATATATAAATGGAATTATCACATCAGCCGATTCACTATATAGCCCTTGTTTGAATCGTGTCTTTGTAAGCCAAAATACATTATCTTCATATGTCATCTTGGAAATGGATAAACATTTTATAGGAATAGCTATTTCGCCATTCTTGTCTATTACACCAAAATGTTGTTCTGAACCACTACCATTAGGTATTGATAGTTCGACTTTAAAATAATCATCAGATTGATGTGAAATACTAAGATACTCTGGATTTATAATTATATTTTCGTTTTCATCAATAATACCCCATTTCTTACCTTCTTTAAACTTAAATCTAGTAGGAGATAACGGGTCAATAAATTCATAGTTACATGGAATTATCTCTTTGAAGGTTGAATCAATTATACCATACTTCCCGTTTTTAGAAACTGGAGCATAACCAAAGTTAAAATTGCAAGCGAAATCATATTGTTTAGGTATAACAATACATTTCTCATTAATAAAAGAAACAATTTGATTCGTCTTATTAATCTTACCCTTAATTCCGCCTTTTATGACCTCAGCGTAACCCTCTTCAGAAAAAGAACCACACCAATCTGCAAGTTTAACTGGAACCTTTGAAATTATTCCTTTGTCATCATTTATTACGAAAAAACCATCTATGGACACATCGTTAGATAACTTTTCAAAAGGATACCTCCCAGTCTCACTATACGACAGGGTCGTTTTAAATAAATTACAACTCTCGTCATAAGATATTTGTTCATAGTTAGGCATAACTATATAATTACCTTTAGAGTCTATGATGCCATACTTCAAATCTGAATATTGCTGGTTTGCTTTTTTAATTTCAACACCGACAATGAAACCTAATCCGGTTTTAATCCCACTTATTATACTAAAAATAGGATCAGAAACTTTATTTCCAGCTATATCTAATATACCAAATGAAATATTAACGTAACGACTGAACTCCATAACCCAGTATTCATTATTATCAGTAATATCGTATAAATGTCCTTCTGCATAGGCAACAAATTTGTTGTTGATTGGAATAAGACATTTGTATTCAAATGGAATCTTAATATTATTAGATTTGTCAACAACACCAAAAGAAAGCGTCTTTCCTCCATCATTTATGTTCGGCAGAGCGACAATAAATAAATCACCATATAAATGTCTAATGAAATTATATTGTGGTTTTATTATAGTATCACCTACGATATTAGAAACACCTTTTAGGCGTTTATCATCTTCAATAACCTCATAGTCTTTAGTCAAAGAAGAATGTGCAAATTCCACATAGGTATGATTAACTTTTCTTGGTGCAATATTTTCCCATCGAAAATCCCATTGTGATGAACCATATTTTATTTTTCTTCCTACAATACTAAGATTCCCCTCAGAATCACATTCATAACTCAATCCATTAAGAGAGAATTTTACAACATCGTCTTTGAACAGGGTTACATCAACATTATACGGAATCGAAATAATGAGAGCTGCAGGAGCCTTATAAATGCATGTTTCACATATCTCATCATTTTGATTTGTTTTATGTATTACAAAAAAAGTCTCATTGATGTCTTTTATCTTTCCAGAATCTATTTTTGATAAAATTGTCCCGTCGTTGTTGTCTAAAAGTAATTCTGTGTTATCCACAGTTGTCACAATATAATACCCGCTTTTTAATCGACGAATATCCAGATACGAAACAGGAATAACAATTTCCATGTTTGTCTTTATAACACCTTTAAAAACCCAGTTGTTGGCTTCTGAAGAAATTATTCTGTTACCATCAGGAAAGGACTCAATAACTTTATAACATTCTTTAGCTTCATTATTAATTATTATTGCAGATTTATTGTTTTCTAAAACTGCATAACCATTTTGAAAATCAATAAAAGATGTGTAATCGCATTCATGGATAATATTATAATTATTATCGATAACACCATATTTCTCGTTTTTTACAACAACACAAATATCATTGACATAATCAAACGCCCAATCATAATCTTCGGGTATAAATATTTCTTTATTATCTTTTTTTACTTGAACCTGACCAGACAAGTTAACAATTCGTTCTTCACCCTTATATTCGACTTTTGCTAAACCATCTGTGAATTCTGTTAGTGCATCATAAATAGGAGGAACTATTTCTTTCCCGCCCACCATTATTGCACCATATTTGCCATTTTTCACAACAATAGCTATCCCTTGGTTGAACTCTCCTACAATATCATACTTGACCTCTTTAGTACCCATAAGACGTAAAATGTTTGCTTTAGGATTGTTTAAAATTTGAATTGTCATATTTTGACCACAAAGATAATCATAATTTCCGAAATATAACCAAATTACGAGAAGTTTCTTCGCATTTTAGCTACATTTTTAACAGTTGAGAGCAACTTGCAGACGCTATTTGCTGCAAATCGCACTCAACTTTATTGCTTTGATTGCTTCAATAAGACTGACCTTTCTTCTTTGTTGGTGAGCCGAGGCCAAGTTTCTTCGTACCATCCCAATTCGTGAGTTGGTCTGCACAGCCATTGGAGCCACCAAGAGAAGTGTAGGTTTCTGCACTACATGACATATAATCAACGAAAGATATAAAGTTGTCTATGATAGATGGTTTGTAGGTTACATCTCGTTCTGCAAATAGATGTGTCCAGCTGGTGACACACTCTATATTGAATTTTGAGCAATCACGCCACGACATACCACTAAGGAAGTTGTTGACGGCCGAGGTAATACCTTCCTTTGTGCCTAGGTTCAATTCCATCTTACGGGCAACAGCCATGATACCGTAGTAGATGGATGTAGCCTCTTTGTCGTTGAAATTAGTTCTGGTTGTAAGTGCGAATGCTCTGAGGGCAGCACGTCCTTCTGCGATGAAACGATTGAGAATGTTCTGGTATCGATCTTGCTTCTCTGCGGCAATTCGAGCCTCGCGCTCTTTGCGCTCCTTGACCTTCCTTGCTGCCTCGTTGAACTCTGGTTCATTCCAAAGGGTATTCCACTTCCCCAAGAGGTTCTGGTAAGTTGACCGAAGCGAGTGCAGTTCACTCTCAGCCTTGTCTGCACGAACAGTTTCTGCATTCTTGGCGTTACGCAATCGCTCTACGGCATTCTCATCAATGAGTGTCAAGCGGTATTTGAGTCCATTCACTTCCTCTGTGAGGGTGGTTACTTTAGCACGAAGTCCTCGGATTTCAGCATCCTTTGATGAGATGATTTCTTCCTTGGTCTTCAATTCATTGGAAAGGTTCTTGTTCGAATCCCATGACATGCGGAATTGTCGCCCCAAGGTTTCGGCAGACGGTTCACTCTTCCATTTCAATCCCGCTGTTTTGATAAAGGCACCGATGGTTTCCTTAACACCAGCATCATATGACTCTTTGAGTTTTTCAGCTTCCTCCTTCTTGTACTTGCCTGGCTGAAAGATCTTGGCGAGAAAGCCAGATTGGGCCGACTTCAATTCCTTTTGGGCTTTCTCTTTTTGTTGAGTAGCAATAGATGCTTCTACTTCAATCTCTGCTTTCAGCTTCTCTGCCTCTGCTATAGCCTGTTTCGCCTGACGTTCAGCTTCCAACACAACCTTGCTCTTATGTCTACGCTCCCGTTTCTCCTCCTCTGAGAGTTCTTGGTATGGGATGCCTCGCTCCAAACCATACTTCTTTCCCACCTCATTATAGTACTTTGTGTGGAGGTCAGAGAGGTACTCGGACTTTTCCTTTGCAGTCTCGCCCCATACTTTAGCATACGATACACGCTCTACCACACCTTTTGTTGACTCAGTCTTGATG
>Ga0326511_10003616_pt1 | contig 12426 bp, 20 predicted proteins | sample 0_2496_0518_D_FD_203701 | JGI IMG/M metagenome (GOLD analysis project Ga0326511, IMG submission 203701) | Bovine rumen microbial communities from UC Davis, California, United States - 0_2496_0518 | ecosystem: Host-associated > Mammals > Digestive system > Stomach > Rumen | place: USA...
GGAAAGCTGCACAGGCCGAGCAGCGGATGCTTTGCGGTAATTGTTGGGAAGAGAAGGAAGCCATGTTTACCAATGAAGCCGGGAAGCGTCTCTGCATATCAAAGCCCACTCACAAATGGAGGGAAATTCAAAAGCAGTACAACCTGAAGGACGTGCCGCTTTACAGTTTACGCCACACCGGCGCGTCTCTGTTAATCGCATCAGGCTGTGATGTTAAGGAAGTGTCCGGAAGACTTGGTCACTCCAGGACAAGCACGACGCTTGACACATATACCCACCTTTTTGAAAAGGCGCAGCAGCATACCGCCGATGTCATGAGTGCAGCCATTGCAGACGCCAGAAGTATGGCAAAATAAACCCCAAAAGGGCAGAGTAAACCCCAAAGTAAACCCCAAGACGCTGAATGAAACGCGAAACGAGAGCAAGAAAAAACCCTGCAAGCCTTGATGCTGCAGGGTTTTCTTCATGAGGTGCCATCCAGACTCGAACTGGAGAATAAAGGTTTTGCAGAGCTATAAAAACGCTTTTCAACGAGTTTGAGAAATTCCCAGAGATTCGCCAGAAGCATTGATATATAAAGGGTTTCAGCACAAACGATAAAAAACCGTCACGAGTGATTTCCAACGATTTGTGAGCGAGTAAACCCCAAAATAAACCCCAAGGAACCCCCATCTTTCCAGCAGCCGGAACCCCCTGAGCAAGAGCAGGAACGAGGCTCTTTTCCTTGTTCAGATCTATCTGAATGGGATCCGGCCGGAGCGAAATGACCGGTATTTGATTATAAATGAATAAAATGACCGGATGAACAGCTAAATCCTGCATATATGCATTTTATACTTGTATATATGCATATTTTATTGTATAATATTCACAAATGAAGGGAGGAGGTGGAGATGGTGCCGATTTTGACCGCTGAAGAAGTCCAGGCCCGGCGCGAGTATCACAAGGAATGGCGAAGAAACAATCCTGATAAAGTCCAGGCTGCACAGATGCGATATTGGAGCAAGAAGATGCACCAGGTGGAGCAGGAGCAGCGCAACCAGGGCAGCACAGCCCCAGGTGGATCGGAAGCCAGGGCTGCTGATCGTTCTTCTGCGAGTATGGAGGGATGCAGCAATGGCCAGGAATAACACCACACGCCTGAGGGACAGCTTTCTTTTCCGTAGGGTCTGGGGAGAAATGCTTGCCCTTCTCCCTGATGAAGACGCCGGAAAAGTGTTCAAGGCCGTGTATGGCCACACCAAAGGACAGAGTGCCAGTAAAGTCCTGGGAGATGATCAAAGGCTGCAATGTATTGCCGGCGAAATCATCAGGGATCTTGAGAAACGCACCAGGGCTTTCCTGGATCGGAAGAACCGGAAAGCTGCATATGCTGGCATTGAAAGGAGGGGGAAAGATGGACAACACAAACCGGCAGCGTCAGGTGAAGCAGACGGAGAAGCAGAAACGGACGGAGAAGATGGATCCGGCCTGGAAGGAGAATCGTATCCGGCAACTTCGGAAGAGACTTCGGGAGAAGCCCAGGGAGATGAATGTGGAAATCAGGTAAGCGCCCTGGATCGTTTTAACCTGAGGGACAAAATTCAGTAAAGGAGGAACGCAGCATGAAAGACCTGGAGTATTTCAAGAAGAAGCAAGCGGAAGCTGATGCAGAAATTGCGAAGCTCTCCGGGAACCTGGTTAAACTTCAGCAGGAACGTGATGCCCTGGAAGAGCAGATTAATGCCGCCATTGATGCGGGGGAACTGGACAAGGTGGATCGTCTGACCGCAAAGGAAACGGAGCTAGACAACCGCATCAAGGCCGCTGAGAAAGTCATTGATAGAAAAAAAGCGACTTCACTTTTCAGCCGGGAAGAAATTCAGAGTGCCAACAACTCGGAAATGGATAAATACCAGCGGAAATATGATGACCTGATAAGGGACGCTGAAAAAATAAAGCAGCAGTATCTCGCAAAGTTGCTTGATGCTTTCAGCGTCAAGGATAAAGCCGAAGAAGCGTATCATGGATATCTTTCACTTGCCGGAGAAGATATCAGCCAGCCGTGGATCGGGGACAACATTCTTGGATATAACCGATTGAATATCGGGAAAATTGTACTTACCGACGAGGATATGGACAAGCTGGAACAGATTCGGCCTGAAGCTGCTGGGATCTATAGAGAAGCAGTCGTTCGTCCTCATGTTGAGCTTGGATTCAGATAAAAAAATCAAAAGAAAGAGGTAACAAAAAATGACCAGAGAAGAAGCAATCACCACGAACAATGCCGCCGTACTGGAAGCCAACGAAACCATCCGTGGCCTGGTGGCCGACTATGAAGCAGCCCGTGCTGCCTGTTTCGAAGCTTATGAAGCTGCCGCCAATGCGCGTCATGCTGCTTTAGCTGCAGTCGAAGAAACCTACCATTCTTATAACCCGGACGCCGATGTTGAAGAAATCGGACAGGATGCCGACTTCCTGAAGCCCGTCCAGATTCCTACCTTTGACAGGGGATTCTTCCATGATATGACCAGCGAAGAATTCGAAGCTGTGGTGTGGGACAATCAGGCCCGCTGCTGGACTGTTCAGGCCCCTGCTAATTGATCGCGAAGGCCCGGATCCGGCGCGTTCCGTCCGCACCTGTGAAGGGCCTTTGAGATAACTGATCCGTGGAGCCGTCTGATGTGCTCTCATGAAGCGCAGACGGCCCGGATCAAAAACCCCTTTGCAGCCGCCCTTTGTGACGGCTAGCCTCCTTTCTGCAAGGCCGCAGTCGCAGCAATGCGGCTCGGCCGATTTTCTTTTGTGGGAGATGAAATTATGAAAATTCAGGTGGATCTGGAACTACTGAAGGATATCATCGAAGAGATATATTGCGTCGGAGATTATATAGATGATTTCGATTATGAAACCGATTTCGATGACACGCTTTTCCATAGCCAGCGGCTGCGGCGTCTGGCCTGGAAACTGGATGATATCATAGATGCAGCCGGATCTGGAAGGGAGTGAACGCATGGCGAAGCGAAGAATTGCGGACTCGTTGTGTACAACACAGGATCCGGAGAAGCTGCAGCGTGTTGCCGAAGAGCTTGAACGGCTGCAGGAAACCTTCAAGGGCATTGATGGCAATAAGCACGATTTTGTCCAGCGTCACATCGAGCAGCTGGCCTGGTACAATGTGAGCATTGCCGACCTTCAGGCGAAGGTGGATCAAACAGGAACCATGATATCCTATGATAATGGTGGTGGCCAGTCCGGTGAAAGAGCCAATCCGGATATCAAGACGCTGATGGACTATCAGAAAGTTTGTAATACCATTTTCCGCACCTTGATTTCTCTTGTCCCTGAGAGAACCGGCCTGGGCAAGCTGGACGCGTTCATGCTTGATCTGGATGAAGTATGAAGCAGCTTGAAGCCGAAACGAATCGTACTGAGTCCGCAGCTGCCGCCCAGGAAGAGAACCAGAGCAGTCAGGGGAACCGACCACAGCGCAATCCGCGGATAGTGATTGGAAACCTGGAGTTTTTCGTCAGGCTGATGGAGGAAGACGAACAACTGTAGATCAAGCCAGGGAGGATTGGAATGGTAAGCTTTCGCCGTATGAACAAGCTGCTGCACAGCGTGGAACGGACAGCCAGGCTGCTGGCCGCGAAGCAGACCAAAGAGGATCCGGATACAGTCCGCATTTGCTCCGATGAGATAGACCTGCTCCGGCAGATGCAGAACGAACTGAAGCCCATGATTGATACGCTGCCATGCTATGAGGAACAGATGATTCTGAACCTCAGGTTTATGAAGGGCTACAGTTATGATTGGATTGCTCAGAGTATGAACTACACGCCTCGCTCAGTCTACTATAAGCTCAGAAGCGCAAAAACGGCCCTTCTGGCGCGTTTCCCGGATCAGGTGGAAGAATGATCGTCCAGGGAGGAAGACGCCTTGCAAACCGCAAAAATAGCCGATAAGGACATACCGGAAGCAGACCCGGAAGCCGTGCTGAAGCAGTACACGCCATGGATCAATAAGATGGCAGGAAAATTCTTCGGATATGTGCAGAACTCCGGCGCGTATGACATGGATGATCTCATTCAGGCCGGGGGCCTGGGCCTACTCAAGGCACAGAAGACGTACGTTCCAGACAGCGGAGCCAGTTTTTTAACCTGGTCATATCTGCCGATAAGGTACGCCATGATGGAAGTGCTGGGCTTCAGGGAGCCAGGCAGACGGATTCCTCCCGCGCTGATGGTTAGCATGGACGCGCCGCTGGATGAAGACAACAAGGTTTCTTTAGCGGATACCATAGCGGATCCGAACATCCAGCCATTTGATAATGCCATCTGCGAAGCGGAAACGAGAGCGGAAACGGCTGCAGCCGTCCGTGATGCCGTTGACCGGATGAAGAGCCAGCAGCAGCAGGAAGTGATCCGGCGAGTATACCTGGACGGCCAGAAACGCAGCCAGGCCGCGGAGGAAATGGGGATCCAGGGAGCCGAATTGTCTGCGCTGGTTAAAGCCGGGAAAGCGTCCCTCCGGCGCGATCCGAAGCTGAAGCAATACGCCATGCCGGATTTCCATGTAGGTGTAACAAGATTCCGCATGACATGGACAAGCGCGGTGGAGATGGCCGTCATCTGGCGCGAAGAGCATTTGCCGGGCATGCGGCCAGATCCGGACGATTAACCAGAACGGGGAGCCGTGGTTTGTAGCGGCGGACGTATGCCGTGCGCTGGATATTAACAACCCAACAATGGCACTTGAGCGGCTTGATGGGGATGAAAAAATGACCCTAAGTTCAACTGAGGGTCATTCCGGTCAACGAGGTGGAGCGCAGTTTTTAAGCGCGGTCAACGAACCCGGCCTGTACTCGAAACATGTAGACGAAGAGGATAAGAATAGCGTCGCGATTCGCGACGGTATTCCTGGGAATCCTATCCAGATGATCTGACCCGAATTAAATTCGTGTCAGGTGGACAGGAACGAGACGAAGACGAAAAGGGCGTCATTTTAACTGACACCCCTGGCGGAGATCAGGAACTTCTAATGATTTCGGAAGCTAGTCTTTACTCTCTGATCATTGGCTCCCGGAAGCCGGAAGCAAAATGAAAATGACCCTCGCTTTAAACGACGGGTGAAGCAAAGGGCTAAGTTCAACTTAGGCCGTCAAGGCGAAGGTTACACAGCAAATGCAAAGCTTCATGTAAACGAGATGGCCAGGATCCGGAGGGAGATAGACTTCCTCCTGGCTGCTGGCCCGCTCCCAGCCCCCCTTGATCGATGTGGTGGGGCTTCCCTGCAAGGGCTGGGACTGACTTACAAAAAGCCGACTATGAGTTTTCAAGGGGGGTGGTCATGGTAGTCACCTGGCCAGTCCAGGCAGCTGCAGCCCTGTTTATTTTTCGGAATTATGCGGAGATAGCCGGAATTAGCGCGACTTTTCCGCCAGGGGATTTTTTGCCAGGATTTACCGGGAATTACCATTTTTTTCTGAGCCAACCTTCCGCAGCTGCCGGATCCGGAGCAGATCCGGACGGCCCTCGCTCTGAAGCTGCATAGCACCAGGGCAACACAGCTGCCGTGCTGACCGGTGCAAGCGTGCTGCATTTCAGAATAGCCCTGGGAAGCCCTCAGACGCGATTCCAGGCACGTTCGCCCGGAGGAATGACCAAGTTCAGATAAGTGCCTGAGATGGCAAAAAAAGGCCGGCCCGGTGAGGGGCCAGCCATATGGTTATGCTGTCAATCGTCCGTGATTGGTGTTCCGTCCGGCCAATGGCCGGCATTGTGATGCCAGCACCAATTCGTGATATCTTCAGGAGTACAGATATCTTGGTTGCTCTCTGCCATGCGCCTTTCAGCGTCCTTCTTCAGAATCGCTTTGTATTCATCCGACAGGACATGTTTGATAGTGGTCTGTTCGTCGCCTGAACCCCGATCTGTGCTGGCATTGTTCTCATATAACCCGATGATATCCGCAATTTCGCTATCCGTCACAATTACTTCACGCATATCATGCAGGCCGCCTGCTGCTTCTATAAGAATATCTATAGTTTCTTTCAAAATGCGAGCAGGCGCATCTGGAGGATCGATTCCAGGTACAAAATTTGACAAACGATCAGAAACAGTATGCAACATACCGATTGCCTGATGAAGCTCTTCAAGAGCAACACAAGCAGTCGAGTGGTAGAATCGCAAGCCGAAACGTAGTTCCTCTTCTGGAGTTTTAAAAGAAAAGTAGTCAACCAGTTCGTCCAACCGTTTTTGTTCGTCAGCAGTAAGATTCTTATTCATTGTTTGTTTCCTTTCTTGTTCTTCAATAGTAATTCTGTCAGGCCGTGGCCGCGCTGGCCGTGGCAGACATGATGCCGATGCAGCCATTAACAAGGGACAGGTGGCTGCGACCGGGAAACAACTGGAGCCGGAGACATAGACACAGAGAGATCATGATCATGAATGAAATCCTCCTCCTCTTCTTCTGCATCATCTTTTTCAAAGGTGTATTTTGATGATGTGGTGTATTTTGCTGTATGAAGGTGATGTATCAGCGTTTTTTCACATCACCTCCATACACCTTATCAGCAACATACACCTTTTCACGTGGTGAAAAAGGTGATGTGCTGCCATCAAAACTTTGTCTGCTGAAATCCGCCCTTCCTGCTTTTGACCGGAGTAAGCTGGACACCTCTGCCGGATTTCCTGTCAGGAGAGAAGATTTCGCCGTTCCAGTTGTATGGTTCGTATTTTTTTGCCGTGCGCTTTACATCAGCCTGGATTCCATCTTCCTCCGCGAGTTTCGTTCGCAATGACTCAATCCGCCGGTTAAGCCCAATCACCTTGTCATTGGTTGCTACATACGGACAGGAACCTGAACATTCCGTTATTTTCTCTATCAGATCATCATTGCCGATATACAGCCCGTTTGGATTCTGCCGGACAAGCTCCCTGGCCGTGACCACAAGCGGATCCGTGTCATACGTGATTTCGAGAACAATCTGCTCTATCTCCGCATCATCCGATTTTCGAAGCATTTCACGATATTTCTTCTCATCGTAATTTGGCAGAATCTCCACAAATTCAGCATGACCGTGATAGTGCAGCCGTTTGTTTTCGTCATGATCGAAACTGTCAGGATGATCAGCTATCCGATACCGGATGGCTTTTTGCGTATCGTCCCGGGAAGCCGTGTTATTCTTGACTGTGAACATGATTTTATAATCATGGTTTTCCGGATCCGTCACCACCTGGAGCATTGACCTGGTAGAAGCACCGATATCAACAGAACCGATTCCGCGATGCAAGGCAGATTTTGAAGTGTCTTTCCCTGTGTGCAGAATGAACGCGATACAGATATTATTCTCTTCCGCGAGATTCATCAGTCTGCTCATTTGTGGCCGTGTCTCGTTCGCCTTGTTCATATCACCCTTCAGAAATTGCTGAATGGGATCGAATACCAGCAGCTTTATATCCATATCCTTGATGATTCTGTTCAAGGATTTAACCGCCGCTTCAGACAGATCCATCTCCGCGATGGATTCACGATCAACAATACGTACCACCTTGCTGATATCTCCGCCCGAATCAATTACCGCGACTTTGATATCTGAGGGATCATCCTCAACAGTCAGATACATCACTCCGCCCGGATCCTCGCAGGGAACGCCAAGCAGATCCGCGCCAGTTGTAACCAGCGCACCGACTGCATACATGATAGTTGACTTTGACGAACTGGAATCGCCCTGGATGGCAACCAGCTTTCCGCGAGGGAACCAGGGGAAGAACAGATAATCAGTTGGCTTGATTTCGATATCATCATACCCTGATATGGTTAATTGCTGCTTTTCCTTCTCTGGCTTAGATGCATCTGGATTGGCCAGGTAGATATTCATCTCTTGCTTTGCTTCATTAAGGCGTTTGTACAAGTCAGGATCCAGTTTCTGCCATACATCGCGCCAGTTTTTATCTTTGCAGCTATCATGCATACACTTGAAACCGATTCCACCATTTGGCTGCAATGTTATGACTGAGCAAGAGCCTGTGTGAGATGGATCAAAGGGGCATTCCTCCAGGGAGTATTTAATTCGCCCATCCGGATAAGTTTTTTCGCTTGCTACAGTCAGGCCATGCTGCTCCATCCATTCAACGAGATCAAACTTGCCGAAAGGATGATTCGTATTATCAACCTTTACAGCTGCTTTGGTAGCAGCCTTTGACGCTGCCTTTGAACTGCTATTCTTAGTATCACGATCAGCAGCAAGCGCAGCCACCGCTTCAAGCTGCTCTTTCTCCACAGGCTTGAGCAATTCCGGAATATTGATTATCCGGCTCAATCTGTGTGGCCGTTCCGTTGTGTTCGCGCCCTTATGAGCAACTGTTCCGTATAATTTGCAGACGCGGGAGGCGTTTTTATTTCCGCAGTCAATCTTACATTCTTCAGTTCCAAAGCTCTGCTGCAATGCCGTTAATACGTTGCTGATAAGAAGATCATTCTCTTGATTTGCTGGCAATGGATCGATACGGTACAGCAGATGAAATCCGTTCCCGCTCATCCCCTGGATCGGTTCCGGCCATCCCAGGGATCGAGTGTATTCAATCACGTTTTTTGCTACACCTTTGGCAGCATCCATTTCTTCATTTGATGAAGATACCTCCGAAGCCCTCTCAGGATCCATATCCACGAACAGATACTTATAATTCAGGATATCGTTGTCGCTGGTTGCCGTTGAAGCTTCAATAAGTTGGTCGCGCTGCTCCCTGGAATAGCAGGATGGATCAATCTCATTCAGCGTGAAATATACGTTTGATCCCTTCCATACTCTGGCCCGCTGCATTGCATCAATAGCCGTGTCCACATCGGTGAAGTATCCGGACATTGTATGCGCTGTCCTGCCGACCTTCTTCAGAATCCGTATTTCAAACAATTCGCCCGATGGCTTGAGCGCGTTGAGAGCTTTTCTGACTTCTTGCTCGTTCATCTCTATAGGATGATCAGCTTTCAGATAAGCCATTCGCACACCTCCCATTTCAGGAATGATTTCTGCTGCATCTTTAGCCCTCCATGCCCAGGCTGGCCTGATTCTGAATCTTCTCTTCCGGCGATACTCCCTCGTTCACTTCAAAGCAATACTTAGAGAATCCGCGGCCCTGTGCCTGGAAAGCTATCACTTTCCCATCTTCATAAACTGCATGGTGGAACAAACTCCATCCATGAATCGAAAGCCATTCCATTGCATTGATGGCCCCGTTCTTCAACGCACAATCAGGGCAGAAGATGCTTCCGGATTGATCCTGGTAGAAGGGATTCCCATTTCTGGTATTAAGATCTCTCCCGCAGCCATCGCAGAAGTATTCAAGAATCGCCACTTCTTTAATCACAGTTCACTCACTCCCTCCGCGCCCTGGCCGGCCTGATTCAGAATTGCCCTTTCCAGCAGATCCAACCGCCAGCGCATTTTTCGGAACTTGTTTGCCGGGGATCCCAGCAGGATGACAGGATACCGCCCTTCAGCTGCTCCCTTGCGAAGCTCATACTGACTGATGCCAATCGCCCTGGATGCTTCCTCCGTGGTCAGCAGCCGGTCATGCAGATCCGGGGAAACGTTCATGAAAAGCCTGTTAGCGGTTCCCATGGATCCGTTATCCTGCTGCCGGTGAGTGCTGCCCATCTGGATCCGGGTGATGCTGTCAGACTTATTCATCGTGCTTCTCTCTCCTCTCCGCATATTCATCAATCAGCTTGCAGATGCGTTCCTGTTCGTCCGCCGGAAGTTCAGATCTCAGCTTCCGTGACAGGTGGGTTTCGCTCATGCCAAGCAGACTTGCTATTTCATACTGTTTCTTCCCGCTCCGGAGAATAGCGATCCGGATATTTTCGTTTGCCATTCTTTGGCACCTTCCTTTCGTTTTTCTGGCAGCGTTTGCAACCGCTCCCAGATGGTCAAAAACTTGTTCTTGACAATCATGTTTTACCACATTATACTACAATATGTAATTGCTGAATGATTGAGCGACAGCAAACAGCAAGTACTGCGGAAGGATGTGATCTGATGCCGATGGTGAAACGGGAATTCGTAGTCAGCAGACTGACCGAACTATATAATAAGAAGTGGCGTTCTCAGGGGAAGACTCAAAAGCAGTTTACTGAGGCAATTAAACGCGCAGATCCGGAATGCGGAATCAATGAAGTATATGTTTCCAAGATGCTGAATGGTGTATACGCACCGAGACAAAAATATCTCGCTGTAATATGCAAGGTGCTGGATGTAGACATAAGTGAATTCTTTCCTAAGACGCATGATGACCGATATGAATATTCCACTGGTTTCGCGGACGGCCTGGAAGGTGAATTAGAAGAATACGCTGTGAAGCAATTCAAAATAGATCTGACCTTCTTTCAGGGGCTGCGGAATATCATCCCAGAGTTTGACCCGGCGTTCCCGATGTTTGCTCCGCTGAAATGGTATGATGTTGTTGATGAGAATCATCAGCCCTATGAACGGCCTGTTTTCGCCGAAGCATCAGCGACCAGTAAGGGGCAGGGTTTACTTCAGATCACGAAGGACGGGAAAACATATTTTCTTTCAAGATTTGACCTGAAGTTTATCCGCGAACTCCAAGATATGATCAGCAGAATTGCACAAAAGGCTTTCGTTACGCGTCAAAAGGCATTTGATGAAGCCGAAGCAAAGGCGAATGAAGAGTTCTGGAAGAAGAACTTGGAACTCAATCCTCATTTTGCGGATGATGGTACGTTGTGGGAAACGTTCCGTTTAGACGATGAGCAGCTGCAGGATATAGATTCAGCCGGAATCTATTCTGACAAAGAGGCCAAGCGGCTTAAATTGCCGAAGGATTGGCGTTCGCGTTTAAATTCGGACGCGGAAGCAAATGAAGGGAAGGAAGGTGAAGCCCCATGAACAGCACGTAAAAAGGCCCGGATCCAGCACCGCAACCACCGACCAAAGCAGTTAAGACACTAAATCAGGGCCGGGGGAATTGTACCATATTCCCTGGAGAAAGGAAAGAATAATGAATAAGATGGAAATGATGGATATGAACAAGATGGATGTGACCGCTGAACTGACCGAGCAGCAAAGGCGTTTGGTTGATGCCGCATTAGAACTGACTCCGGAGGAACTGAAATTTATGATCGAAGTAATGAAGATCGTTGATTCGGCTCCGGAGAAGAGCGACGCCAGGGCAGATTTCGCAGAGCAGCACGCCCGCAACTATTCCCTCAGGACAGCTGAGGGCAGGAAATCGTTCCTGGACGCGCTGCGCAGTCTGTAATGAACGCGTCCCTGTGCTGCCGATGTAGGCACATTCCAGAAACGCCATAACGGCCACCAGGGCCGTCTGCCGGGGAGGGCTGGACAAAACCTCCCACCTTCCCGGCAGACGCGCCCAGAGGGGGCAAAAAACAGGCAAAGAAAGAAGGTGCAGAAATGGCAACGATAGAACTCCGAAACCTTGAAACAGGCACATGGAGAGCTACCATCTGTGATGGATATAATCCTGATGGTACTCAGAACAGAATAAGAAGAACCATCAAAGTTAACCCGAACAGCACGGAGTCGAGCCAGCGAAAGCAAGCACAGCGTCAGGCCGACGCGCTTGAAACAGATTACCGCCGTCACGTTATTACGGAAGCAAAGAAGATCCGGCTGAATGATGTTGTTGTAGAATTCCTTGAAAACAAGCCGATGGCCGCAAGCACGAAGTCAGGATATTATGCTTTGTTCAACAGACGGATTAAGGATAAGATCGGAACCATTTACGTTCAGGATCTCACTCCGCGACAGATCCGGGATTTTTACAAGTATCTTGAAAATGATTCAGCAAGGCCAGCCCATAACGGGAAGAAGGGCAAGGACGGAGAAACCCCTCCAAAGTCACGTTCAAAAACAGGAAAGCTTTCCGGAACCAGCCGAAAGCATTATCATCAATTGCTGTCCGCTGTGCTGAACTTCGCCGTTAAGTCAGGATATATCGCAGTCAATCCAATTGCCGCCGTGGATCCTCCGCGCCAGGATACACCGGAAGCGGAGTTTCTTGAAGGGAAAGATGTTGCCCAGCTGATGGATACTCTGGAAAAATTTCCAGATCCGCTGTGGAGTGCTTTCTTTACCCTGGACATATTTTCATCATGCCGCCCTGGAGAACTGATTGCCCTGAACTGGTCAGATCTGGAGGGGAACATACTGACAATCCGCGCTGGCTCCAATTACATCAAAGGCGTCGGAACCATCCGAACAGACAGACCGAAAACAAAGTCATCCATGCGGACGATTGTCCTTCCGCCGGAAGCAATGAAACCATTGCACAAGTGGAAAGCTGCACAGGCCGAGCAGCGGATGCTTTGCGGTAATTGTTGGGAAGAGAAGGAAGCCATGTTTACCAATGAAGCCGGGAAGCGTCTCTGCATATCAAAGCCCACTCACAAATGGAGGGAAAT
>Ga0326511_10003617_pt1 | contig 12426 bp, 10 predicted proteins | sample 0_2496_0518_D_FD_203701 | JGI IMG/M metagenome (GOLD analysis project Ga0326511, IMG submission 203701) | Bovine rumen microbial communities from UC Davis, California, United States - 0_2496_0518 | ecosystem: Host-associated > Mammals > Digestive system > Stomach > Rumen | place: USA...
GCGACGGCCTGCACATCCATGGAGCAGGTCTCGTCCATCATGGCCAGGTTGCCGCTGGCCACCACCACCTGCTGGCCGCGCTCGAGCTCATAGTCCACGGCGGAGCCGTCGATCTCCAGGAAGACCAGGCCGCGGCCGGAGATCTTCTGCATGATGAAGCCCTCGCCGCCAAAGAAGCCGGCGCGCATCTTCTTCTGGAAGAAGACGGACACGTCCACGCCGCGGGTGCCGGCCAGGAAGGCTGACTTCTGCACGATGATGGGCTTGTCGGGGGTGACCTCCACAGCCTTGATGGTGCCGGGGAACTTGGAGGAGAAAGCGATGACGCCGGGCCCGCCCTGGGCGGTATAGATGTTCTGGAAGAGGGATTCGCCGGAGAACAGCCGGCCCAGCGCCTTGCCGAAGCCGCCGCCGCTGGTGTCCATACTCATGTTGGGGCTCATCCACGACATGGAGCCGCCCTCGGTGATCATGCTCTCGCCCTGCTCCAGCTCGCAGATGACGACGGGCAGATTCTCGCCCTGGATCTCATATTTCATAGCAGGTTCTCCTTTCATCCCGCAGAAACGGTGCATTCTGCCGCTATTGTACCAAACCGGAGGCGGCGCGTCAATCACGGGGAGAAAAAGGCGGTGATTTCTGGTTGAAAGCGGCGGCCGGCTATAGTAGAATAGGGTAAAAAAGGATCCGGGGAGGAAAGACCATGAACAAGCTGAACGTCTGCCTTATCAACGACTCGTTTCCGCCGGTGATCGACGGCGTGGCCAACGCGGTGACCAATTACGCCGACATCATCCAGCGGGATCTGGGCGAGGCCACCGTGGTGACGCCCTACTATCCCGACGCTGACGACAGCGCCTTCTCCTTCCCGGTGGTGCGCTATCCCAGCCTGGACATGACCAAGCTGGTGGGCTACCGGGCCGGGATGCCCTTCTCCTCCCGGGTGTTCCAGCAGCTGGAGGGGGCCGGCTTCGAGATCATCCACAGCCATTGCCCCGTGACCTCCACGGTGCTGGCCCGCGCCCTCCGGCAGCGGATCCACGTGCCGGTGGTGTTCACCTATCACACCAAGTTCGACATCGACATCGCCAACGCCGTCCGCAGCCAGGCGCTGCGGGAGGGGGCCGCCCGTGTGCTAGTGGAGAACATCTCCGCCTGCGACGAGGTGTGGGTGGTCAGCCGCGGCGCTGGAGAGAACCTGCACAAGCTGGGCTACGAGGGCGACTACGTGGTCATGCCCAACGGGGTGGACTTCCCCCGGGGACGGGTGGACGAGATCCTGATCGCCCAGGTGACCGAGGGGTTCGACCTGCCCCGGGAGGTGCCGGTCTTCCTGTTCGTGGGGCGCATGATGTGGTACAAGGGCATCCGCCTCATCCTGGACGCGCTGAAGATGCTCCAAGGCGGCGGGGCGGACTTCCGCATGGTCTTTGTGGGCGACGGCGCCGACAAGGACGAGATCGTGGCCTATACCGAGGAGCTGGGCCTGAGCGGCAGGGTGCTCTTCTCCCCGGCCATCCGAGACCGGAACAGGATCCGGGCTTGGTACTGCCGGGCCAACCTCTTCCTGTTCCCCTCCACCTTCGACACCAACGGTCTGGTGGTCCGGGAGGCGGCAGCCTGCGGTCTGGGCAGCGTGCTGGTGGCCGGCAGCTGCGCCGCCGAGGACGTGACCGACGGCGAGAGCGGCTTCCTGATCCGGGAGAGCCCGGAGTCCATGGTGGCCAAGCTGCGGCAGATCCTGGAGCAGCCGGAGATCATGCGCCGGGTGGGCGAGGGCGCCCAGCAGGAGATCTACGTGTCCTGGGAGGAGGCGGTGGAGCGGGCCTACCGCCGGTATTTCACCGTCATCAACAACTACCGCCGGGGCCTGTACCCGGAGCGGGATCGCTTCTCCGATGACTTTTTCCGAGGCGCGGCGAACGCGATGGACGTGATCAACCGCAGCCGCAGACTGCAGCAGCAGGTATCCCGCCAGCTGCAGGACCAGATGAACGCCGACGCCATGAGTAGCTACGACAGCTTCATGGGCCGGATGGACCGCTTCCTGTAAGAGCCGGCGACCCTTGACAAGGGCCGCGCCATGACGGTATAATCCAAGAGAAATAGATGGGTAAGCAGGGTGAAATCCCCTCGCAAGTGCGTTACCGTGACAGCCGGGTTCCATGTTTCATATTCCTTTGCGGACACCGAAGGATATGACGGCGGGTCACTATGCCCCTTGCCAGATCATCCCCCGGCAGTTCGCTGCCGGGGGTCTTTGTTTTGGAACTGACGAAAAACGTGAACGGAAAACTGCTGCGCTGCGGCTATACCACCGGCTCCTGCGCCGCCGGCGCCGCCAAAGCGGCGGCCAGGATGCTGCTGACGGGCCGGAGGGTGGACAGCGTGACGCTGGACACGCCCAAGGGTGTCCGGCTGACGCTGGATATCCTGGCGCAGGAGACGGGCGACGGCTGGGCTGTCTGCGCCGTACGGAAGGACTCCGGCGACGACCCGGACGTGACGGCCGGCATCCTGGTCTACGCCCGGGCGGAGAAGACGGCGTCCGGCGTCACCATCGACGGCGGTGAGGGCGTGGGCCGTGTGACGCGGCCGGGCCTAGACCAGCCGGTGGGGGCGGCGGCCATCAACTCCACGCCCCGGCGGATGATCGCCGAGAACGTGGCCGCGGTCTGCCGGGAGGCGGGCTACGACGGCGGCGTCGCCGTCACCGTGTCCATCCCCGGCGGCCGGGAACTGGCGGCGAAGACCTTCAATCCCCGGATGGGCATAGAGGGCGGCATCTCGGTGCTGGGCACCTCCGGCATCGTGGAGCCCATGAGCAACCGGGCCCTGGCGGACACTATCGCCCTGGAGCTGCGGCAGCTGGCCGCCAAGGGCGTCAGCCGACTGCTGCTGGTGCCGGGGAACTACGGCCGGGACTTCGCCTCGGGCAGGCTGGGTCTGAACGTGGACGAGTGCGTCAGCTGCTCCAATTTCATCGGCGACGCGCTGGACGCCGCCGTGGAGTGCGGCTTCCGGGAGATCCTGCTGGTGGGCCACGTCGGCAAGCTGGTGAAACTGGGCATCGGCCAGACCAACACCCACTCCTCCGCCGGCGACGGGCGGATGGAGACGCTGACTACCTGCGCCTTGCTGTGCGGGGCCGACCTGGATACCCTGCGCCGGGTGGCGGAGTGCGTGACCACCGACGCGGCGCTGGAGATCCTGCGGGAAGCGGGGGTGAAGGACGCCGTCTGCGCCCTGCTGGGAGAGCGGATCCGGGCCACGCTGGAGCGGCGGGTGCCGCCTGGCGTCGAGATAGGCTACGTGCTGTTTACCAACCGGGAGGATCTGGGCGGCGTGCTGCACATGAGTGAAAACGCGGAGCGTTTGATGGAGAATTGGAGGAGGAAAGTATGATTCATTTTGTGGGCGCCGGCAGCGGCGCGGCGGATCTCATCACGATACGCGGCAAGAGCTATCTGGAGCAGGCGGACGTGATCATCTACGCCGGTTCCCTGGTCAATCCCGCCCTGCTGGACTATGCCAAGGCCGGCTGCGAGATCTTCAACAGCGCCACCATGACGCTGGAGGAGGTCATCGCGGTGATGGAGCGAGCGGAAAAGGAGCACAAGATGACGGTGCGGCTCCATACCGGCGACCCCTGCCTGTACGGGGCCATCCGGGAGCAGATGGACCGTCTGACCGAGCTGGGCGTCGCCTACGACGTGTGCCCCGGCGTGTCCAGCTTCTGCGGCGCCGCGGCGGCATTGCAGGCGGAGTATACCCTGCCCAACGTGTCCCAGTCGGTGATCATCACACGCATGGCGGGCCGGACCCCGGTGCCGGAGCGGGAGAGCATCCGCTCCTTCGCCGCTCACGGTGCCACCATGGTGATCTTCCTGAGCACGGGGCTTTTGAAGGAACTGTCCGCCGAGCTGACGGCCGGCGGCTATGACGCCGACACCCCGGCGGCCATCGTCTACAAGGCCACCTGGCCCGACGAGAAGGTGATGCGCTGCACGGTGAGCACCCTCTACGAGACGGCGCAGGCCAACAACGTCCGCAAGACGGCCCTCATCGTGGTGGGCCGCTGCCTGGAGGGCGAGTACGACCTGTCCCGGTTGTACGCGGCGGACTTCTCCACCGAGTTCCGGGAGGCCACCAAATGAGGATCGCCGCCATCGCCTTTACCGACTGCGGCATGGCCCTGGGCGCGAGACTGCGGGAGGCGGAGCCGGGCATGACCCTGGACCGCTGCGAAAAGGGCGGGCTTGCCGCCTGGACGGAGAGGGCCTTCGGCGGGAACGACGCCCTGGTGTTTATCGGGGCGGCGGGCATCGCCGTCCGGGCCATCGCGCCATACGTGCGCACCAAGGTCCGCGACCCGGCGGTGGTGGTGCTGGACGAGCTGGGCACCTTCGCCATCCCCGTCCTGTCGGGCCATCTGGGCGGGGCCAACGAGCTGGCCGTCCGCCTGGCCCGGTGCGTGGGGGCCCTGCCGGTGGTCACCACCGCCACCGACGTCCACGGCCTCTTTGCCGTGGACTCCTGGGCCAGGAGCCAGGGACTCACCGTGGCCAACCCGGAGCGGATCAAGTGGATCTCCGCCCGGCTTCTGGCGGGGGAGACCGTGAAGCTGAAGAGCCTCTATCCCATCGAGGGAGCGTACCCGGAGCGGGTGGAGCAGGACGAGGAGGGTTACGACATCCTCGTCACCCACCGGACCCGGGGGCGGGCGGAGGCCCTGCGGCTGGTGCCGAAGATCGTCACCGTGGGTATCGGATGCAAGCGGGGCACGGCGGAGGAGACCATCGCAGAGGCCTTTGATGCGGCGCTGCGCAAGAGCGGATGCCACGAGCTGGCTGTGAAGGCCGTGGCTACCATCGACCTGAAGGCGGACGAGCCGGGGCTGCTGGCATTCTGCCGCGGCCGCGGCCTGCCGCTGTACACCTACAGCGCGTCGGAGCTCTCGGCGGTGCCGGGGAGCTTCACCGGCTCGGACTTCGTGAAGAAGACCACCGGCGTAGACAACGTGTGCGAGCGCGCCGCCGTGCTGTGCGGCGGGCGGCTGCTGAGCCGGAAAGAGGCCGGCAACGGCGTCACCGTGGCGCTGGCCATCGAGGAACCGAAACTGTCGTTTGGGGAGGAAGTATGAACAGACTATACGTGATCGGCATCGGCCCCGGCAAGCGCGCCGGCATGACGCTGGAGGCGGACGAGGCCCTGCGGCAAGCCGATATCATCGTGGGATACAGCAAGTACGTGGAGCTGGTGCGGCCCTGCTATCCCGACAAGGAATTCAAGGACACCGGCATGACCCGGGAGACAGAGCGGTGCCGGGCGGCGCTGGCGATGGCGGCGGAGGGGAAGAACGTAGCCCTGGTCTGTAGCGGCGACAGCGTGGTCTACGGCATGGCGGGGCTCGTCTACGAACTGGCGGGAGAGTACGCCGGCGTGGAGATCCGCGTGATCCCCGGCGTGACGGCGGCCCTCAGCGGCGGCGCCATCCTGGGCGCGCCTCTGGGCCACGACTTCGCCGTCATCAGCCTCAGCGATCTGCTGACGCCCTGGGAGACCATCGAGAAGCGCCTGCGCTGCGCGGCGCAGGGCGACTTCTGCATGAGCCTCTACAACCCCGGCAGCCACAAGCGGGCCGACTACCTGCAAAAGGCCTGCGACATCCTGCTGGAGACCCTGCCGGAAACCACCGTGTGCGGCCTGGCCATGCAGATCGGCCGGGAGGGCGAGGCCTTCCGGGTGCTGACACTGGGCGAGCTGCGCGATACCGCGGTGGATATGTTCACCACCGTGTTCATCGGCAACTCCATGACGCGGGAGATCGACGGGAAAATGGTGACCCCCAGGGGGTATCGCCTTGGTTGAGATCCTGTTGTTCGGCGGCACCACCGAGGGCCGGGTGCTGGCCGAGGCGTTGAAGAAGAAGGGCGTTCCCACCATGGTCTGCGTGGCCACGGAGTACGGGGAATCCCTGCTGGAGGCGGGCGGATCGCTCCGCGTCCACGCCCAGCGGCTGGATGAGGCCGCCATGACGGCTCTGATGGTGAGGGAACAGCCCCGGCTGGTGCTGGACGCCACCCATCCCTACGCCGACGACGTGAGCCGCAGCATCCAGAACGCCTGTGCCGCCGCCGGAAGGGAATACCGCCGGGTGCGACGGGAGTCCCAGATGGAGGCGGACTGCCTGTCCTTCCCGGACATGGCGGCGCTGATCGACTGGCTGTCCGCCCAGGAGGGCGTGATCTTCTCCTCCCTGGGCTCCAAGGAGGCCCGGGCTCTCCGGGCCGTGCCGGGCAGCGAGGAGCGGCTCTGGCTACGGATCCTGCCGTCCCAGAAGGGACTGGAGGACTGTCTGAGCGCCGGGTTCCCCGCCAGACACATCATCTGCATGCAGGGGCCCTTTTCCCGGGAGCTGAACGAGGCAATGTTCCGCGCCGCCGGGGCGGATATCCTTGTCACCAAGGAGTCGGGCCGGGCGGGCGGCTTCGCCGAGAAGCTGGCCGCCGCCCGGAACTGCGGCATGACCGTGGCGGTACTGGCCCGGCCCCGGGACGCCGACGGCGACACGGCGGCGGAGTGGCTGCGCCGCATTGAGGAAGGTGCGATATGAAAACTGTGACCATCGTAGGCGCCGGCATGGGGCCGGACACCGTGACGCAGGAGGGCCTGAGGGCCATCGAGAGGGCCGACGCGCTCTTCGGCGCGCCCCGTATGCTGGCGGATTACGCCTATCTGAACAAGCGCGCCGAGGCGGTCTATACCGCCGACAAGATGCGCCCGGTACTGGCGGAGTATGACGAGGGCCGGTTTGCCGTGCTGGTGTCCGGCGACACGGGGTTCTACAGTGCCGCCGCGAAACTCTGCCAGGAACTGACGGACTGTCAGGTGGACGTGCTGCCCGGTATCTCCTCCCTGAACTATTTCGCGGCCCGGCTGGGCAGGACTTGGCAGGACACCGCCCTTGTCAGCTGTCACGGGCGCATCGGCAACCTGGCGGACACCGTGCGGCGCAACAGCGCCACCTTCGCCCTCACCGGCGGCAACGTGCGGGAACTGGCGGAGGACCTGTGCCGGGCCGGCTTCGGCGGTTTGACGGTGCAGGTGGGCGAGAACATGGGCATGGCGGGGGAGGCCATCCGCGCCATGACCGTGGAGGAGCTGGCGGGGGCCCGGGTGGGCTCCCTGGCGGTGCTGTGGATCGAGAATCCCGCCCCGGACAGCCGGGTGCGATTCGGTATCGCGGACGGGGAGTTCGTCCGGGGCGACGTGCCCATGACCAAGGCGGAGGTCCGGGCCGTCACCATGAGCAAGCTGGCGCCCCGGCCCGGCGACGTCTGCTGGGACGTGGGCTGCGGCACCGGCTCGGTGACGGTGGAGCTGGGCCTAGCGGCCTGGAAGGGCGCCGTGTACGCCCTGGATAAGAGCGAAGAGGCGGTGGAGCTGACGGAGAAAAACTGCGCCGCCTTCCACCTGGGCAACGTCAGCGTGATCTGCGGTAGCGCGCCGGAGGCGCTGGCAGAGCTGCCGGCGCCGGACACGGTGTTCGTGGGCGGCAGCGGAAAGAACATGAAGGCCATCTTCGACGCGGCGCTGGGGAAGAATCCCCGGGCCCGCATGGCGGTGAACGCCATCGCCCTGGAGAGCGTCCGGGCGGCGCTGGACGCGTTTGCCGCCCACGGCCTGACGGCCGAGGTGGTGCAGGTGGGAGTGGCCGCGGCGAAAACCGTGGCGGGCCTGCACATGATGATGGCCCAGAACCCCATTTTTATCATCAGCGGAGGCGGCGGCAATGAATGACCGGACCCTTATCGCCGGGACCAACTCCGGCTGCGGCAAGACCACGGTGACCTGCGCCCTGCTGCGGGCGCTGAAGAACCGGGGGCTACAGGTGCAGTCCTTCAAGTGCGGCCCGGACTATATCGACCCCATGTTCCACCGGGAGGTCATCGGCGTGCCCGCCCGGAATCTGGATCCCTTTTTCAGCACGCCGGAGCAGTTGCGCCGTCAGCTGGGCGGCGCGAGGGACAGGCTCTCCGTGCTGGAAGGCGTCATGGGCTATTATGACGGCATCGGCGTCGACGGTCGGGCCAGCACCTGGGAGGTGGCCCGGGCTACGGGAACGCCGGTGATCCTGGTGGTGAATGTCCGGGGGATGTACACCTCGGCAGGGGCCGTTCTGCGGGGATTCCGAGATTTCCGGCCCGACAGCGGCATCCGGGGCGTCATCTTCAACCACGCCTCGCCCATGCTCTACGGCGACCTGAAGAGGATCGCGGAGCAGGAGGGGCTCCTGCCCCTGGGATATCTGCCCCGGGCGGAGGAGGCCACCATCGGCAGCCGCCATCTGGGCCTTATCACCGCTGGGGAGATCGCCGACCTTCAGCAGCGGCTGAACACCCTGGGCGAGCTGGCGGAGAAGTGCCTGGATATCGACGGCATCCTGGCCCTGGCGGGGTCGGGCGCGCCTCTGCCGACGCCGGAGGAGATCCGGCCCGTCGTTTCTGGCGCGCGCATCGCCGTGGCCCGGGACCGGGCGTTCTGCTTCCTCTATGAGGAGAATCTGCGGCTTCTGGAAAAGCTGGGCTGCGAGCCGGTGTATTTCAGTCCGCTGACAGACCGGCATCTGCCGGAAAACATCGGCGGACTCTATCTACCCGGCGGTTATCCGGAGTTGTATCTCAAGGAGTTGTCCGCCAATCCCATCAGGCATGAGATCTGCCGGGCTATCGAGGGCGAGCTGCCCACGGTGGCCGAGTGCGGCGGTTTCCTCTATCTGCACGACACCCTGGACGGCGCGGCCATGGCCGGCGTGATCCATGCCCCGGCCTTCCGGACGGAGAAGCTCCAGCGGTTTGGGTATGTCAACCTGACGGCGGAACGCGACAACCTGCTCTGCCGCGCTGGGGAGAGCATCCGGGCCCATGAGTTCCATTACTATGACAGCGATGACAACGGTGACGGCTTCACGGCGGCCAAGCCCTCCGGGAAGCGGAGCTGGCGGTGCGTCCACGCCGGGGAGACGCTGTACGCCGGGTTCCCCCACCTCTATTTCCCGGCTAATCCGGCGTTTGCGGAGAACTTTGTGAGAAAGGCGGCGGCGTATGCGGCTCATTAACACGGCGGCGCTGGTCCTGGGCTTCGGCCTGGATCTGCTGCTGGGGGATCCCCACGGCTGGCCCCATCTGGTGCGCTGGTTCGGCAAGGTGATCGAGACGCTGGAAAGATGGCTCTACCCCATCGGCAAAAAGCGACTGGGCGGAGCGCTGCTGGTGCTAGGCACCCTTCTTATCGGCGCAGGCGTGCCGGCGGCGGTGCTATACGGGGCGTGGCGGTTGAGCCGATGGGTCTACCTGGCTCTGACCACGGTGCTGGTGTGGCAGTGCCTGGCGGCGAAAAGCCTCCGGGACGAGAGCCTGGCGGTCTACGACGCCCTGAAGACCGCCACCCTGGCCGACGCCCGGCGGGCGGTCTCCATGATCGTGGGCCGGGACACGGAGGTGCTGGACGAGGCCGGCGTCACCCGGGCCGCCGTGGAGACGGTGGCGGAGAACACCTCCGACGGGGAGGTGGCCCCCCTTTTCTGGATGATGCTGCTGGGCCCGATGGGCGGCTGCCTGTACAAGGCGGTGAACACCATGGACTCCATGGTGGGCTACCGCAACGAGCGATATGAGCGCTTCGGCACCTGCGCGGCGCGGCTGGACGACGTGATGAACTATCTCCCCGCCCGGCTGTCGGCCCTGCTGATGATCGCCGGCAGCGCCTTGTGCGGCCTGGACGCCAAAAACGCCCGGCGGATCTGGCGGCGGGACCGGCGCAAGCACGCCAGTCCCAACTCCGCCCAGACCGAGGCGGTGATGGCAGGGGCGCTGAACGTGCGCCTGGCCGGCGACGCCCAATATTTCGGCGTGGTCCACAAAAAGCAATTTATCGGTGACGACGTTCGCCCCATCGAGGCGGAGGACATCCGCCGGTCCCACCGGCTCTTGTTTGTCACGTCGGTGTTGATGCTGATACTGGCGCTGGCGGAAAGGATGTGCGTGTATGCGGCCCTATGAACACGGCGGAGATATCTACGGCGATCGGGAGATCCGCCTGGATTTCTCCGTGAATACCAACCCGCTGGGCATGCCTGAGGCGGTGAGTCAGGCCATCGGCAGCGGCGGCGAGGAGGACGGGCGCTACCCGGATCCCCACTGCCGCCGCCTTCGCGCGGCGCTGGCGGAACGGTACGGCGTGGCAGCGGATCAGATCCTCTGCGGCAACGGCGCATCGGATCTGATCCTGCGGCTGTGCGCCTGTCTGCGGCCTCGGGTCGCACTGACCCCGGCACCCACCTTCTCTGAGTACGGCCGCAGCGCGGCCCTGTACGGGGCGGAGCTCCAGACGTATCCGCTGCGGCGGGAGGGCGGCTTTTTGCTGGATCGGGGTTTCCTTTCGGCGCTGACCCCAGATGTGGAGCTGGTGTTCCTCTGCAACCCCAACAACCCCACAGGCCGCCTGTGCGACCCGGCTTTGCTGGCCGAGATCGTGGATAGGTGCCGGGAGAACGGGACCTATCTCATGGTGGACGAGTGCTTCATCGAGTTCACCGACGGGCAGTCGCTGATCCCACTGCTGGAAAACAATCCCCAGTTGCTGATCCTGCGGGCCTTCACCAAGACCTACGCCATGGCGGGGCTACGGCTGGGCTTTCTGCTGAACGCGGATCCGGCGCTGCTGGACCGGATCGCCGCCTGGGGAGCTGAGTGGAGCGTCTCCACCGTGGCCCAGCGGGCGGGTCTGGCGGCCCTGGACGAGGAGGACTGGCTGGAACGCACCCGGGACCTGGTGGCCCGGGAGCGCCGGTGGCTGACGGAGCAGCTGACGGCGCTGGGCCTGACGGTGTACCCCGCTCAGGCCAACTATCTGCTCTTCCGTGCGCCATGGTCCGTCCGGGAGGCGTTGCTGGAGAAGGGCGTCATGGTCCGCGGCTGCACGAGTTTCCGCGGGTTGGACGACAGGGATTTCCGCATCGGGATCAAGACCCGGGCGGAGAACGAGATCCTGATCGAGACATTACAGGAGGTGCTGTATGGCTAAGGTGATCATGGTGCAGGGCACCATGTCCAACGCGGGCAAGAGCCTGCTGGTGGCGGGACTGTGCCGGGTGTTCCGGCAGGACGGCTACCGGGTGGCGCCCTTCAAGAGCCAGAACATGGCCCTTAACTCCTTCATCACCCGGGAGGGGCTGGAGATGGGCCGGGCCCAGGTGGTTCAGGCGGAGGCCGCCGGCGTGGAGCCGTCGGTGCTGATGAACCCCATCCTCCTCAAGCCGGTGACGGACGTGGGCTCCCAGGTCATCGTCAACGGTGAGGTGCGGGGAAATATGTCCGCGGTGGAGTATTTCGCCATGAAGCGGACTCTGATTCCGGATATCATGAAAGCCTACCACACTCTGGCGGAACAGTACGACGTCATTGTCATCGAGGGCGCCGGATCTCCGGCGGAGATCAACCTGAAGAGCGACGACATCGTGAACATGGGCCTTGCCAAGATGGTGAAGGCGCCGGTTCTGCTGGTGGGCGACATCGACCGGGGCGGCGTGTTCGCCCAGCTCTACGGCACCATCGCCCTGCTGGAGGAGGACGAAAGGAGGCTCGTCAAGGGCACCGTCATCAACAAGTTCCGGGGCGATGTGGAGATCCTGCGGCCGGGCCTGAAGATGCTGGAGGACCTGACCGGCAAGCCGGTGATCGGCGCTCTGCCCTATCTGAAGGTGGATATCGAGGACGAGGACAGCCTGACGGAGCGATTTGCCCGGCGGGTAGCTGCCCGGCTGGACATCGCCGTGCCCCGTCTGCCCCACATCTCCAACTTCACCGATTTCTCGGCCCTGGAGGCCACGGCGGGGGTAGGCGTGCGGTACGTGAAGTCGCCGAGAGAGCTGGGCGAGCCGGACCTCATCGTCCTGCCCGGCACCAAGAGCACCATCGCCGACCTCCTGTGGCTGCGGCAGTGCGGCCTGGAGGCCGCCATCAAGAAGCGGGCCGCCGGCGGCACGCCGGTCTGCGGCATCTGCGGCGGGTACCAGATGCTGGGTCGCCGGATCACCGATAGCTGCGGCGCCGAAGGCGGCGGCAGCGTGGACGGCATGGGTCTGCTGCCCATGGCGACGGATTTCGCCGCCGAGAAGCACCGCACCCGGGTCTCCGGCACGGTGGTGCAGGGCGGCGAGCTGACCGAGCTCCGGGGCGCGGCGCTGGAGGGCTACGAGATCCACATGGGCGAGACCACCCTGGACGACGGCGCGCAGTACCTGGTGGAGCTGGACAACGGACACCGGGACGGCTGCGTCAGCGGCCGCGTGTGGGGCAGCTATCTCCACGGATTTTTCGACACGGAGTCCTGCCGCCGGGCGGTGCTGAGCATGCTGTGCCG
>Ga0326511_10003618_pt1 | contig 12423 bp, 12 predicted proteins | sample 0_2496_0518_D_FD_203701 | JGI IMG/M metagenome (GOLD analysis project Ga0326511, IMG submission 203701) | Bovine rumen microbial communities from UC Davis, California, United States - 0_2496_0518 | ecosystem: Host-associated > Mammals > Digestive system > Stomach > Rumen | place: USA...
GAAATGCAAAAACTTCTGAAAGCAGTATCGAAAAGGCAATACAAAGCAGTACTTGTCGTGGAGATCGAGCGCTTGGCAAGAGGCAACACATCCGACCAGGGGCAAGTGGCGGACGCTTTCGTTTACTCTGGTACGCTCATCATCACCCCGGCAAAAGTGTTTGACCCGGCATCGGAGGCGGATCAGGAATACTTTGAATTCGGGCTATTCATGTCCAGACGGGAATACAAAACTATCCGCCGGAGATTGCAAGCGGGTAAACTTGCAGCTATTCAAGAGGGGCAATGGATTGCGAATTGGACGCCCTACGGCTATAAGGCAGTACGCAACGGCAAGAAAGACAAGCATTTGGAGATCGTGCCGGAAGAGGCCGAGGTTGTAAAAACTATATACTCTTTACATCAGGGCGGCATGACTCCGCACACGATCGCACGACAGCTCACGGAACAGGGCATCAAGCCGCCGAGGAACGCTGAACAATGGCACAAAAGCACAATAAACCGGATATTACAGAACCCGGTCTATATCGGCAAAATCCGCTGGGCAAATGCTACCACCGTCCGCCAGCTTGCCGATGATGGACGCACCATCAAGCGCCGCATCAAATCGGCAAATCCCATCATCGTTGACGGCAAACATCAACCCATCATCACGGAGGCCGAGTTTAACTTAAATCAAGGGGCCTTCTTTGCATCTTCCCCTGTGCCGGAGGGCAGGGATATGGTCAACCCCTTAAGCGGTCTCCTGCGCTGTTCTAGGTGCCATAGAGCGATTGTCTATGTTTCGCCATCAAAAAAGCAACCACGGGCCAGATACAGCCATAAGAACGCGCTCCAATGCCAGCAACACAGCGCCGACGCTGAACAAGTGCTAAAAAGTGTGATCCAGGGGCTACAAAACACGCTGAAAAATGTGGAAGTCAAGGCGGCGCAACAGGAACAGGACAACACAGCCGACAAGTTAAAAGCCTTGACAGCACAGCTTAACAGGGAACAGGCAAAGCTGCGGCGAATCTATGAAAGCTATGAGTCCGGGGTATACACGCCAGATGAATTTTTATCCAGACGGCAACAAGCCCAAAGTGCAATTTCAAAGTGCCAAAGTGCCATAGACCAATTACAGTCAATTACACCAAAAGTTAACCGCGATGAGCAAATTAAAAAGCTGCATGATGTAATTGCAATGCTAGGGGATAACTCAATACCGGCCCGGGAACGAAACCGATTTGCCAAAAGCATAATAAAGGCAATCTGGTATAATAACGACGGCGACAATCTCACGCTGGAGATCGAAACGCTATAGCCGGTAACATGGCGAAAATATACTTATGTTTGCTTCATGATACCGGGGCAATATCGGCGTATCTTCTCCAGCAATTACACAATTACTGCAACTACTGGAGAGAATAGGCAATAAAAGAGCCGGGGATTATTCCCCGGCTTCTTTCTTTTCCGTCTCGATCAACAGGCGCAAGGCCCGCTTGATTATTCTTTATCCATGTATTCCCGAACAGCTGTCAGAAATAACTCTTGTACACTGATCCCTTTATCTGCGGCAAACTGGCGGATCTTCTGGCCCTCTTCCTTGTATGGCCTGATCTTGAACTCGTCCAGCTTCTCGTGATATCTCTTTACAGCGGCAGCGTTCCCCATGTTGAGCAAATCCTCCCGAATCGGTTTTAAGTATTTTGCTCCCCAGCTGTCACGCGCCTTTTCTGCTCGTTCCCTATCTCCCCAGCTTGCACCGGTCGAGCCGTGGTCGCCGTTTAGGGTGGGCTTTAATGTCTTGATGTAATACTCTTCGCGATTGGCCATATAAATCAGATCCTGCTCTGGGCTGACGGCCTCGACAATTTCAACGGTGAATTTCTCGTTGTTCATGTCGTAAGCCTTTTGCAGTTTTATGGAACCTTTACCGCTGCGGAGGTTGGCCGCATGGGTTTTAATTCGCTGGTCTAGATTTATAGCGCGCCCGATGTAGAAATCTTCGCCGAAGACAAGTTTGTAAATGCACGGATACGGGTAGCAACCTAAAGTATACACGGCGGGCGGGTTAAATTCAAGCATCTGTTTTCCCCTCCTCTCAACGTCTGCCCCAGGTGACGGGGCGCCAGTCAACACACTTGAAGATGTCCAACTTGCGGCCATCGGGCACAGCTTCGACCATTTCAGCGTAGCAGTGGAACATGTGCGGAGGATCGGAGCGGTGGTTGTTCTCGTAGTAACGCAACTGCCAATTGGCGCGGGCTTGTTCAATTGCCTTTGCCTTGCTGCTTTCGCTGGTGATGTATTCCCAATTGCGGTAAACCCTGTCGCGCTGCGTGTCAAAGCTGACGATGTAAAGTCTGCTCATTGTCTTTCCCTTTCTGCCCTCGTAACCTCCGGGGCGGGATCTCGTTTATTCGGTTTACAGCGTGTCGCGCTGATACTTGATGCGGTGGCAGATCCTGTTGATGACCTCTTCATAGCTGCCGCCCTTGTGGAGGTCTCGGGCAATCATGCAGGGGCTGGTGTTCATCAAGCGTTTCAAAAACTCGGTGGAAGCTCTGCCAGTGTTGATGTACCAGACAAGGGGCTGCATATCGCGCTCGGCCTCGGTGCATCCATGGCGGATCATGTCCTCGCGCTGAATATGCCATAACATGGTGTCAATCTGGGTGCTGCTCATTGTGCAAGTCTCCTTTCTTCGGTTCCCTTGGGGGGCTTAGAATGCCACCCCAAGGATCAGCTGCGCCGCCTGGAACAGTGCGCGGCTCTGAACATCAATCCAAGTTTCGCGAGGGTTGGGGGCCTTGCGGCCATTGTCGGTCTTCTTCAGCTCGGACGGAGTGCAAAGCGCGTAAGCAATGTCGTAATCGTAGATCCTCGCGCATCCTCCCTCGGAGTACTGCCTCCAGCCACTGGCACCGTTCAACATGGCCCGCTCAAGCGTTTCCCGATTGCTGAAACTGTCTGCATCAATCCATCCGTAGCGGATGCCATCGCGCAGATCATCGATCAACCACTCCGCATAGTTTTTGACTCCCTTCGCCCATGCGGAGCGGGCCTTGGTGGCCTCGACTTTCTTCTCGATCTCTTCGACCATCATCTCGGCGCTGATTTCCTCGACTGCCTCTTCCTCGAAAGCCTGCTCGGCCTCGGCCTCGACCTCTTCCTCACTGGGGAAGCTGGGGTCGTGGTCGCGCTCGGCCTGCTCGTCAATGCTGTAGTAGGGCATACCCTTACGGATGTTGCTCTGCGCTTCAGCCTCGGAGATCTCGGTCACGAATGCGACCTCGTATCCGTAGCGCTCCGCTCTGCGGGCTGCGGTCTCCTCCACTGCCTCGCGCTCTTCCTTGCCAGTGTTGGCCCAGATCATATTGACGCTGTAGCACACGCTGCTCTTGAAACCGACCTTGAAGATTTTCATTGTTCTGTCCTTTCTGCCCGTCTGGGCCTCCGTGCCGATCGTGTCGGCGTTTGCTTCTGGGGTGTGTCCCCTCATCTCTGGTTCCCATTATAGGCGGTGTGTCCCCATATTGCAAGATGGGATGTTGCACAAAAGTGAGCACCCACACCGAGGGGTGTTTTGTGCAAGGTGATGAGTCCCCACACGCTCCGCCCCAGATCCGAGCCCAGGAGGGGAGCGGAGGGGAGGCCCTGCCGGAGGTCTGCCGGAGGGGAGGAGGCCACGCGCCCAGGCGGAGACCGTCGCCAGCTCTGCGCCAGGTGGGGAGGAGGTGCCAGCCCTGCGCCAGCTGCGCCGACGGTTTGCAAATGGAATCTTCCCATATAGTTATATATACAGTTAGAGAGACGCGCTGCGCCTCCGTTCTCCCTGTCTCCTAACTAGTTACTTATAGTAGTAGATAGACAGTTACTCTCTCCGCCTCCCGTGCCAACTGTTGGTCTAACTAATAGATACATATATAGTCATACAGTTATAGAGGGGAGGACTTATAAATACCCCACCCCCGTATTTTCCTTTGATTAACTCTGTTAACTAATCGAAGAGACGGATCGGTTATCTTATGTGCTGTGAAATCGTGGTTGATGGGAGCCGGGGCTTGTGGTATACAGTATGTAATCGCGAAAGACACAGAATGTCGTATAATAATAATTGCGCGACATTTTGTGACGGCGGAATGCGGGTTTGCTGTCACAGTTATGCGGATCACGCTTTACATTCTGTATTCTGTCCGCCAATTGGAGACGGGGCGCGGGGCGCGGGGCAGTTATCCCGGCGCGGGGCGCGTGGCTGCCGGTTCGGAGAGAGTGCAAGCCGGGTCTGGAAAGAACGCACCCCCACCCGGAAAAAGTGCCACCCGTTCCTAGATAGTATATATATATATTCTCCATACGTTTGAGAGTACCGTTTTAACTTTCAGTAACTATCAGTTATAACTGCCGAGGATTACTAGGCAATTGGGTCAGAGCAAGACCCCCCTAGGGGAAAAACGGCCCACCCCATTCTGAAAATCGGCTCAGAAAAAAACAATAGGCCCTCTGGAGAATTGGGTTACATAACATTGTAGGCAAACTGCTGACGGAGGATTTCTCCGTTGGAGTTGCGAGGGGAGATAGCATCTCCCCTATACGGAAGGGATGGTTCCCTGTTGCAGTTCGATTCTGCGACCTTCCTCTTTTTTTAATCCCATTGTCAACTTGTTATGTCTACTAAGGTTAACGATCAAGGGAGAGACGTTTGAAAGTCATCAAACACAACCTTGGGGACATCGACCATGCGTTCGTTCTGCCGTTGGCGGACCTGCATCTCGGTGATCCCCACAGTGATTTTGCCAAGATCCAGGAGTGGTTGGAGTACATCAAAGGGCACGATGATGTGTACTGCATCCTGAACGGCGACCTGATGGACGCGGCGATTCAGTCCAGCATCGGTGACACCTACGGTGCGGCGCTCCAGCCGATGGAGCAGCTGCGGCAGTGTGTGGCGCTGTTTGAGCCTGTCAAGGACAAAGTATTGGCGGTGCTGCCTGGGAACCATGAGAACCGGGTCTACAGAAATGTGGGCTTGGATTTGACGGAGACGATGTGCGCCCAGCTGGGGATTCTGGACAGATACTCTCCGGCGTCGGCTCTGCTGTTTGTGAGGCTTGGGTCTGACGGTGCGTCCGGGCGGCGGCATCGTCCCGTACTGTACACGATCTACTGCGTTCACGGTTCCGGGGGCGGCAGGAAGGAAGGTGGCAAACTTCAAAGGCTGGTTGATCTTTCTGCTATTTGTGATGCTGACATTTATGTCCACTCGCACACCCACCTCCCGGCGATAGCGAAGACTGGGTACTTCCGGGTGAGCAGTTCCAACAGCACGGTGCAAAGAGTAGACAAGCTATTCATTAATACCTCCAGTGCCATCGAGTACGGTGGTTATGGAGAAGTACAGAGCTACAAACCCTCCAGCACGGACACGCCCCTGATCCGGCTGGACGGAACGAAAAAGCGGGCAACGGCGGCACTCTAGGGGGTGGTTAAATGGCCAAAGCAAGAAAGACTGGCAAAAAGGATTTCTTATGGAATCCCGGTGAAGTCAATGATAAGCAACAGAAATTCCTAGACTCCACAGCCATGTTTACCTGCTACGGCGGCTAGGCGCGAAGGGCGGCGGCAAGTCGCACATCATCCGCATCAAGGCCATCGGCGGCGCTTTGTTCAACCCCGGCATCAACATCCTGATGATGCGTAAGACCTACAACGAATTGGAGGAGAACCTGATCCGTCCGATTCTGAAGGAGCTTGCGCCTGACTTGTTCTCCTACAATGCCACGACCCACCTGATGACCTTTGAGAACGGTTCGACCATCAAGTTTGGTCACTGGGCCGGTGACGAGTCCGAGCATGAGTACAACGGTCTGCAATACGACTGGATCTTCATTGACGAGGCTACGCAGTTCACTGAGAGAAGCTTCAACTTCCTGGGCGGCTGTATGCGTGGTACTTCCCCTTATCCGAAGAGAATGTACCTGACCTGCAACCCCGGCGGCGTGGGTCATGCCTGGGTGAAGCGTCTGTTCATCGACAGGGACTACCACAGATTCCCGGATGACCCGGAGCGCGACGAACACCCGGAGAACTACGAGTTCATCTTTGCCACGGTCGAGGACAACAAATGGCTTTTGGAGTCCTCCCCGATGTACTTGAAGAATCTGGCGAGTATGCCGGATGACCTGCGCCGTGCGTACCGTTACGGTGACTGGGACGCCATCGGAGGCAACTACTTCCCGGAGTTCAAGGATAACAAACACACTACCCGGCCCTTTAGGATTCCTGACCACTGGCCCCGGTTTCGGTCGTTCGACTACGGCCTTGACTTGTTCGTCTGCCTCTGGTGGGCGATTGACGAGGACGGGCGGTGCTGGTGCTACCGAAGCTACGAGCATGAGAAGCTAATTGTCAAGGAAGCCGCGAAAGCCATCCTTGAACACACGCTGCCGAACGAGAAGATCATTGCCACCTATGCCCCGCCGGATATGTGGAACCGGCAGAAAGACACGGGCAAGACGATGGCTGAGATCTTCCTCTTGAACGGCATCAATGTGGTGAAGACGGACAACAACCGCGTCCAGGGGCACATGCTGATGAAGGACATGATGTCCCCGATTGAACTGCATGACCCGTTTGTCAAGTCGATGTACAAGGGCAAGCCGCCCGACAAGCTGCCGGGGTTCATCGTGTGCAACACCTGCGACAAGCTGATCTCCGACATCAAGTCGATTCAGGCGGATGACAAGAACCCGAACGACTGTGCCAAGGAACCGCACGACATCACGCACACCGTTGATGCTTGCAGATACTTCCTTGTGACGCGGACTCTGAAAGCCGAAGCCCAGCTGCCGATGGAAGAAGAGGAAGACGATGGCCAGCGCATTGAGTCCTACGAGGAGTTCATGTGCGGCACCGGGGATGGGAACTATCTGGTATGAGCGAGATTAAACCTAATAAGGAATTTATGAACAAGGGCGGACGGCCCCGAAAGCTAGAGACTGTCGAGGACTTCCGGCGCGGGGTCTACGCCTACCACGCCAAGTGCGAAGCCGAGAACGACGGCGAGGGCGTGTTCCCGGATTTCGCCGGGTTACGGCTGTACCTGAAACTCAGCAAGGCGGACATCAAAGCCATGAGCGAGGGCGACAGTGAATACGCCCAGGGGATTCGTGCCGTACTGGACGAATCTCAGGATATGCGGGAATCATGGCTTGCCCGGAAGATGACGAGCGACAACAAGAGAGCCATTGGCTGTCTGAACGCATTGAAGCAGCCGGAGAACGGCGGCTACATCGACAAGCCGGTGGACACCGGGGAGAAGACCCTGACGATCAACGTCGCCGGAATCAAGGGCGGCGCAAAGGCTTTCAAGTAGGAGGACTTATGCAGTACATCCTTTATTCCATCATCATCCTGTTTGTCGGGGCGTACTACGCCAAGACCGCAAAGACCCTCCGTGAGCATGAGGACAGAATCGCCCAGCTGTCTATTGAAGTTGGACGGCTGAAAGAGCGTCTGGATGAAGAGGCGTCCGTTGAACTGACCGACTACGAGAAGATGGTACAGCAGGGCGTTGAGAACCTGATGGGCTACAGCATCGAGGCGGCAATGAAATCGAAGGGGGCTAAGCGTTGAGAAACAGAAAGCGAGACCGGGAAGAGTGGCGTAAGAAGAAACGCAGTCTTTCCGATAACGGCGACATTCCCTGTTTGTTTGGCAACTCCGACATGCCGGACATCGTGTCCGGCTGGGCACTGTATGAAGATGCCCTGATCTTCAATACCTCTATCAATCTCAATGAGACTGTAAGAGTAAATGAAAATTTCTATATAGGCAAGCAGTGGGAGGGCGTTGAGTCCAACGGCCTGCCGACTCCTGTCTTTAACTTCCTAAAGCGTGTTGTGGGCTTCATCGTGGCGACCATCACCACCGACAACATCCGGGTGAACGCCACGCCTCTTGCCTCGACCGCCAACACGGAGGAGCTTGTCGAGCCTGCCCGGATTGTAAACGAGGAGTTTGAGACTCTGGCGGAGCAGAACAAGATCCCGTCTCTGATGCGTGAGTTTGCGAGAAACGCTGCCGTGGATGGTGACGGATGCCTCTACACCTACTGGGATCCCGATGTGGAGACCGGCGAGGACGGGAAGAAGGGTCAGATCAAGACGGAGCTGGTGGAGAACACCAGAGTCTTCTTCGGCAATCCCAACGACCGCCGGGTGCAGTGCCAGCCGTGGATTATGATTTCCACCCGCGAGTTCTGCCGTGACGCCCAGAAGAGGGCGTATGAGAACGGTCAGGAGGACTACTTCTCCATCGGCCCCGACACGGATATGCGGGACATTGACGCGGCAAAGCTGGTGGGCGACGAGGACAAATGCACCGTCCTCCTCCTGATGTGGCGCAACGAAAAGACCAACACCATCTGGGCTTTTGAGTTTGCGGAGGACTGCCCCATCAAAGACCCGTGGGATACGAAGATGTCCATGTACCCCGTCACCTGGCTGAACTGGGACTATGTGCAGAACTGCTACCACGGTCAGTCGATGATTACCGGCCTGATTCCGAACCAGATTTTCGTGAACAAGATCTGGGCGGCGTCGATGCTGTCCTTCCTGAAGACGGCGTACCCCAAGGTCATCTACGACAAGACCCGTGTCACCAAATGGGACAACCGCGTCGGCGGTGCCATCGGCATCAACGGCGGCGATGTCAATACCGTGGCGAGGATTATGGACCCTGCCACAATCTCTCCGCAGATTGCTCAGTTCATTGAGCTGGCTGTCAACCAGACCGAGGAATCCCTTGGTGCTACCGCTGTTGCTCTGGGCGACACCCGCCCCGACAACACTTCTGCTATCATCGCTCTCCAACGTGCGGCTGCGACCCCGACAGAGTTGACGAAGCAGAACCTGTACCAGTGTCTGGAAGATCTCTTTCGCATTTATCTGGAGTTCATGGCTACCTTCTACGGCAAGCGCCGCGTCGATACCCCGACCCCGGAGAAGATCCGGCAGGCGGCATCGTTCGCTGGCGTGGAAGTCCCCGATGAAGTCCCGATGGAATTTGACTTTAGCAAGCTAAAGAACCATCCAATGCTTCTGAAGCTGGACATCGGCGCAAGCTCCTACTACTCGGAGATTGCCTCGATGAATACCCTGGACAACCTGCTCCAGCAGAAGCAGATCACGCTGTTGCAGTACCTTGAGAGAATCCCGGACGGTTACATTCCTGCCCGCCGCGCTCTTGTGGCGGAGCTGAAAGAAGCGCAGGAACAGCAGCAGCAGATGATGATGGCGCAGATGCAGGCACAGCAGAGGCAGACCCCCGGAGCGCCTGCGGATGTGTCCGGCGAGATTGCCGGGCCGCTTGAAGCCAGAGACAAGCCGGAGATCCCGAACACGGGCGGCGGCTTTGGAGCATTGCAGAGGAAGATCATTGAACAGGGCAATACTGACGGAATGGTTTAAGGAGGTCGAATGAATGGAAATGCTTGGTATCGCAGGCGTGGCGGCTATCACGATCATCTGTTTTCTTGCCGCCGAAATCGTCAAGGCAACGCCCCTCGACAACAAATGGCTGCCGGTTTTCTGCGGCATCCTCGGCGGAGTCCTCGGCATCGTTGGAATGAATGTTATGCCGGAGTTCCCCGCATCTGACATCCTGACGGCAGTAGCCGTCGGCATTGTGTCCGGCCTTGGAGCAACCGGCGCACATCAGATCTACAAGCAGCTCTCCGAGAAGTAATACCCCAAATTATAATACTTTGCCGCACACCAGCGGCTTGACTGGCCAACCATAGCCGGAAAGGAAACGCATGGACGAAAACGAAGTTGTTGAAGTCGAAGAAGAAATCGACATGAGCGGCTGGGACGATGACTACGAAGTAGCCGAATCCACCACCAAAGAAGAGGACGAGACCCCGCCCGAAACTGAGGAGGAGCCGGAAGCCGAAGAAACGGAGACCGAGACGAAGGAATCCGAGACCGAGGAAGAAGCACCCGAGGCAGACCAGCCGGAGGAGAAAGCCAAGGAAGAGGAGACCAAGGCGGAGCAGGAGAAGCCCGAGCCAAAGGCAGAAGCCTTTACGCTCAAGCATCTGGGTGAAGTCAAGGAATACACCCGCGATGAAACGGTAGCTCTTGCACAGAAGGGTCTGGACTATGACCGCATCCGCACGGAGAGGGACGCCTTGAAAGCGGAGGCCCCGAAGCACAAAGACCACGAAGCATTCCTTGAAGAAGTCGCCAAGAGCGCGGGAGTCGATGTTGACACGCTCATCGAAGACATCCGCACCAAGGCGCTGGTGGACAGGGAATCCAAGGCGGGGAGACCGCTGACGGAGACCGCCGCCAGAGAGCAGATTCAGCGGGAACGAGCTGCGCGGCTCAAAGAGAATGAGCCTGCGCCGGAAGCCGCCCCTGCCGAGCCGGAGACCCCGAAAGACAACCGCGATGAGAAGAAGCGGGCGGAATTGCAGAAGTTCGCAATGGCTCATCCTGATGTCAAGGGCACGGACATTCCGCAGGAGGTCTGGCAGGAGTACCGGGAATCTGACAGCTCTTTTGAAGACATTTACACACGGCGTGTTCTTTACCCCAGATTGCAGAAGGAGCTTGAAGATCTCAAGAAACAGAAGAGCGCGGACGAACAGAACGCCAAGAATGCGGCGCGTTCGACCGGCTCCCGGAAAAGCGCTGGGGCAGGGCGCGCACAAGACCCGGCCTTTGCGGGCTGGGACGATTAAAGAAAGGATAACGAACCATGCCCAACTACGCACAGAAGTTTTCCCCCAAGGTAGGCGAGCGTTTCTACCATGAGTCCTACACCAAGGGCGCTGCCTCCAATGCCTATGACTTTGAGGGCGTCCGCATTGTCAAGATCTACAGCGAAGACACCTTTGCCTTCACCAACTACACCCGTTCCGGCTCCGACCGCTACGGCCCCGTCCATGACCAGACTGACTCCATCCAGGAGCTGGAGATGACTCAGGACAAGGGCGTGTCCGTCGTCATCGACAAGGGCGAAAACATTGAGAAGATGAACACCCAGGGTGCCAACAAGCAGCTGTCCCGTCAGGTCAACGAGCAGGCCATCCCCATGTTCGACAAGTACTGCTTCGCCAAGTGGGCCAAGGACGCCGGTTCCGTCGTGGTTCCCACCGCTGCCCCCAACGTGAACAACATGATCCTCAACGTCCTCGACATGACCGAGGCTCTGGACGAGGCGTTTGTTCCCGAAGCCGGTCGTACCCTGTGGGTCACCACCGAGGGCTACAAGCTGGTCAAGGAGAACCCCCAGTTCATCTACACCGATAAGCTGGCGCAGGACACCCTGATTAAGGGCCAGGTTGGTGAGCTGGACGGCTTCAAGGTCGTCAAGGTTGCCAAGAAGTACTTCCCCGACGGTGTGTACGCCATCGCCGCCCACAAGGGCAGCATCCTGAACCCCATGAAGCTTCAGGACTACAACCTCCACCACAATCCTCCCGGTGTGTCCGGCGACCGCATCGACATCCGTCTGATGTACGACGCCTTTGTGCTTGACGCCAAGGCTGGCGGCGTGTGCGTTCTGGTCAACAATGCCAGCGCCACTGCTGCTCCCACCATTTCCGTCAACGCCACTGCGAAGACCGCCGCCATCAACTTCACCGGCGACAAGCTGTTCTACACTCTGGACGGCTCCGATCCCCGCAACAGCGGCACCGCCGTGGAAGTCAACGCCAATGCCACCGGCATCAATGTCAATGGCGTGACCGGCCCCATCCGCGCTGTTGCTTACAACGCGAACAAGGCCTCCGCCTGGCGTGCTGCCGAGGAGGCGCTCTAAGCATCAACCCAAGAGGGGCGGGCACACCCCGCCCCTCTGCCTCTAAGAAAGGACATTTATGACACTAGACATAATCATCCCCGCCTATAACGCACACGATACGATTGACCGGGCACTCGCCTCCATTGCCATGCAACAGCTTGACCCGGAGGACGATGTACAGGTAGTCATTGTAAACGACGCCTCCCCCAACGGGAGCTACCACGATTGTGCAAAATACTGGGCAATCCAGATGCTGGTCGGAGTCATCGACAAAAAAGTGAACGCCGGATGCGGTCAGGCACGGCAGACGGGCATGGACGCAACGAACGGCGAGGCTGTGATGTTCCTCGACGCTGACGATGTTCTGGGATCTCCCTTTGCCCTGCGCGTTTTGCTGGACGGGATGAAGCTTGGCTACGATGTGGTCATGGGCCAGTTTGTGGAGGAAACAGAGAAGCGCACGATGGTGAACCACGGCGCGAACTGGGTCTGGTGTCACGGGAAATGCTACTCCCGGAAGTTCCTGCAAGAGCATAACCTCCGCTTCAACGAAACCCGGTACAACGAGGACGTGGGCTTCAACTCCGTCATCTGCAATCTCACAGAGAATGTGCTGTATATCCCACAGGTG
>Ga0326511_10003620_pt1 | contig 12422 bp, 10 predicted proteins | sample 0_2496_0518_D_FD_203701 | JGI IMG/M metagenome (GOLD analysis project Ga0326511, IMG submission 203701) | Bovine rumen microbial communities from UC Davis, California, United States - 0_2496_0518 | ecosystem: Host-associated > Mammals > Digestive system > Stomach > Rumen | place: USA...
TCAGCACCTGACGCAAACGGTTTGGTTCACGTTGTGAAGACCGCAGTCGTAGTGACCGCCGCAACCGCAACAGATACAAACATCGAAGTTGCAAAGGGAAGCCATTTCAAGATTGGCGATTTCATTGGTAACGGATCAAAGGGTGGCGAAATTTCAGCCATCGACAAAACAGATCCTTCAAAGGACGTGATCACCGTCAAGGCAACATTAGGCGTTGCATTGAAGAAGGGTGACGGTCTGTTCCAGTCTTCAGCCGTTGGCGGAACAACCGTAAAACATCACGCAAAGGCCGTGGCCGGCGAGAATTACACCATCGAAGGCGGAAATCAGTTCAATTCCGCATGGGTGATCGCCGTTGTTTACGGTTCAAATGTTCCGGCCCTTCCTGACGCCGTGTTGAACGATCTGAAGGGTGTTCATGTAATCTAATCGTCATAAGTAAAAGAATCACATTATGGAAAAATCATTGATGGTCGGTCTGACCGAAAAAGACATGGATGCGGTTGTTCACACTTATGATCTGAAACCGTATTATTATCCAACACTTTTCCCATTGAAGGAAAAGCAGACATTGACATGGAAGTTGCTTGAAGCACAGACCGGTTTGAAGATTGCGGCCGATCTCGTTGCACGTGGCGCAACATCACAGAAGAAGACACGTCAGGCGATCGCAAAGATCACCGGTGACATGCCAAAGTTGATGATCAGCCGTGAAATGGAAGAAGACGAGTTGACCGAATACGACATCATGGTCGCAATGACATCGGGCAATCCTGATCTTCGTGCATTGGTTGAAGCATGGGCAGAGGACACACAATATTGTTGGACCGGTATTGCCGCACGTGCAGAGTGGATCGCCCTGAAGCAGATTTCACTCGGTAAGGTGACATTCACCAATTCAAACAACGCCGCAGTCGTAACAGAATACGACGTTGATTATCGGATGGACGCAGATCAGAAGATCGGTGTTGCGGCATCATGGAACGCCGGCACAAGCGCAAAGCCATTGACCGTTGATTTCCCAAAGGCAATCAAGGCCCTGAAGGCACGTGGCGTCACCGCCAAATTTGCGTTCATGAATGTTGATACATTCGCCGCCTTCGCAAGTCAGGAAGAAGTCATCAAGAAGACCGCAAGTCTGACAGAGAATCTGACCGGTGCATACGACACCGCCGACGTTGAATCAGTCAACGCATATCTTCTGAAGAAGAAGGCAATTTACAAGGGCCTTCAGATCATCGTTTTGGATCAGGACATCACAATCGAGTTGGCAGATGGTAGCCAGTCAACTGGAAATCCATTCACCGACAACGTTGTTCTGTTCAGCGAATCAAACGTTTTGGGTAATACCTTCTATAAGAAGCCAATCGATTTCACACGTCGTCAGTCTTCTGTTGCCGTTATGGCGATGAATGGTCACACCCTGATCAAGAAGTATTCAGAGGAATCACCAGTCAAGGAAGTAACAGAGGGAATCGCAAATCTGTTCCCGGCTTGGAATCTTTCAGGTCGTTCCGTTCTGATGCAGACCAACGCAACAAGTTGGAATCTCTAAACATGAATCGTTGATGGCCGGGGATCATCCCGGTTCCCGGCCACCAAATAAATCCTTCTTTAAGTTATGGCAATAGTAAACAACCGTGAATATATCGAAAAGACGTTGTCACGTTTCGGCGTGGACGGCGACACGATTGATCTGATCATGATCGACAATTCCGAATTGGAAGAACTGGATCATGTCGATTCAAGGGCGTGCAAAGTTGCCATGTACGGTGCAATGTCAACCATTCTTCCTTCAATGTGTTCGAATGTAACTGAAGGCGGTTATTCTGTTTCATGGAACATGGACGGCCTGAAGTTATGGTTCAAATCCCTTTGCGGCGAATTGGGCCTTTCTGATACGATCACACAACCGAAGGTCAGAAACAGATCAAATCGTTGGTAATATGGCAAACGTGAAGCAATATCCACACTATCTTTGGAAGTTCGTGACGCCTGATGGCGACGCCGTACAGAACGAAGACGGAAATTTCGTTTCGCCTGATCCTTCATGGATCCTTCATGGCCGATGTCGTGAAGAAACCAACGGAAAAGGATCCGTGATCACGTTGGGCGATGGCCGTCAGATCACATTCGGTGCGTTGATTCAAAGTCCGAAAGGAACGGCGAAGATCCCTGAAGGAACAAAGATCCGTGTCACGAACGATCCCGATGGATCTGATGTTCGTGTTTCCGGGGAATGCCTGAAGGGTGACGTTGGCCAGTTACACACAAGACATTGGATGTAATATGGGAATCAAAGCGAATTTCACGAAGGAAGACATCAAACGCCGGTTCGATCGGTTCCTGAATCAGATCGAGAAAGAAGAAGTCCGTGTTCTTCAGTATTTAGGCGAAGAATGCGTCAAATACGCAAGGGAAATCCCGGCGTCACGTGGTTACACGGACAGAACTGGACATCTTCGATCTTCGACCGGTTACATGATCTTTAAGGACGGTCAGGCCATCCATTCGAATTTCGAAGCGGTAAACGGCCCGGAAGGCGGCGGATCATCTTCTGTTGGTATCAACGAAGGTCAACGTGTGGCAACAAACGCCGCCAAACGTCATCCTGAAGGTTTGTGTTTGGTTGTCGTGGCCGGTATGTCATACGCCGTTTATGTCGAATCGACCGGTCGTGACGTTCTGACATCCACCGAAACATTGGCAAAGAAGGAATTACCAAAACTGATCAACGATCTTGTTGATTCAATCAATAAAGCAATATGAAAACAACATTCGATCTGAACACGATCCTTTTCAGGATCCTGAACGTCCACAAAGACGAATTGGCCCTGACCGGTGCAATATATAAAGACGATGATCGTCCGATGAATTCCGAAAAGGAAGACATTTCGATCAACACCATCGACCTGACGGTTGATTATGCGCCACAGATCGCAACATCGAACGTCAACATTCATGTTCCTGATAAGATCGTGAAGTTGGGTGGATCTGATCAATACAAAAAGAATGATCCACGATTGAAAGAACTGACGGCGAAGGTCATCGACCTGATCAAATCTGAACACGTTCCCGATGTCGGTCTAAACATCGAAGGCCAGTCATTATTGAAAGACGTGGATTCTTCACATCAACACTATTCCAACATCAGGATCAGTTGGTCGATTCACAATTAGAACAAAGTAAGTTATTCACAATTAAAAAATTTCATTGATATGATTACACTTGGATTATCAAAGATCGTCGTTGCGGATCCGATCGAAATGGATTCAGTAACAGACAAGGCCGGCGTATTAGCCGCATTGAAGGCCATCACCAATCCACAGAAGATCGGTAAGACCTACAAAGATTCTTGTAATATCAATCAGGACAAAGCGGATTCAACCGATCACTATGAGGAAGGCAAATCCGCACCTGAAGTCCACAAGAAACAACGTAAGATCCCAACATTGGCGTTTCAGATCATGAATCCAACACCGTTGAAGTTATCAACATACGTTGGTGGTGATCAGCAGACAGACGCAAACGGTTGGGGAACCGATGGTTCTGAAGTTGTTGCAAACAAAACAATCATCGTAGTCACAGAACAAGGTCTTTGTTTTGTTGTTCCAAAGGCTGACATTGACGCCACATTGACCGGCGCATTGTCAACAACTGGAATCCTTCTGACTGATTTCACCGTCACACCTTTGGCAACAAAGGCAAAGGCGTTCTATGCATTCGCAAAGGACGACATCCCACAAGCGATCCTGAACGCCGCAGAAGACACAGACGCAACAGATAAGGGTGAGGAAGACGACGGCAAGGATCCAACATAAACCGCCTTTTTTGTCATTTTAGCGAATATATTTAAGACCGACGGCCCGATGTTTCAATGTACGTCGGGCCGTTACTTTTAGAAATTGATCAGAAATGGAAGAAATGAAACCGCAAACAGAAGCGAAGAAAGACGAAAAGTCGATGGAAATGAACGAACTGAATCGCCTGATCGGACATGGTCTGAAATTCAGGATCACACGATTCAAGGAAGTTCGTCAGCCGGGATTCTTCGGAAGATTCAAAAAGATGATCCGTGTTCCTGAAGAATTGGAATTCGAATTGCATGAACCGACATTGGCCGTCATGGATCGATTGTCAAAGGAAGGAATTGAAATGGTGATCCACGAAAAGGATCTTCAGGAAGAAACGTCAGGTGTATCAACGGCGAAGGCCCTGATCGCCAAACATTCGATCAGAATGGCCCGATACGTGGCGATCGCCGTGTTGGGTGAAGAACTATTCATCCCGAAGGAGATCGGCGCACACGTGCAATATAAAGAAGACACACGACGATTGTCTGAACTGACAGACATCTTCGCCCACACGATCAAACCTTCAAAGTTGTACCAACTTGTAATTGGTATCAACACGATCGCCAACATGGGGGATTTTACAAATTGTATCAGATTAGCCAGTTCAAACAGAACGACGATCCCGAATCTGATACAATAATGACCGGTTTGCAATCGCCATACGGTCGAAGGGGTTCCATTTGCGCACATTTCGGATGGACGTGGGAATATCTTCATCATGGGATCGCATGGTCGGTCGTTTCTCGCATCATGATCGATCTTCCGGCCTTCCATTCAAAGAAGGACGATGAAAACGTCAAGTTGGACGAAGACAACGCCGACGACGTAATGAATTACATCAATAATATGTTATAAAATGAAAGTTGACAACGGTGCATTGGATTTCGACGCCACAATGGACAATGGTCAGTTGAATCAGGCGATCGACGAAGCCACGAAGAAGATTCAAGGTTTCGCCGACACGGCGGAATCATCCGGTCAGAAGTTGGATGACATGTTTGATCTGACAGAAGAAAACATCAACATCCAAAAGAAGGTGATCAACGATCTTGAAAATGAATATGCAAACCTGAAGATCGAGATCAACAAACTGAAACCGGGATCCGCACAAGACGAACTGATCCGTCAGGCGAAGGATCTTGAATTGGAAATCGACGCCGAAAAGGTGGCGTTGAAAGGTTTACAACAGACCGTCGAAGAAACCGGCGTGAAGACGCAATCCCTTCGACAAAGAAAACGTGAATTGATTCAGGAATTGGCCAACATGGAAATGGCCGGCCAACGTGACACACAGAAATATCGTGAAATGCGTGACGAATTGGCCGTCCTGACTGATCAGATGGCCGACACCACGGCACAAGCACGAAAATTGGCGTCTGATACGGCCACGTTTGACGGTATGATCAACGGCCTTTCAGGTGTTGTCGGTGGATTCACCGCCGCACAAGGCGCAATCGGTCTGTTTGCCGGAGAGAATGAAAACCTTCAAAAGATCATGTTGAAGGTTCAATCCCTGATGTCCATCACAATGGGCCTTCAGCAATTACAGAATACATTGGATAAGGATTCCGCCTTTCGATTGGTTACATTGAACCAGTTGAAGGAATTGTGGTCGAAGATCACCGGAAAACAAGCGATCGCACAGACCGCCGAAACGGCCGCCACAAATGCAAACACAAGGGCCGAAACCGCAAACGCCGCCGCAACCGCCGGAGCCGCCGCCGCACAAACGGCCGAAACCGTGGCCGCCGGAGCCGGAACCGTTGCCAATTGGTCGTTGGCCGGAGCATTCAGGGCCGTTGGTTTGGCCATTAAGTCGATCCCGGTGTTTGGATGGATCGTGGCCGGAATTTCCGCCCTGATCGGAGTTGTTGAAATGTTCACGGATTCAACCGACGACGAAACAGAATCAATCAAGAAATCAACAAAGGCCCTTCAGGATCAAGAACAACAGATGTCGGCGTCTGATCGTGTTATGAAGGCCGCCGGCGAGGCGTCACAAGAAACAAAGGCGAAGATCGAGATCCTGACCGGGATCATTCATGACAACGCATTGGCGATCGACGTCAGGAAGAAGGCGATCAATCAGTTGAAGACCATCATTCCGGGTTATAATGCCATGATTTCTAACGAAGGCGTGATCACACGTGAAAACACGAAGGCCGTCGAAGATTACATCGACGCATTGGATCGAATGGCGTTGGCGAAGGCCGTTCAGTCGGAGTTGGAAAAACTGGATCAGAAGCAATTGCAAGCAAGGATCAAACAGACGAAGGCACAACAACAGATCGACAAAAACGTGTGGGCCGAAAATCAGGAAAAACAACGTCAGTCTGATTTCAACAATCCAAACGTTCAGAGATCCGACGCAACCAACGTCGTGACCGCCGGCACACAACAAGAAATGGTCGCATCGCAGAAGGCCAAAAGTGATCTGTCAGCCGCCCGGAAGAATATGGAATCCGCCAAAAAGGATATGGACGCCATTCAGAAGGACAAAGAAGTCCTGAAACAGATCTTCAAGGAAGACAATTTGGCGTCCGCATTCGTCGAGGAACCAAACCTGAACGGAAAGTCCGGGAAGGGTGGAAAAGGTGGATCCGGAAAGAATGATCCTGAAGTCAAGACGTACAAAGAAAAGTTGGCCGCAATCAAGGCCCTTTATGATGATTACAACAAATGGCGTAATTCATCAGATGAAAAGGTCCGTCAGGACGCAAACGTCGAATTCGCTGATCTGATCAAACAAGGTGCGTCATATATGGCGTATTTGGAACAACAACGATCAAAACTGGAAGCGACCGGCGTGAAGACCGCCGCACAGAAAAGCCAGTTGAAGGATCTGAACGACGCCATTGCGAACGCAACAAAGGAAACCGTGATCAATGATTTCCAACAATCCCTGAAAGATCAGTTGTCTTCAGCCGACAACGTTCTTCAGAAGTTGGACATGATCGCCGAAAAACGAAAGGAATTGTCAGGCGACGGATCCGACATCGACAAAGCGGAATCAGACGCATTGGATCAGGCACAAAAGGCCGCCGAAGATCAACTGAAGGATCAGACCAAAAACCTTCTGACAGAATATCAGTCATACGTTGACAAACGTCTTCAGATGGAAAAGCAATTTCAGACCAACGTTGCCATTCTTGAAAATGCAAGGAAGGCGGCCACGGATCCTGAAGATCAGGAGAAGATCCAACGTGCGATCGAAAACATGAAAGGTCAGTTCGATCAGATCATGAAGTCTTCAGGCGATTCACAATATGATCAGTTGTTGGATTCATATCGTACCTTTGAGGAAAACAAAACGAAGATCCACGAAGACTTTGAAGAAAAGCGAAGAATCGCCACACAACACGGCGATCAAGGTTTGGTCGATAAATTGAACAACGAAGAAGCAAAGGCCCAAATGAAGAATTCGTTTGACGCCCTGAAGGCGTCGCCCGATTATGTCAGGGCCTTCGAAGATCTGAAGTCTGTTTCGACAGAAACATTGACGTCGTTGTTGAAACGTTTCGACGAAGTGAAGGAAGCCGCCGCACGTGACATGAATCCTGAAGATCTTCGTGAATACATGCAGACCATTCAGTCATTGATCGACGAAATGAATTCACGAAATCCATTCGCCGGAATGGTGAAAGGATATAAGGAATTGAAGGCCGCCGCAAAGGAAGTCGAAGAAGCGGAAAAGAATCTGAAGAAGATCCGTGATAATGGCGGAACCGGAACAGAAGACGAAGTCAAGGCGATCAACAAGGTCAACAAGGCCAAAGACAAATTCATGAAGAAGAACAAGGAAGTTCGATCTTCTGAAAAGACTTTGAAGAATCAGGTCGGCCAGTTGTGCGATGAACTTGACAACGTCGGAAAGGCCATTGGTGGCGAAGCCGGTGACATTATCAGTCTGATCGCCGACATTGGAAACTTTGTTATGTCTTCGATCGATTCCTTCAAGGCCGTAACGGCGGCAACGGCGCAAGCCATGTCAACAATGGAAAAGGCGTCCGTGATCCTGACCGTCATTTCAATGGCCTTCACATTGGCACAAAAGATCGCATCGTTGTTCGGTGACGGTGGCGAAGCCGATTATAAAAGGGCGTCGGAAGTTTACAAAGAATATATTTCCGTACTGGATGACGTGATCGACAAACAAAAAGAACTGATGGAAACCATGTCGGGCGAGAATGCAAAGAATTCCTATAAATACGCCCTTCAGTTGGTTCAGGAACAGACAGACGCCGCACGTGAATTGGGAAAACAATATCTGAACACCGGCGCAAAGTCCGGATTCTTGGGAATCGGATCGAAGGCGTCACATGGTGTTGATCAGCGAAAGAACATTTCGTCTGAAGCATGGAACCAGTTGCGCAACATGGCAAATCAGGGAATCATTTCCCTGACTGAATATTCCAATATTGCAGAAGGTCGAATGACTGGATTGTTTGATCTTTCGGCGTCACAAATTCAATGGATGCGTGAACATGCGCCAGTCTTTTGGGCAAATTTGGCCGAAGAAACACGAACATATTTGGAACAGATCGCCGAATGTGCTGATCAGACGGCCGAATTGGGTGACAAAATGAAGGAATCGTTGACCGGTGTTGACTTTTCTTCGATGTCAGACGATTTCGTGTCACAACTGGAAGACATGGACGCAAAGGCGAAGGATGTGGCGGAAAGTATTTCCGAATACATGCGAAAGGCCCTGATCAAACAGATGTTTTTGGCCAACTACAAAGACCAATTGCAAAAGTGGTATGACATGTGGGCCGATGCGATGGATCCTGACGGCGAAGGTGGAACATCCATCACGGATCAGGAACAGAAGGCGTTGGACACCCTTCGTGATTCAATCGTCAATGGTGCAACGGCGGCCGCAAAACAGATTAATGATCAGTTCAGATCCGCCGACGATCAACAAGACGCCGCCGAAGGATCAGTTCAGTCAGTAACCGAAGAAACGGCCGGAAAGATCGAAGGTCAGATGCAAGCGATCCGCATTAATCAGATGGAAGCATTGGAACACATGCGTCAGGCTTTAGTATATTTGGCGATCATTTCTTCGAATTCCGGATATTTGGTCAAGTTGAACAAACTGGATCAGATTTTGGAAAAGATGGGATCAGATTCCGACACGTTACGTGGTCAGGGTTTAGCATAAAACAACACGATCGGGAAGACCGGGATCTTCCTGATCATAAATATCGAAAATTATGGCAAATACGCAAAATTTGATTTTATACCTTCCATTCGATGAAGGTCAGGGATCCGCAAAGGCTTATGATTTTTCACAGAATCGAGCCGACGCCGAAGTCACCGGATGTGATTTCGTATCGGGAAAGGTCGGAAATGCGATCGAATTCCCTGACGGAGTTGGAAAGGCCGACATCAACAAAGATGTGTTGGCCAACGTCCTGAACCAGTCGTGGACGATGATGTTTTGGATCAATCCGTTATCAGTCAAGGTCGGATCACCAACGAAGATCATCTTCATGTTCGCATATCAGGGTATCGATCAGTATTGGACACAAGAAATTCCAATCGATCCCGGAACATGGATGAACGTTGCCGTCGTGAAGGAAAACAACACCTTCAGATTTTACGTCAACACGCAATTGTTTGCAACCGTTGAACATTCAGGATCATTGACCGGTTTTTCTGTTGATCAGGACTATTATGGCGGCGATCAGATGGGATTGGCGATGGTTGATGACCTGAAGATCTTCAATATTGCGATGACATACACCGAATTGTCTGACGAACTTTCAAACGTCCGAATGTTGGAATATTATTTGGACGGCGTGAATTTCAAGGATTATGGTGTTTATGTATCGAAGTCCAAAGGTTTGGTCAGTCGTCCAAAGATGAAGACGCCGTTGACGGAAAATTGGTCGAGCTATCATGGAAAGATGATCGATCTGAATCACAAGTTTTTGGAAGAAAGAACGATCAGTTTGGATTGTTTCATCAAGACGGATGAAGGAAAGGGCGGTTATGCCGTCGCCCTGAACAATTTTCTTCGTGTCTTCGATAAGAAGGGAACACACCGTCTTCTTTGCGACATTCATCCGACACATCCATTGGTGTTTGAAGTCTATATGGAAGACGAAATCGATCCGGACAAAACATGGAACGACAATTTGATGGTGGGAACATTCACCCTGAAATTGAAAGAACCATTACCAGTCAAACGAGTTCTGAAGTTCATGAAAGTTTCGTCAGCGACATCAACCGCAACGATCAGCCTGAATTCAGAAAAGGTCCTGAATGTGTATTGGGGCGACGGATCCGTTTCAAAGGATGTTTCAGGGCCGGTCGAATTATCCCACACATACGAAGACAATGACGATTATTTCATTGTAATTGCCGGAGTAATTGAAGAAATCACATCATTTGACACCAACGCAATTGTGATATGGCAAAAGATTTAAGAATTTATCATCCGGACGGAACGAACGAAGTCATTGAATCATTGGCAAAGTCAACACACGTTGAATCTGCAAACCAACAGATCGACGGTCAGAATTCTGACGTTGTCAACCTTCAGATTCGTTCGGCCGTTCCGGTCGATTATCAGATCGGATCATATATCGACGTATATGGCCGACGTTATTGGTTGAATAAGAAGGGAACGATCAGAAAATCTTCTGAATCAGATTTCCTTTGTACTTTCAAAATGGAAGGAGTTCAGAACCAGTTGGCCCGATCTTCTTATGATCCAAATTTGGATCCAACACACACCGGCGCAAACCTTCGTGTTGAATCATTGACGGCGGATCTGAAAAGATTCATGGAAGTCCTGATCATGTCAAGTCAGGAAGCGACACCGGGATTGTTCACATTGGGAACGATCCTTCAGAACACCGAAACGAAGACCATTTCGTTTGCGGATTCTGATTCGTGTCTTTCAGTCCTTCAAAGACTTTGTCAGGAATACGACACGTTTTTCACGTTCACACCTTCTTCAGACGGTTCATCTTATGCGATCAACATCGGTCAGGAAGGTGTCGAATTTCCATTCACGTTCAAATATGGTGTCGGTCGTGGAATCTATGATCTGACACGTGACAACGTTGACGACGGAAACATCATCAACCGCCTGAAGGTTCGTGGATCAACACAAAACATCATATCGTCGAAATACGGCGACACATGCCTTCTTCTTCCTAATACACAAAGATCTTCTTCATACGTTGAAGATCAGGCGTCGATCGCCAAATATGGAATGTGGGTTGGAACAAAGGTCTTCGATGATGTTTATCCACACAGAACCGGAACGATCACGGCGTTGGGATCTGACGTGTTCACCTTCATTGATTCCGGGATGGATTTCGACCTGATGGCAACAGATAAGGACGGAAATTCGTTGTATCTGTTGAATGGCGAATCGGCGAAGATCCATTTCAATTCAGGTCAGTTGTCCGGAATGGAATTCGATGTCATCAGTTATGAACATTCGACAAAGAAGTTCGTGATCAAGGCGGTTGACGACGAAACCGGATTCAGGATCCCGAATGCGTCAACGGCCGCATATCAGATGAAGACCGGCGACAAATACGTCCTTCTGAACATCTACCTTCCACAATCTTACATCACGACCGCCGAAAACGAATTGGCGGAAAAGGCCCAAAAATATCTGAAGCAAGAATCAACGCCCGAAGTGAAGTATTCGTTGACGTTGTCGGAATTCTTCCTGAAGAACGTCATGAACGAAAATCCTGATCAGAATCTGTTTTGGATCGGTGATCTGATAAAGATTGAAGATCAGGACATGGCGATCAATGCTTCGATCAAAATCGTTGGTCTGACACGTGATCTGTTGGATCCTTACAATTACGGCCTGACGATCGCCGATCAGATGGTGACGGCCACCGTTGGAACAACGATCATCAATGATCTGAAGGACATCAACACAACGATCATCACAAACAAGTTGTTTGACGCCGCACGATCACGCCGTAACTGGAGAGATCAACAACAACTTTTGTCGATGATCTTTGATCCTGACGGATATTTCACGGACAAAATCCGACCTGAATCCGTTGAAACAGAAATGTTGTCAGTCGGTGCAAAGTCGATGCAATTCGGATTGGTTGGAACCGTATTTCAGCCAAATTACGGCGGAAAACCAAACAGAATCGTTGTGAATCCGGGCGGCCAGTTGGTTCATTACACAATCGACGAAAATCAGGCCCGAACATGGAATCTTCAGAACTTGGATCAGACATTGACAGAAGTCGGCGACGGAAAGACGTTGGCAACGACCGCATATTATATTTATGCGAAATGTCAGAAGTCATCAAATGTCGGTCAGATCGTGATCACGACACAACAACACAAAGTCAACGATTCGACCGCATATTGGTTTTGGATCGGCGTTCTGAACATGGTTGATTCAGACACCAACACACGAACGATCGCCCTGACATACGGATTCACAACCGTCAATGGACGATTCATCAAGACCGGAAGGATCCAGTCAGCCGACGGCGTGACATATTTCGATTTGGACGCCGGAGAAATTGGCGGAAAGATCGTGTTCACACGTAATGATCAACAGATGAC
>Ga0326511_10003621_pt1 | contig 12421 bp, 14 predicted proteins | sample 0_2496_0518_D_FD_203701 | JGI IMG/M metagenome (GOLD analysis project Ga0326511, IMG submission 203701) | Bovine rumen microbial communities from UC Davis, California, United States - 0_2496_0518 | ecosystem: Host-associated > Mammals > Digestive system > Stomach > Rumen | place: USA...
GGTTTTTCCAAGTGGGCGGGATTTTTGGCAAATGGGGTAAAACGGCGGTCGAGGGGCGCGAAGTAGCGTCGAAGTTGGCATGGAGTCAGGCCAAGGTTGGCATGATGTCGGGCTGATGCAGAGCCGAAGTTGGCATGAGGTTCAGCGAAAGGAGGCGGGAGCGTGGAGAAGGCGCGATGGGTTGAACGGATCACGGCCAGCTGCGTGGCGGCGGGGACTTACCGGGAATGGTTCGCCGACGTGATCGACACGCTGGCCGCGATCCTGGAGCGCCGGGACGAGGCCGAGGCGCTGTTCATCGAGCAGGGCGGCGAGGTGCTGATCGAGCACACCAACAAGGCCGGGGCGACCAACTTCGAGCAGAATCCCATTCTGCGCATGGTGAACGACCTGAACCGGGACGCGCTGGCCTACTGGCGGGACCTGGGCCTGACCCCGGCGGGGCTGAAAAAGATCGACGAGGCGGCAATGAAGCAGCGGAAGAAATCCGCGTTGGAAGAGGCGTTGAAGCACCTTGGCGGCTAAGGCGACGCGGGCGAAGCGCTACAAGAAAATCGCCATCGCCTACGCCAAAGCCTGCGCCGCTTCGACTGAGATCGCCTATAAAACCGCCGCCGAGGCGCGGGCCGCGGGCGTGAACGTCTGCGGGGCCGAGGTCGCCGCGGCGGCGAAGCGATTCCTTTCCGACCTGGAGCGCAAGGACCTGACCCTGCGCACCAAGGACCCGGATTTTGTCTGCAACATCATCGAGCGCGTAATGGTGCACAAGCAGGGCCAGGCGCTGGACGGCACCCCGCTGACCAATACCCCGTTCCGACTACTGCCATGGCAGGTGTTCATCGTGTACAACCTGCTGGGGTTCTACTACAAGGGCCGCCGGGAGCGGCGCTTCAAGGAGGCCCTGATCTTCGTACCCCGAAAGAACGGGAAGACCTTCTTCATCGCGGCGCTGGCCTTCGGGTTGGCCCTGCTGGAGCGCAAGAGCGGCGCAAAGCTGTACATCGTGGCCGCTTCGATGAAGCAGGCCCTGGAGAGCTTCGAGGACATCCTTTACACCCTCCGTTATCGGGGGATGGCCGGGGAGTTCAGGATACGAAACAACAATGCCGAGCACAGCATCCACCTGGACTTCCTGGACGAGGACGGCAACCCGGACGGATTCATCCACATCGAGGCGCTGGCCTCCAACCCGGACGCCCAGGACAGCTTCAACGCGCCATTCACCATCGCCGACGAAATCCACGCGATGAAGAAGGCCGCGCAGTATAACCGCTTCAAGGAAGCGGGCAAGGCCTACACCAACAAGATCATGCTGGGGATCACCACGGCGGGCGACAACGTCAATTCGTTCTGCTACCGCCGCATGGAGTACGGCATCAAGGTGGTTACCGGGCAGGTGCAGGACGACAGCCTGTTCGTGTTCATTTCCCGGGCGGATCAGGACGAGAAGGGAAACGTGGACTACCTCAACCCCATCCAGCACCAGAAGGCCAACCCCAGCTATGGCGTCACGATCCGCCCGTCGGACATGATGCAGGCGGCCATCGAGGCCCAAAACGACCCCCAGCAGCGAAAGGACTTCCTGTCCCGCTCGCTCAACATCTACACCACGGCACTGAATGCCTGGTTCGACCTGTCCAAGTTCAAGCAGAGCGACGGGAAATACAGCTGGACGCTGGAGCAGCTGGCGCGGCTGCCGGTGAAGTGGTACGGCGGCGCGGACCTTTCCCGGATGCACGATCTGACCGCCGCGGCGTTGTGGGGGCAGTACCAGGGCATCGACATCTGCGTCACCCACGGCTTTTTCCCCCGCACCGAGGCGGCGAGGAAGGCGGACGAGGACGACATCCCCCTGTTCGGCTGGGAGGACGACGGCTGGCTGACCATCTGCAACACGCCGACGGTCAACTATTCCGACATCGTGCTCTGGTTCACGCAGATGCGGGCCATGGGCTTCAAGATCGCGGCCGTGGGCCACGACATGAAGTTCGCCGGAGAGGAATACGTGCCGCTGATGAAGCGGGCGGGCTTCAAGATCAAGAACCAGCCCCAGCTGTACATCCTCAAGAGCCGGGGCTTCCGGCACATCGAAAAATCGGCAAACGACGGCACCCTGTACTACCTGCACAGCGACGCCTATGAGTATTGCGTGGCCAACGTCCACGCCATCGAAAAGACCGACGACCTGATACAGTACGGCAAGGACCCATCGGCGCCGAAGCACAGAATTGACCTGTTCGACGCTTCGGTGTTCGCCTGCATCCGCTGGATGGAGGAAACGGCCAAGGCCGAAAACGCCTGGGAGTGGTGATGAAATTGAAAATTTTTGAATGGCTGCGAAAGGGACGCACCCAAAGGCAGCGGGACCAGACCGGGGGCAGCTTCGCCCTGTGGTTGGCGGGGGATAACGACGAGTGCCCGGTGGGCTACACGCGGCTGAGCGACAACCCGGAGATTCAGACGGCGTGCCTGCGCATCGCGGAGCTGATCGGCAGCATGACCATCTACCTGATGGAGAACACCCCAGGCGGCGACAAGCGGATCGTCGACGAGCTGAGCCGGGCCATCGACATCACTCCGTGTGACAACATGACGCGGATGCAGTGGATGACGGCCATTGTCATGACGCTGCTGTTGTACGGCAAAGGCAACAGCGTGGTGGTGCCTCATACCTGGAAGGGGATTATTCAGAGCCTGGAGCCCATAGCGGCGGACCGGGTGACGTTCCAGCCGATAGGGAACTCCAGGCGGGATTACCGGGTGTTGATCGACGGCGTTCCGCGCCGACCGGGCGATCTGTTGCACTTTGCATACAACCCAGACCCGCATTACGCCTGGAAGGGCCGGGGAGTGACCGTGACGCTGAAGGAAATCGCGGCGAATCTGAAACAGGCAGAGAAAACCAAAACCGCATTCCTGTCCAGCGAATGGAAGCCATCGATCATCGTCAAGGTGGATTCCATGGACGGATTCTTCAAGGACAAGGAGCAGCGCAACAAGTTTTTGGAGAGCTACATAAGGCCGCCCTACCAGGGCGCGCCCTGGCTGATCCCCGCTGAACAGATTCAGGTCGAACAGGTCAAACCTCTGACCCTGGCCGATTTAGCCATCAAGGACACGGTGGAGATGGACAAGCGCACCGTAGCCGCGGTTGTGGGCGTGCCGCCCTACCTGCTGGGCGTGGGCGAGTTCAACCGGGACGAGTGGAACAGCTTTGTGGAAACGCGGGTCAAGACCATCGCGCTGATCATCCAGCAGGAAATGACCCGGGCGTTGATTACCAGCCCGAAGCGGTACTTGCAGCTGAACTACTGGAGCCTGGTGGACTACGACCTGAAGCAGATGTCCGACGTGCTGCTGGCGGGTGCGGATCGCGGCTATGTGAACGGCGACGAGTGGCGCGACCGGATGCACATGCAGCCCGCGGGTTTGACCGATTACGTTCGGCTGGAAAACTACATTCCCGTCGAGGACGCGGGGAACCAGAAGAAGCTGGCGGGGAACGGATGAAGCTGACACTATCCTGCCCCCGGGCCAGCTACGATGGGGAGATGCGGATCACGTGCAGCGCCGGCGGCCTGTGCGGCCACCAGCGGTATCTGCGCTGCAAGGGCTGGTGCGTACTGACAGATCAGGCGGGCCGGTGCCCGCTGAGAAAGGATGATGGACATGGAGAGGGCCATGAGGCAGCTGCGGACCGTGGCGACGCAGTTCGGAACCCGTGAAGACGGCGAAGCGCCCCACATCGATGGCTATTTCGCCGTCTTCAATTCCAACTATGAAATCGCGCCGGGCATGAGCGAGAGCATCGCGCCGGGCGCTTTTTCCCGGACCCTGTCGGGGGACATCCGGGCACTGATCAACCACGACACCACCCTGGTGCTGGGGCGGACCAAGGCGCACACGCTGAGGCTGTCCGAGGACGAGCACGGCCTGTTTGGCGACATCACGATCAATCCGAACGATCAGGATGCTGTCAACCTGTACGAGCGCGTCAAGCGGGGCGACGTGGATCAGTGTTCGTTTGGGTTTGAGATCGTCCGAGAAGACACCGAGGTCGGCGAGGACGGTTCCATTCACTGGACGATCCAGGAGGTCAACCTGTTCGAGGTGTCCGCGTGTACCTTCCCGGCCTACGAGGCCACCAACATCTCCGCGCGGGAAAAGGAGCGCGACCTGCTGAAGGCGCGCAGCCTGGAAGCGTGGAAGACACAGATGAAAGCGAGGATTCACAATGGCACTGAAGGCGCTGCTGATTAAGAAGCAGATTGACAACACGCGCAAGCAGCTGAAGGCGCTGCTGGAGAAGCGCGAAGCGAACAAGGCCAGGGAGGCCGAGCTGGCCCAGGCCATCGAGGAAGTCGAGACCGAGGAGCAGCGCTCCGCGGTCGAGGAGATGGTGCAGGCGTTCGAGGCCGATCAGGCCGAAAACGAGAGCGCCATCACCCGGCTGAACGACGAGATCGCGGGGCTGGAGCGCGACCTGGAGAACGAAGAGGCGAAGCAGGACACCGAGCCGCACGCCAACCCCACCGAAGACCCGCAGACGCCTGCGGGCACCAATGAAGAACGGAGGCATGAAAGCATGAACACCCGTGTACAGATTCCCGGCCTGACCCTGCGCGACCGGCTGGCCGCCATCGTGACCCGGGAAGAGGTCGCCAACTACCTGAGCGAGACCCGCGCCGCCATCAAGGAAAAGCGGGCCATCACCAACGTGGGCCTGACCATTCCCAAGGTCATGCTGGGCCTGCTGCGCGAGAACGTGACCAACTATTCCAAACTGTACCGCCATGTGACCGTGCGCCCGGTGGGCGGCGAGGCCCGCATGCTCATCATGGGCGTGGTGCCGGAGGGCATCTGGACCGACTGCTGCGCCAACCTGAACGAGCTGTCCCTGGGCTTCAACGACCTGGAGATGGACTGCTTCAAGGTGGGCGGCTTCTTCACCATTTGCAACGCCAACCTGGAGGATTCCGACATCGACCTGGCCGCAGAGATCATGAGCGCGCTGGGACAGGCCATCGGCTTGGCGCTGGACAAGGCGATCCTGTACGGCCGCAACGCCGCCACCACGATGAAAATGCCCCAGGGCGTGGTCTCCCGCCTGGTGCAGACCGAGGCGCCCAGCGGCTACCCGGCCACGGCGCGCCCCTGGGCCGACCTGCACACCAGCAACGTGATCAGCATCACCGCCGCCAACAGCACCGGCCTGAAGCTGTTCCAGAGCATCGTCCGGGCCAGCAAGGCCATGAAGGGCAAGTACAGCCGGGGCGAAAAGGTGTGGATCATGAACGAGAACACCTACAACGACCTGGTGGCCGAGGCCATGGCCATCAACGTGGCGGGCGCCATCGCCAGCGGCGTGGACGGCGTCATGCCCGTGGTGGGCGGCATCATCGAGGTGCTTTCCTTCATCCCGGACAATGTGATCATTGCCGGATATTTCGACCTGTACGTGCTGACCGAGCGCCGGGGCGCGCGCTTCGCCTCGAGCGAACATGTGCGCTTCCTCCAGGATCAGACCGTGATGAAGGGCACCGCCCGCTATGACGGCGCGCCGGCCATCGCCGAGGCGTTCGTAGCCATCGGCATCAACGGCACCACGCCCACCTCCACCATGACCTTCCCGACCGACACGGCCAACGCTGCGTAAGGGGGACCGTGGCGGAAGGGGGACGACCTCTTTCGTCACGGCTTCGCCGTGCCACCTTCCCCTGAAGGGGAAGGCTAAAAGGAGTGTGAGCAGATGGAGACGCTGCTGACGATGCTGAAGACCGATCTGGGGATCAGAACGTCCACGGCCTACGACGCGCGGCTGACCCAGCTGCTCACCGCCGCCGAGTCGGCGATCCGCAAGGAGGGGGCGTCCACGCTGGACGCCTCCGACCCGCTGGACGCTCAGCTGATCGTGATGTATGCCGCGTGGCTGTGGCGGCGGCGGGACGAGATGACCGGGATGCCGCGAATGCTGCGCCTGGCGCTGAACAACCGTGTATTCGGCGAGGCTGCGGGGAGTGATGGCGATGGTTGACACCGAGATCACGCTGATCCGGCCCACCGAGCGATACCAGGATGCCGAGGGCGTATGGCGCGACCGGGGCGAGAGTACGCGGACGATACTGGCCCGGATGGACGACGTGACCCGCGCCGAGTTCTTCGCCGCCGGCCAGAACGGCATGCGGGCGGAGTTTCGTTTCATCGTGTTTCCCGTCGAGTACGAGGGCGAAAGACTGTGCGAATGGAACGGGACGCGCTACGCCATCTACAGGACGTACCACGTGCCCGGCACCGACGACCTGGAGCTGTACGCCCAGAGGGAGGCAGGTGTCACCCGTGGCGCGTAAGACACCCATCGACCAGCTGAACAAGGCCATCATGGATATGCTGACCGAGTACGGCAACGACGTGGCCGGGAACATGGAGCAGATCGTCGAGACGATGGGGAAGAAGGGAAAGCAGGCCCTGCGCAAGGAATCCCGGCGGGCGTTGAAAACCGATACCGGCGAATATGCGAAGGGCTGGCAGGTGAAGATCGAAAAGGAACGGCTGAAAACCACGGCCACGATCTACAACGATCATTACAGCCTGCCCCACCTGCTGGAGTACGGGCACGAGATCGTGAACAAAAAAGGCGGTCCGGGCCATGCCGCGCCCCACCCGCACATCGAGCCAGTGGAGAAGGAACTGGTGGAGACATTTGAACGGGAGGTGCTGAAGAAACTATGACGCGCGCACAGATCGCCGCGATGATCGCGGGCTTCGGCATTCCCAACGCCTACGGCAAGTTCGACGACGAGGACGGCCAGCGCCCCCAGGGGCCGCCGTACATCTATTTCAGCTACACCGACCGGGCGGACTTCCACGCGGATGGCGTGAACTACGTCAAAATCGTGGAGCTGACCATCGAGCTTTGCACCGTTGCCCCGGATTTCGTTCTGCAGAACGCCATCGAGGCGGCGCTGACCGCCGAGGAGCTGACCTTCGACCAGCCGGACCAGGAGTACGACGACGGGGAAGCGATATACATAACGACCTACACGACGGAGGTGCTATTGACCAATGGCGAATAAAGTCCGCTACGGCTTCAAGAAGCTGTATTACGCGCCGGTGACGTTCGACGAGAACGGCACGCCGACCTTCGGCGCGCCGGTGGCGATTCCCGGCGCGGTGAGCACGAACCTGAGCAAGCAGGGGGACACCTACATTTTCTATGCCGACGACGGCAGCTACTTCGAGCTGGGCGACAACGCCAGCTACGAGGGCGACCTGGTGATCGCGCTGATCCCGGAGGCATTCCGGGTGCTGGCACTGGGCGAGGTGCTGGACGGCAAGGGCGTGCTGTTCGAGAACGCCAACCCGGAGCGCGGCCACTTCGCGCTGCTGTTCGAATTCACCGGCGACGAGAAAGCGATCCGCCACGTGCTGTACAACTGCACGGCCAGCGAGAACACCATCGAGGGACAGACCAAGGGCGAAAACATCGAGGTGCAGACCGAGACGCTGACCATCACTGCAAAGGCGCTGCCGAACGGCGGGCCGGTGAAATCCCGGACCGGCGCGAACACCGACGCGACGGTATATAACGACTGGTATACCAGCGTCCACGAGTTCGTGGCGCCGACGGGCGGCTGATCGACGAGGGGAGGGCCATAGGGGCCTTCCCCGTTTTTGACGTTGAAGTGAGTGACCGCTGCGGCGGGGACCTCATCCGAACCCGCAAGCGGGGCCACCTTCCCCAAAGGGGAAGGCTTTGGGGGAGCGACCTCTTCCGACCCGCCGCAAGCGGCGGCCCACCTTCCCCTGAAGGGGAAGGCTTTGGAGAACATGAAAGGGGATTAAGCATGGCCATTACAAAGCAAATCGAGATCGACGGCAGGCCGGTGACGTTCAAGGCGTCGGCGGCGCTGCCGAGGGTGTACCGGGTCAAGTTTGGGCGGGACATCTTCGAGGACATATCCAAACTGAAAACGGCCACCGAAGGGGAAAGCCCCGAGGCTTCGACGCTGTCGCCGGAGGTGCTGAACCTGTTCGAGGATGTGGCCTACACCATGGCGAAGCACGCCGACGACAGCGTGCCGGACACCGTGGAGGAATGGCTGGACGGCTTTAACGTGTTCAGCATCTACTTCATACTGCCGCAGATCGTGGAGCTGTGGCGGCTGAACGAAAAGACCACCGTCGCACCGAAAAAAAAAGTCGAGCCATAGACCGGCCCATGACCACGCCGCTGTTCCTGCTGCGGTGCCTGCAGATCGGGCTGAGCCTGCGGGATTTGGAGCTGGTCACGGCGGGCATGGTGGTGGACATGGCGACGGAGCGGGGGAACGACGAGGCGGAGTGGGACGAAATCCCGACTCAGGAGGATTTTGACAGGTTTTGATGGGGGTGCTCGATGACGCGGGGACCTCATCCGTCAGCGCTTCGCGCTGCCACCTTCCCCATCGGGGGAAGGCATAGAATGCGGTGGCGGCAAATTGCCGCCGCTACGATGATACGCACACAAGGGAGGCCAATATGGCAAAGTCGAGCGGGAAGAAGATCAGGGGCGTGACCATCGAGCTGGGCGGCGACGCCTCGAAGCTGCTCGATGAGTTTTATGCCATTGACGCGGAAGTCAAAAAGACCCAGGCCGCTCTGAAGGACACCAACCGGCTTTTGAAGCTGGACCCGGGCAACGTGGAGCTGCTGACGCAAAAACAGGGGCAGCTCACAGGCGCCATACAGGGCACCGAGGAGAAGCTGAAGGCCCTGAAAGACGCCGCCGCCCAGGCCGAGCAGCAGCTGGCCGACGGCAAAATGTCCCAGGCGCAGTTTGACGCCATCCAACGGGAGATCGTCGCCACCGAACAGGACCTGAAGAGCCTGAAAGACCAGATGTCCAACTTCGGCAGCGTCGCCGCACAGCAGCTCGCCGCCGCCGGGCAGAAGGTCAAGGACCTGGGCGACAAGCTGGAAAAGGCCGGGATCGCCCTGTCGAAGACCGTCACCGCGCCCATCGTGGCCGTGGGCACCGCCGCCGTGGCCGCCTTTACAGAGGTCGACGACGGGATGGACATCATCGTCAAGAAGACCGGGGCCAGCGGCAAGGCGCTGGAGGACATGGAGGACGCGGCGAAGAACCTGGCGACCTCCATCCCCACGGACTTCCGCACCGCCGGCGAGGCCGTGGGCGAGGTGAACACCCGCTTCGGGCTTGTGGGCGACGCGCTGGAGAGCACCAGCCGAAAGTTCATCGAGTTCGCCGACCTGAACGGCACCACCGTCACGTCCTCCATTGACAGCGTGCAGGCGGCCATGGCGGCCTTTAACGTGGACGCGGACAAGGCCGGGGCGATCCTGGACATGCTGAACAAGGCGGGGCAGGAGTCGGGCACCGACATCAGCAAGCTGACCGGCGACCTGACCAGCAACGCCGCGGCGCTTCAGGAGATGGGCTTCGGCATCAACAGCTCCATCGGCTTCCTGGCGAACCTGAACAAGAGCGGCCTCGATTCGTCATCGGTGCTGGCCGGCCTGAAGAAGGCGCTGCAGAACGCCACCAAGGACGGCAAGAGCATGGACCAGGCCCTGTCTGAGCTGACTGGCAAGATCAGGGGCGCGAAGAGCGAGACCCAGGCCATGCAGACCGCCACCGAGCTGTTCGGCGCGAAAGCTGCCCCGGCGATGGTGAAGGCCATCCGGGAGGGGCGGCTGTCATTCGACGAGCTGGCCAACAGCATCAAGGACTACGGCGACAGCGTGGACCAGACCTTCGAAAACACGCTGGACCCCATCGACCAGTTCAAGACCACGCTGAACGAGCTGAAGATCGTGGGCGCGGACCTGGTCAACGCCGCCGCGCCGCTGATCAAGAGCCTGGCCGAGGGGCTGAAGAACGCCGTGTCCGGCCTGCGCAGCGCCTGGGAGGGCCTCTCCCCGCAGATGCAGGAGACGATCATCAAGCTGGCGGGCGTGGCCGCTGCCGTTGGCCCGGTGCTGGCTGTGGGCGGCAAGCTGATGAGCGGCATCGGCAACCTGATGGGACTGGCACCGCAGCTGGTATCGGCGTTTGGCGCGGTGAAGACGGCGCTGTCTGCCGTGTGGGGCGTGCTGGCCGCGAACCCCATCGCGCTGGTGATCGCCGCCATTGCCGCGCTGGTGGCCGCGTTCATCTACTGCTGGAACAACGTCAAGGGCTTCAAGGAGTTCTTCCTGAACGCCTGGGCGGCCATCGTGCAGGGCGTGAACAACGCCGCCGACTGGATCAAGAACGCCATCGACAACATCGGCCAGTGGTTCAGCAATTTGGGCCAAAATGCCCTGAACTGGGGGCGAGACCTGATCCAGAATTTCATCAACGGCATCAGCCAGATGTGGGAGAACGCCAAGCGCAAGGTTTCCGACTTCGCCCAGATGATTAAAAACTTCCTGGGCTTTTCGGAGCCCAAGGAGGGCCCACTGTCGAACTTTCACACCTACGCGCCGGACATGGTGGACCTGTTTGTCAAGGGGCTGCGAGACAACCAGCAGCTCGTCGCCAACCAGCTGGCGCGGACCTTCGGTATGCCGGAGCAGGCCCCGCCGGCAGCCGGGACCAGCGCCGGCGGCGGCGGGGCGACCACGTTCACCACGCCGGTGGGCGGCGCCCAGGCCGCGCCGCAGACGCCGCTGCTGGTGCTGGACGGACAGGTGATCGGGCGGGTGTTCTACCCCCACATTCAGGCTGAGGAGATTCGGCTGGGTGTCCAGCTGGCGAGGTGATACAGATGTTTACCATTGACGGCGTAGCGTACGGCGTGAAGTGCACGATCAATCGTGCCGCCGAGGTCCGGGAGAGCGACATCAGCGGCCTGACGCTGGACGGCTCATGGTTCCGGGACATCCTTGGCACCTATTACACCTACGACATCCAGCTGGAAATGCCGCTGAAAAACAAGGGCCGCTATGCCGCCCTGATCGAGCAGCTGACCGAGCCGGTGGACGGCCACGCCTTTGTATTGCCCTACAACACAGAGACCCTGGAGCTGACCGGCAAGGCTTCCGACATCGAGGACGTGTGGAAGCAGCTTCCCAGCGGCTACACCTTCTGGGACGGCCTGAAGTTCACCATCGAGCCCAACGCCCCCACGAAGCAGCAGACCCTCTCCGACGCCATCACCCGCGGCCTGACCCCGCTGCCGGACGTGTACGACGCCGAGATCGGCGACACCTACACCTTCACCGCCGAGGGGTGGGTGGAGGCGTCGGCCTTCCCGGACGCGGACACCACCGCGTATTAAGGGGGTGGGCGCTTGACCTACTACATTGACCTTGAGTGGATCATCAGCATCGACCCCGGCACCGGCGAAGTGGTGATGGGCGGCGGGCAATATCCGATCAAGAACCTGTCCTTATCGCCCCAGGTGGATTTGACGGGGAACTCCATGCCCATCAACCAGTACACCTGCGACGTAATCACCGCCGACGAAATCCCCGTGGACTGCGTCGGACACCGCCTCAGGGACGCGCGCGGCCTGTCCTGGGCCGAATGGCCGTTGACCCACGTGCAGCGCATCGCGGCCAACTGCTGGCGCGTGACGGCCTCATCGTGGCTGTGGGGGCTGCAATACACCGAGCTTGAAGCGAAGATGTACACCACTGAGAGCGCCGCAGAGGCCGTGGCCGAATGCTTCCCGGAGTACAGCAGCGATTACAGCCTCGCCGAGGACCTGCAGGACATCCCCATTCGCGGCTTCTGTCCCGCGCAGACGGCACGGGAGCGCCTGACATGGCTGCTTTTCGTGATCGGAGCCTATGCCGACGACACCTACACCGACGGCGTGGAGATCAAGGCCGTAGACGATACGCCCGCGCTAATCCCGCTGGAGTATACATTCATGCGCCCCGCCGAGGACACCCGGGACTGGGTGACGGGGCTGAGCGTCACCGCCTACACCTTCCGGCAGGGCACCGAAGCGGAGTGGCAGGCCGACGAGAACTCCTTCCAGTTCCCGGTCCCGTGGATTGCCACCCCGCAGAAATTCGACCTGACCAACCCCGACGCCCCGGAGGACGCACGGGAAAACATCATCGAATGGGACGCGCTTTACCTGGTCAACCTCGACAACGTGTCCGGCATACTGACCCGGTTGGCCAAATACTGGTTCAACCCCAAAGAGGTGCAGCTGGACTGCGTCAACAACCACAGCTACAAGCCCGGGGACCTGGTGCAGGCCTACACCGACACCGATCGCATGGTGATGGGCTACGTGCAGCAGATGAACAGCCGCTTCGGGCTGCAATCCCGGTCCACGCTGAAGCTGATCGGGGCCACCGCCGTGACCGGGGCAAAGCTGACCGTGCGCTATACGTACCAGAACGGCATCATCGGCAAGGCGGTGTACTTTCTGCCCGTGGGCCATGCCTACAGCATCGACAACCCGTATATCGACAGGACCGT
>Ga0326511_10003622_pt1 | contig 12420 bp, 29 predicted proteins | sample 0_2496_0518_D_FD_203701 | JGI IMG/M metagenome (GOLD analysis project Ga0326511, IMG submission 203701) | Bovine rumen microbial communities from UC Davis, California, United States - 0_2496_0518 | ecosystem: Host-associated > Mammals > Digestive system > Stomach > Rumen | place: USA...
GCTCGCTCACTGCAGGGAATGGCGTAAGCAATCTGTATCCATGTCTTGCGGTCGATGTATCGGAGCATCAGCACCCGACGCTCATCAGGATCCTCGAGGCGGTCAACCATCAGCATGATGTCGGCATGGACTCCAACCAACTCTTTCTCTTTGTCGAGTAGCATGTTGACGTATATCTCGACACGGGCATAGTAGTCGGACAGGTCACTGTTGCCGTGTGCCTTGGGCATGTCGTTGTACTGGATCGCACGAGGCGACATGTATGAGGCCCGGGTCTCTTTGATACGGTTCTCGAGCTCGTCAATCTCTTTGCTGATTTTGAATGTTCGTCTGAGAAATTCCTTTGCAGTCATTATCATTTATTACTCCCACACAAAACGTGTTCTCACTCTTGCGACATCTGTCAGGGCACTGCGGTCTGAGCGGGCAGTGCAGGCAACAGGGTGCAATGGATTTAAAACCCGTACAGTCATTAATCAAGCATCTCGTCATCACTTATCCCCCACATAAGTCCTGCAACCAGAAAGCCGAAGTTTGTTCCGATAAATATTCCGGCTATCAATCCGATCAGTGTGTCCATTATGTTTCATTCCCTTCTGCTTCAACAATCCTTGTCTGGCTCGGATAAATGTTAAACGTGCAGTTACGGCAATTCTTAATGGTTACCTGTGCAGGGAATCCGTCGTAAGCATCGGCAAGCATCTCGACCTGTTCCTGTGCTTCTTCCATGCCTTCTGTTTCTACCTTGATCTTTAAATTTGTGTCGCTCATTCCGTCACCTCATTATTCGTGTGAATATTTTGAATATTTACTTCGCAGTTTGTCGAAACCCATGTTGAAGCTATCGAATGAATTTCATTCACTTTTGGGCAGTCTGTCATCGTCAATCGACAGATTCCGCATGGTAGCCTCAGATAACAATATGACATATCATAAATCTCATTCATTCCGTCACCCCCTTGAATGGTTCGGGCAATTCTGTCTTTCCCCACTTCTCATTGAGTTTATCGGCAATCCTGTAATACTCTCTATCGGTCAGCACGTTATCCATCCACATCTTGAGCAAGGCATTTGAGCAGTCATAATATCCAATTTCGTGCGGTTCGGGAGTGATAGTCGGAGCATCATCTACCTCATTGAGTACATCTTCCGTCTCACAAGCACGACACGGTACTCCACCGACTTCGTACAAATACCGCATCTTGCCGTTCTTGATCCCTTTTCTGCGGACACACTCTTTGCAGTTCTGCTCTCTGATTTTGTTTATAAAAGCATCAGCATCAATCAATCTCATGTTGTCACCTCTCTCACTTCAAACTTCCATTTCTTCGCATCTTCTCCAATTTTCTGAAAAAGCCTTGCTTCTGCAAGCATCGGAGTATCTTCACAAATTCCAAATTGAAATTCTTTTTTCTGCCGATTGTAGATTCCGTACTTGCTATGTCCGTTACCCATGTAGTAAGTGGATGGTTTCATGAGGTCACCCCCTTATAAGGTTCTGGCAGTGGCATCCATGCAATGACATCCTGCCTTGCGAACCATGCATCTTTCCCAAACCATGCTGTTTTAGAATATCTTCGTTCATGGTCGTTTTTAACCGATACCAAATAACAACCGCTCACTTCTGGCAGTCTCTCCGTCACTGGAATCCAGTGCGGTTCGACTTCAAGTGCCTTGATTGCCATTTCTCCGGCTTGCCAATACTCATCAATCACTGGTCGATGATGTTCTGACCACTTCCCTCTACCGAAGCACATTCTATCGTCAATCAATTTGATTGCTTCTTCATTGGTCATGTTGCCTCCTCTTTTCTCTCTGCATAAGCGCAGTAGAAATCGTTTCTGTGTGTGCCGTCTATCATAGGACAGTAGTGGTAATTCGGGGAATAATCGTTTTGCCATGTCGTATCCCAGTGCTTGCAATCCTTGCGCCTGATGATTTCTGGCTGTGCGGGCGGCAACTCTTTTATCTTGTCTCTTACTGCTATCAGCGCGCCTTCTCCAAGCTGTCCACGCCAAAGGTCAATTGCATTTGCACAAATATCAATCGCCTCCTGTCTGCTGATTAAGTCACTCATTCTTCCCGCCTTTCTGGATAATCGTCATCCGTAACGTTCCTTTTCTCCCACAAATGGCAGTACCCATCTTTCGGCAATGCATAATGTTCTTCTATTGGGCATCTTGTTCTCCCATCTGCATACCATCCGCCGTTATTTGCTGTCCTGCCACAATTAACACAAGTGCGTTCTGGCTCTGCGGATGGCAACTGTTTGATTTCTTCTGCAATCGTTTTTGCTAACCCGCTCCACTCTCCGCACTCAAATTCAACGATATCAATCGCCGCCTGTCTGCTGATTAAGTCGCTCATTTCTCACCCTCACTTTCTGCCTGCTGTGTGTCTGCTGGCGCTTTGGGCAATTCTCGTTCTTTCTGTAATTCAGGATGTCCTAATGCTCGTTTCAAGTCATTTCCGCTTGCGTAATCGTGCAAATCGTCAAGGTTTTGATTTCTTTCTTCATCCATTAATTTCATTTCGTAATCGTAATCCTTGTATAAAATACTCATAAGCGTTCTTGTGTCGCCGTTTGTTCCGTTTAATGCATCTGGCCCATTATAAGGTTTTCTGCTTAACGTTCTCGTCATTGCCAGACTCCATAATGTAATTTCTGGCTGTATGGCATTAAGAAAATATGCCAACTGGTCGTCTGACATATTTCTAATATGATCTATGTATCTCATCCGACCTCCTTTCCGTCTACTATGTCAAAATAGATCGCATTAAACTTATCGCGCGGCTGAGCGATAACTAATCCGACTCCTGCCCTGTCTACCGCCAGATACTCTCCTGACGGTGTTTGTATGACCTTGTATGGGTACACCCCCAGCATCCTTTTCTTTGCGTCCAGTGTTTTCCCAAGATAATCCTTTACGTTTGCTGTTGTGAGATACATCTTGCCTCCTTCCGGACCGCCGCATCAATCGCCGCCTGTCTGCTTATCAAATCACTCATCGGTTCTCCTTTCCGCCCATGCACAAAAATCAAGTTCGCCAATCGGATTATGACCAAACTTCATACAAATCCTACTGTCGCCGCTTGCAAACTTACAATTCCGGCACCGTATGATTTCGGGCTGTGCGGACGGCAACTGCTCAATCCTCATTACTGCTGTATTATACGGAATACTGCCTTTGTACATCGTTATCGTACTGAGTGCACATATCGCCTGCTGTCTGCTTATCAGGTCACTCATCCTCAATTCCCTCCATAAGCTTTTCCATTGGGATTTCCAGCACCTTACTGACCCGATACAGCCCGTAGGCCGTAATCTGCCGGCGCCCGTTAACCCACTTGCTCATCGTCACCCAGCCCACGTCTATCTCATCGGCGAGCGTGTGCAAGGTCATGTTCTTCATTCGGCAGTACAGCTTTATGTTACTTCCCACTGCATAGATATTCATTCCGCCCTGACCTCCTCGAACACATTGATGCCTGTCTCCGCAATGCAGGCGTTCTTGATCCTGTCGGGCTTGAATTTGAATTCCGCCTCAATGTCCTGTATTTGCTGATAGAGGCGGACACATCGGTCATAGCCAAATCCATGTTTTCTGTGCATCGCTATCAGTATGCTCCCAATGATTTGGGGAGCAATCCACTTGACCTGATTCTGTCGCATAACCACTGCCTGCTCATAGGACAGCTGATGCGGTCTCAGGTCATCATTCAGATACAGCAGGTCTCTCCATGTCTTCCCGGAGCCATTCTGCAATTCGATGCCTGTCTCTTCCTCACACATCTGAATCATGCTGACGGTCGTGTCTTCAGCGCATTCGTTCCATGCTTCCTTCGCCACACGGATAATGCGGACGATTGCAAGCTTTTTCATTCCCCAGTGACGGTAGAGTGCAATCGAGGCAGCCCCAAATAACAGTGTGCACTGCTTACGGCTCTCTGCGTGGAAGCTCTCCACAGCCCTCATATAGGCGTTCTTGCGTGCCATTTGTGTTCTCCTCTCTTACATACCATACCCGCCCGCAGAACGGGCAGATACGGTAATTGCTGTCTATCAGTGACCCACAATGCAGGCATATCTCATCAGGATCAACTGGTTCGGCTTGATTCGTCATGCTCGACCTCCTCGATATCTTCTGCGATAAACTGCAACAGGAACGCGATATTGCAAGCGCAGTGCTCTAGGTGGAGCAAACCGCTTTCCTCATCCTTTGCTGTGTAGTCGTTCCACGCCGCCCGCATATGCCTCAGACATGCCTCCCAATAGCGCTGTGGCTCGACCTGACGCCAGTTGTTAGGGTCGTGGTACTTTTTATTGCCGTAAGCCCGAACACGCTCTATACTGTCCAAAATCGCGGGCGGTACGAGGGTGTATGTGGGTTTGCCGTTGTCGGATTTTGCTGTCTGGTCATTCATCGTCATAATCATCCACCTCCACTTTCACATACATCGACATGCCTTCACGGTGCTTCAGTCCCTTGTATACCGCCGTGCGGTCAACGCCCAACATATCGGCAAGTTCTGCCTTGCTGTCGGCGATTGCAACGGGGAGCTCGTAGCGGTCTTTGGTTACCTTAAGATACAATGTCACCGTTACTACCTCCTGCTGCTCGCTTTACTATTGCTCTTATCTTTTCCATACTTCCATCTGTCCTCCAAAATATCTGCCTGTCTCTGTGCCCATTTTTCGCACCCGTATCCGCTCTCTATGCTCACCTGGTTGAGGGTGTCGTAGATTAGATATATTGGACCGCGTTTTGTGGGCGAGGCAATCACTATGTATCTGCGTGTCATACCTTATACCCATATTTCCGCAACACTGCCCGCTTCTCGGAATATATGTCCTTACACTGCCGGGCCTGCTCTGTAATGGGCTCGCCGTTGCGGATCCTCGACAGCACTGTTGTCCTGCTGAGACCTGAACGTCTGACCACTTCAGAGAGCGGGAGCAGTTCGTTGCGGTAGAGGTAGCGCTTGACTGATTTTGACATCTTGTTTTTCTCCAGTTTTTCTACGTATATAAAAACTACCATTGATACCATTGGTACCATTGATAAATCAATGGTCTATCAATGGTAGTACCAATGGTAACTACTAACCAATAGTAAGTAGTTTTTTATAGGAAGGGTATCTCATTAAGCCCTTGTTTATCAGCTTTTTCAAAATCTATCAATGGTGACTCCTCATTTTTATCAATGGTATCAATGGTGGATTTATGTATCTTATAGATTTTCGGTCCGGTACCATTGGGGAGAATCTCAACCACGATTTGGTCTTGTTTGAGAAATCTGCCTTGATGCCGATGCAAAAAGCCCCCAACATATTTGTTGTCTTCTGTGATCGCAACTTCATAACCGATCGCATCGTTGACCAGTGCTCCGCATCTTCCTTTCCACATAACATTGTTCTCTGTAATCACCTGGACTGCTTTCCGAATATCTGAATTCTCATATTCTTCCTGCAATCGCCTCTGCGCTCTTTCCTCACTGTCTCCACCTTCGACTACAGACCACTCAGCATTGTCGAGCGATACATTCAGCTCCGGAAGCCCATCAATGGTCTTACCCTTAACAGCAATATGTATCGGTTCGTCTTTGCGCCTGCGGTACATCACGATCATCTGAGTGACAGCTCCCTGCAGACCTGTGCTTCCCAGTATGTTGGAAAAAGGGTCATCGGGATCGACCGTCTTACGATCGTGCATGACGAGTATAATTGACAGGTGATGTTTTTGCGCCAGTTCGTTGAGCGGAGTGATGTCTCTGTAGGCGTGCTCGTATTCCGTCTCTTTATTGGTTTTGGAAGCTGAGCGGATAATCTGAAAGACATCTATCACCACAAGGCCTATGTCAGGATCCTGTCGCAGGTAGTCTTCTATCTGTTCAACAAAACCGTTCTCTATTGAGTCTGTTTCTGTTTCAAGATAGAATTTGCTTGGAGGCTTTGCCCCTTTCAGCATCTTCCGGAGACGCTTTTGCTGTAGCTGCTCACTGGTCTCAAGGTCGAGATATAAGGTCGAGCATTGCCTTGTCTTGTAACCTAGAAAGTCGTCACCATTTGCCAATGCGATGCACATTGCAAGTGCAAGCCATGATTTACCGACTTTAGGCTTTGCAGACAAGATGCAGGTGCCCTCAACCAACAACGGAAGTTCATCGTCCACGCCGACAAACACACGAGGCTCGGGCAGGTCCTTTTCCATCAGAGCATCAGCTCTTTTAAGCTTCCTTTTTGCCTTTTTCTTTTTCGGCTTCGGCTGGTCCTGCTTGATAGCTGCCTTGACAGCGTTTTCCTCGTCCTGCCTCTGCTTGTGGAGCTTGTATCCCTCATCAATGTGTGCGCCGTCATCTTCATGGTCGTAGGCATCAGGCTCAAACTTCAAACGCACATCCTGCCACTTATACCGCTGACAGCTGTTGTGGTGGCACTTGAATGCGATTGCCCCGTCACGGTACAGGAATATCTTTGCATCACCATTTGTGTGACTGTGATCAAACGGGCAGGCGTCAAGCTTGAATATCTTTGCCCTGTCGTTTGAATCCTCTGTGTATGTCATGCCGTTGCGGTGCATGAAGTCAAGCAGGTCAAAATTCTGTGCCTGCGTGTTAACACCACGCCGACCATTGATATGAACAGGCTCGTCGGGAAGCTCGTCCGCCAGTGCCTGCAATGTTTCTTGTGCCGTGATCGTGATCACGTCGGGCACTGACAAGATTTTACTCATCCTGTGCGGGCGCTCTTTGGTCGATGTCCCCTTCTGGGCAAGAGTTCCGTGAAGCTTGCAGATTCTGCTCGGGTTGCTGTTGGTCGTGTCAATCTTAACTTTGTCATTATCGAATAATGAGGAAAGATTCTTCAGACATTTCTCAATCAGTGCCCTGCCTGCCGTGTCGTTCAGAATGTCGATACGGTAAAGCAGATGATACCCGTTTCCGCTCATTGCCATCACTGGCTCCGGGAACCCTAACCCTTGCAGATACTCATAGACCTTATCTCTCAGTTCTTCAGCACATTGCAACTGCTCATTGCTCGATGATATTCCAGTAGGACGAACAGGATCCAGGTCGACGAATAACCACCGATAAGCTATGATGTCGTTGTCGTTGGTCGTCACGGCAGGATTCATCTCAAAGCAATTGGACTGGGAGCGGGAGAAGCATTCCTCCCGCACCTCGCCCAATGTGATATAAATGTTCCGCTTTCTGAGGTCTATCGTGTCGAATTTCTGAAAAAGAGTTTCGGCGTCTTGAAAGTACCCGCTGAGGATTTCCTTGCGCCGGGCCGTGCCGATCACACGAACCTCGAACACCTTACCGGGCGCCTGCAATAGGTCTATCGCCCGTCTTGTCTCCTCATAATCGATGTAATCTTTCCATCGCATTTATCACTCCTCTCAGAACGGGATCTCCTCTTCCATGCCGTCGGGAATGCTGAGGAAACCGTCAACGCTTTCCTTTTTGGCTTCGTTCTGCTGTACAGCAGGCACCACTCCATTGAGATATTTCGGAGCAGGAATCGGCTGAGTTGCTACTCTGTCGGTGTTGCAGAACCATCTCGGATTGCGTCTCATTCTGATCTTGCCGTCGTATTCGCTCTCTTCTTCGCCGAATACCACGCCGATGAGCTTGTTCCTGAACTGCTGCGCCCATGCGTTCCCGCCCCATGCGATGGTATAGTTGTTGGACTTCTCGACGCAGGTGCAGAATGTCTTGAACTGCTTACTCGTCTTGTTGGGGTTGTTATAGTCGTTGACCATGATGTACTTTGTCCCGGCAAAAGGCCATTTCTTGTCGTCTCGATCATCGTTGTTAAACTGGCGGGCAAAATAGCCTTCCTGCTTGTCAGGATTCACGAAGTCATAGAGCACGACGATCATGTCCTTTCCGGTGCTCGACTGGCGCTCTGATACCTGCTTAATGATTGCGTAATGTCCGCCCAGTTCTACGGGCGTAAATTCTCCGCTTGCCTGTGCCTCATCATACCCACTGGGTTTCTGCATAACTTAGTCCTCCTTGTATTCTTCAATCTCTCTGACCTTTTCCATCAGAGTGATTATGTTTTTGTTTTCTTCGTAGTGTCTGTGGAAGCTTTCGGGCGTGTGATCAAAAGGCCCGCCCTTCTTTCCTGCTTCCTGTCGCAGAGGGTTCTTCCCTCTGACCTTTGGCCCGTAATATTCCTCAAGGAATTCCTCGACCGTTAATCCCCTGACTTCCGCATCGAAAAACAGTTCATAGCGTTTGTTTCTGACAAACAACTGGATGTCGTTCGGGTCAATGATTGGAGGTTTGACGATTTGGAAATCGCGGAAGTATTCATCAAGTAACTGCCTGCACACATCACGGTTGCAGAGGTTTGGCGATTCAGGATCCCTGTTAATCAGCCTGTCACGTTTCCAATAGTGAGCGCAAAGCCTTGCAGTGTGATTCAGGTCGTATACATCCCAATGACCATCTTCTTTTCCTTTCCAAAAATAGGTCTTGCTCCAACTTTGGTGGAATTCTTTGTGGCACTGAGTGCAGAGCGTGATCACATCCCTCATGCGTTCATGACCCAATCGCTGATAATGCAGGTGATGTGTCTGATATGTCTTGTCGTGTAAGTCCTTGTGGCATATTACGCATTGCCCGCCGTCAAAATCAAAACGTGCTTTTCGCACTGTCTGCCATCTCGGATGCTTCTGAATATATTCGTTATAATCAATCAGCGTTCCGTCGGGCAGATAAGCAATTCCCATTTACGCATCACCTCCCAATCCGTAATACTCTCTGATCGCCATATCAACCGCCTTGAGGTCATTGGGAATTTCAAGTTCAAACATCCCTTCCGGAGACTTTGCCGTGCTCATGCCGTTGGCCTGAGTAAAAAACTTATGGTCCTGACAATACAGAACGATGTCGAAGCAGCCCTCGACTGTGAGCTTCTCGTCGAGCATCTTGCCGATCGTCTTGACCTTTTCTCTGCCGTCCGAGTCAAGCTCAGAGTGATGCAGGAAATAGACGATCTTTTCTTCGTCTTCCAACTCGTTGATATAGTGGATTAGGTCCCGGAAATTCCGCGCCATGTCAGTAAATTTGTCGTAGGTCTTTTCTTTGGACCTGTCGAACAACTCATTGACAAGCAGATACTGGCTGTCGTCGATCACGATCGACTTTGCCTTGCTCTTGCGGATGACCATCTCAATCCATGAATATCTCGCCACGTTCAATTTGGCGTATGTGTTGATGTCTTCGCCGAATTCCTTCGGGATCCTCACCGTCTTCAGATTCGACTTGAACGGCAGTCTGCCCTTCTCGACTGAGATAATGCCGACCTCGTCTGCCGTGAAGTTCTTGAGGCTGTACGTCTTGCCGGAGCCAGACCGCCCAATTACTAATACAGGTATCGCCATCTCATCACCTCCCTTACTTAATTCTCAGGCTCTCTGTCTGCTCCAAATGCGCAAGCCCTTCAAGGTCCTCCCCTGCATTAATGGCGTCTCTGATTGCTTTGCGGTTAATCTCGGGGTCCTTGCGGACGAGGAAACGTTCCGGGATGTTTTCGATATACTGTTCGTCCATAACAACGCTTGCAGGGTTCTTCTGAATGCCGAAAGAAAAGAGGGCGGTCTTGAATTTGGTTTTGCCCGTCGCCTGCATGGCATACTGCAAAGCCGTTTTCATGCGCTTGATATTGTTATCGATGGTCTTTGATTTGTTCTTGAGGCGCTTAGATTCTGCGTCGCACGCAGCCGCATCGGCTTCCAACTGACGCATGACTTTTGCATAGCCATCGGCCTTGACCTCGATTGCGCCCTCAATGCCGTCGAGCGTATTCATGAAAGCCTGCTCGTCAATGTCGGGATCCTCTGCCAGTGCAAGCAGATTCATGTAATCTTCAGTGAGTTCGTAGAGTGTGTTCATGCTTCCACCTCCTCACTGGGAGTGACAAAAGGCAGGTCCTCTTCGAGGGTCTTTGTCTCTTCGAGCAGGTTATCTTCCATGATGCGCTTGAGGTCCGAAACATCCCAGTAAATATCTGATACATGGTTGGAGAGCCCTACACATGTGTTGGCGAGTGAGCGGACGATGGTCCGAGTGACTTCCACATCTTCCATAGACGTGGCTTCGAGAAGTGCTTTGGAGACGCGTCTGAGTTCGAACAACGCGACGGTGTGCCCCTTGATGGTGTTGACGAGTTCCAATGGTGTTTTGGTTGTAGACATGATATAATCCTCCTATAGTTTTTCTTTTTTCAGGCCCCTGTGGAATGCTGCAACATTCCTGTGGGGTCATTTTTCGTCATTACGTGTCAATATGATTGCAGTCACAACAAGGACCGCCATGCTGACCAGGAACACTGGCAAGCCCCCATCGAATATCGTCTCGATGCTTCCGCCTGCCGTGATCCAGCTGATCAGGAACGTAAGCCCCACTATTTTTTGCATTTCTTAACCCCTTTCCTTCTTTGCGGAATATCTATCCCCTCATTCCGCATGATGTTGATGATTCTGCGGACGCTGTCCTGCTTGTATCCAGTGGCAAGCATGATTTCGGCGTCCGTCTTGCCCTCCACAGCCATCTGCCTGACTATCGCCCTGCGTTTTCTTGCGACCTCTTGACGCTTGCGACAGGTCTCTTTTACTCGTTCCTTGACCTCCTCGTCCCCGAAGCCCTTGACGGGACCCAGTGTCTTGATTGGATGCCCAAAAGCGTCAAAATTTGGATCCCTGCGGTCTCTGGTCGGCTTTGGTGCAGGTGGCAACTTCCTTAAAATTTTCATTGATGCGTTTGACATCGTTTGCTATGTCCTCCAATGTCTTGAACTCGGTGCAGATGCCTCGCTGTTCCATGCACTCGGACTTATGCAGGCAGTCGTCACAGGTCATGATGTTACGCTTTCCATGATTTTTTCAAAGCGGGCGTCGACCTCTGAGATAGCCGTTATCGCGTCGGGAAGCGGGGTGCAAGCCGTTGAAAATTGTTCCGCGATAATTTGGTCACGGATGAATTTAATGGCGCCACGAAGGCTTGTAAAATATCCCTTTGCGTCATCGCTCCGCCCCTTCTTTTCTCTCCGCTCGCCGTTGCCCTTGCGGACAACATAGTTGATTGGATTTGTTTCGACTGTGATGTACCAGTCATCAATAACTTTAATCATATTCTACCTCCGTCAACATTCTGTAGACTTTTTGGGCAATAAAATATCATCCTCGCTGACGCCTGTAGCATAGCAGAAAGCGTATACGTGATGCGGTTTCATCTCGGTTCTTCCGCACTCCCATGCGTTCACCGTTGCCCTTGAAACCTTGAGCTTTTCGGCAAGTTCATCCTGCGTAAATCCTGCATTTACCCTTGCCGCACGTAATGTAATTTTTGGCAATGTCTACCTCCTTTCTTATTCCGAAACATCAGCGACAAGATCATTATAGTTTACTCGGCGTAAACATACAAGTCATTTTGTAATTTTTTTGTAGATTGTTGCTATTACTGCCGGCAGCGGGGTCGAACCCGCACCTCGTGATGATAAATAGTTGTGTTGGAGGATGTTGTTGCAAAATTCGTTCCAATTCAAAAGTGGTTAAATATTATCATATATAAATGTACACTGATTATATTATATCATGGATATATCAGTGTACTATGATATAATAACATCATAAGGAACAGGAAATAAGCACTAAATCATAGGAGGTAAACAAGATGTACGAAACAGTTAAGGTAGTTAAAGGATACGAGATCACCCGCATGGTCGGAACACACGGTTTCTACTGGGTAAGGGTTTCAGCTAATAAGGCTTGGAACTTCAGAACCATAAAGGCAGCTGTTGAGTTCATCAACAAGACCTTTTGAATAACACCATACGCGGGGAGGTCGCAAGCCTCCCCACCAAATAAAAGGAGAAAAACGATGAAGTACTTAATAAAGAGAACTGAAATATTTGAGAGTGATGCGATAATCGGATATTTGCAGGAATCCGGCACATTCGGGAATAAGAGCACCGCCAGAGTGTTCACTGACAGGGGAAAGGCTGAGGATTACATCGATACCGAAAGATGCGATCCTATATATGACAAGGCGTTTATGGGCAAGTGCACATTTGAAATTGTAGAGATTGGTGCAGGTTTCGGGCGTTCAAAAGCTTCTGCAAAATATAATGAGTCCAATGTTAAGCAGGTTAAAATGAACCTCAACCGTAAGACTGACGCCGACATCATCGAGCACTTGAATATGTGCGAGAACGTACAAGGCTACCTCAAAAACTTAATACGGAAAGACATGGGAGCTTAACGGCTCCCTTTTTAATGCAATAAAAAAAGAGGCGGAGCCTACACCCCGCCCCTATGAAAAATGTGTGCATGCAGTGACATTCTTCTCCATTATAAAGTCGCAAACAGCGCCCGCCATGTCTTCGGACCGACAACGCCGTCAGGAT
>Ga0326511_10003623_pt1 | contig 12418 bp, 11 predicted proteins | sample 0_2496_0518_D_FD_203701 | JGI IMG/M metagenome (GOLD analysis project Ga0326511, IMG submission 203701) | Bovine rumen microbial communities from UC Davis, California, United States - 0_2496_0518 | ecosystem: Host-associated > Mammals > Digestive system > Stomach > Rumen | place: USA...
ATACCCAGCGGCACCAGGCGACTCTGCATCTGCTGTTCGATAGTCTTGGCAGCCTGCTTTCGCATCTTCGTCAGCACATCGGCCTTAGCCTGCGCCTCCTTCATGGCGGTAGCAGCCTGACGCTCCAACTCGGCCAGCGCCTCGTCGCTATTCTCAATGTTCGAGAGCTTGCGACCCAGGTCCTGCTGTAGGGCTATCAGCTCGGCAACACTATCCACTTTGTATTTCTTCTCTAAGTCGTAGATCTTGTCGAGTCGGGCATTCACGCTATCGAGCTCAGCAGGGTCGAAGTCCACATCCTCCAGTTTGCCGCTGACCTCAGCAGCTACATCCTTCAGTTCGATATAACAGCTATTAAGGCGCTCAGCCAACTCCTCCACATCGGGATAGACGCGCTCGATGCCCTGCAGGGCGGAGGTAGCCTTCTTCAGACTGCCCACGATGCTGCGTTCATCACCCTGAAGGGCGTTCTCGGCTTCGTAGAGGGCTGTCTTGATATCCTCGCTGTGGGTCATCGTCTCGCTGCGCTGCTCCAGCTCTTCCTGTTCACCGTCCACGAGCTTGGCGTTGGTCAACTCCTCATACTGAAACTGCAGGAAGTCCTGTGCCTGACGGCCTTGTTCTATCTCCTGGCGCACCCGCTCCTCTTCTTTCTTTAGGTCGTGATAACGCACGAAAGCCTGCTGGTAGTCGGCGAGTTCTTTGGTATCCTGAGCAATGACATCGACCACACTCAGTTGAAAGTCCTGCTTGTTCAACAGCAGGTTCTGATGCTGCGAGTGCACATCGACCAAGCGCTCACCCAGCTCCTTGAGCATCGTCAGCGCCACAGGGGTATCGTTGATAAATGCCCTGCTCTTGCCTGCTGACGTCAACTCACGACGGATGATGGTGTCGTTATCATCGAACTCGATATCGTTTTCCTCGAAGAACGGCTTCATGCCGTAGCGCGACAGGTCGAAATGGGCCTCGATGACACATTTCTCTGTACCCATCTTCACCGTCTTTGAGTCGGCACGCTGTCCCAGCAGCAGTCCGATGGCACCCAAAATGATACTCTTACCTGCGCCCGTCTCACCTGTCATCACAGAGAAACCGCTGCGAAACTCCATATCGAGCTCGTCAATCAGCGCATAATTCTTAATATAAAGTTGCCTTAGCATGATTTATTGTCTGATTTTGTCCCACGACGTACTCTGCGAGGCGCTGATGCCCATCAGCACATCATAGACCGATTCCTTTTCCTTCTGAGTACCTTTACCCTTGTAGATGCTTGCCAGCTCGTCCTTCTTATAGTCCAGCCATATCTGCGGCAACAGACTCAGAGGTTTGTCCTCATGGGCCTGCTTCAACTGCGTCTCGAGGGCTGTGGTCACATTGGTGCGTCCACGCTCTACGTTCTGCGCCATCTCGTCCAAACCATTGCGATAGTAGTCGTACTGCAACTGACGGAACGGCTTCATGGCCTCGTCGAGATAGTCGTTGACGATGGCAAAGCGGTTGCGTGAGTCCTCAAACGACTTCCATCCTACGAAGTCCAGCTGCTGGGCGTTGTTCACCAGGTTCATGCAGCGCTGCAGCACATCGGTACCTCCCATCGGCGAAAAGCTGTCGAGGTCGAGTCCGATAATCAGGTAGGCATAGTAGGCACAGAGTGCCACCAGCTGGTTATCGATAACCTCCTCGTTGAAGTTCAGCTGGTCGAACTGCGCAAACTCGAAGTCAAAGTTCTTGTCCCTATTATTATATAAGGTGGTGTTGTAGGCCGAATTGTACACAGGACGGTTGGCCTGTATCAGAGCTGTACACGTAAAGCGGTTGGCAGAGGCGTCGTATTTCGTCACAGTGATATTAAACGTACACTGTATGCGTTCGTTCTCCTGAAACTGCAGGGATGTCCACTGCTGCTCGTTGACAAAGCGCTCCAGCGTCTCCTTCAGGTTCTCAAACACCGACTTGTCCGTACCCTGAATCTGCTGACTGTTGAGATTGATCTTCACCTGCAGCTCCTGTGCCCCTGCGGTTAAAGGTAAAAAGGTAAAAAGGATAACAGGTAAAACACCTATTACCGACCTTAAAACCCATATAGACATTTTTCTACCCATATCGTTATTTTATCTGAAACGAATTATCTTTTTTCTTGGAAACGAATTTTCCTTATTGACCCTAATTTTTACCACAAATTATCCTAATTATATTTTTATTATTTAAATTCGTGGATCAAATTATTTTAATTATTCCAATTCGTTTCTTAAATAAGATTCGTTTCTTATAATTCTCATTCTATTCTCTTTCCACTTTCCTCTTTCCACTTTCCACCAGTCTACTGAGTTCATCCACGATATCACGAGCCACCTCAGTCTTGGGTTTCTTCTCGTAGTCCTTCTGTCCCTCACGCGAGATGATGCTAATCTGGTTCTCGTCACTCTTGAAGCACGTGCCTTCGTTGCGCAGACTATTCATCACGATGAAGTCCAGGTTCTTCTTCTCCAGCTTATGCTGGGCGTTCTTCTCCTCGTCGTTGGTCTCGAGGGCAAAGCCTACCATCACCTGACCCTCACGCTTCATACGTCCCAGCTCGGCGGCAATATCGGGGTTAGGCACCAACCTCAGTATCATCCCATCCTCTCCTCCTTTTTGGGAGGGGTCGGAGGTAGGCTTCTCTCTCTTGATCTTCTCGCTGGCCACCTCCGCAGGACGGAAGTCGGCCACAGCGGCACAGAGGATAGCGGCATCCATCTGTGGGAAAGCCTTCGTAGCAGCATCGTACATCTCCTGACAGCTCTCCACATTGATGATTGAGATTTGAGAATTGAGAATTGAGATTTTGCAACTGACGGGCCCGGCTATCAGCGTGACCTCGGCACCTCGGCGGGCGCACTCCTCAGCCAACGCGAAACCCATCTTACCGCTGGAGTAGTTACCAATGAATCGCACGGGGTCTATCTTCTCGTAGGTGGGTCCGGCAGTAATCATAATCTTCTTACCAGCCAAATCACAGCTCGCTTCTGCCTGCTCGCTGAGTGCCTTCTCGAGATACTCAACAATACGTTCCGGTTCTTCCATACGACCCTTGCCTTCTAAGCCAGAAGCCAGGAAGCCGCTCTGCGGTTCGATGATGATATTGCCGAAACTTTTCAGACGCTCCATATTCTGCTGCGTGGTGGGATGGGCATACATATCCAAGTCCATCGCTGGCGCAATGAACACAGGGGCCTTCATCGACAAATAAGTGGTTATCAGCATATTATCAGCAACGCCATTAGCCATCTTACCCAGTGTAGAAGCAGTACAGGGAGCTATCAGCATAGCGTCAGCCCAAAGACCCAGCGCCACATGCGAGTGCCACGTACCGTCGCGCTGTGAGAAGAAGTCGCTGATGACGGGCTTCTGCGTCAGGGCCGACAGCGTGATAGGTGTGATAAACTCCTTACCTGCAGGGGTGATGACCACCTGCACCTCAGCACCGCGCTTCACCAACTCACGGATAATCAGGCACGACTTATAGGCTGCTATCGAGCCCGTTATTCCCAATACGATTTTCTTTCCCTTCAGCACCTTTTCCCTTTTTTACTCTTTTACCTTTTTACTCTTTTACCTTTTACTTCTGTGCCTCGCGCAGACGAATCCTCGTCAGCACCTGCTTGGTGTTATAGGTAAAGTCGCCAGCCAGAATCCAGGCATAGTAACCTGGATCGAAGCGCAGCACCTCGGCCACCGTCTTTCCCTTGTGCTTGCCAAAGTTGAAGTACTCCGTCATCACAGGATTGCCGTCGGCATCGACGATGGTGTTACCCTTGGCATCCTTCGCTTCGCCCCATACGATGCGACCTGCGAAGTCAACGTTATTATTGGCCTTCGAGAACTGCGCCAGACAGTCCATATCGTTCTGCAGCACACGACCCTCGGGGTCTTCGCCCAGCTCGCGCTGCTTCTCCTCGGTATAGTAGTCCAGCTGTCCCATCAGCACCCTGTAGGTAGCCTCTGTATCCTGGTCGGCACGGTGAGCCTCAAAGTCCTCCTCCATCTTCCTGCCGCAGTAGAACTTATAGGCTGAGGCCAGGTTTCTGCGCTCCATCTTCCTGAAGATGGTGCAGGCGTCAATCATACGACATTTCGAGAAGTCGAAGTCGATGCCGGCCCTCAAGAACTCCTCGGCCAACAGGGGGATATCGAAGTTGTTAGAGTTAAAGCCTGCGAAGTCGCAACCCGTAAACTTCTCAGCCAGCGTCTTGGCCAGCTGTTTGAAGGTGGGCTTGTCCTTCACGTCCTCGTTAGAGATACCTGTCAGCTGTGTGATGATAGGCAGTATCTCGCACTCAGGGTTAATCAGGTAGTCGCCACGCTCTTCCTTACCGTCGGGCGTCACCTTGATAAACGATATCTGTATGATTCGGTCCTTGACCAAATCAAGACCGGTCGTCTCCAAATCGAAGACGACCAGTGGCTTATTTAAATTTAGTTTCATGAACTTTCAACTTTCAACTTTCCACTTTTAGTCATTAATCAGCATCGGCATCATCAGCATCAGCACATCCTGGTTCTCAGGCTGCTCTGAGGGCAATACCAAGCCCGCGCGACTGGGGTCGGCCAACTGGATGTTCACCTGCTCGCAGTCGAAGTTGCTCAGAATCTCGATAAACGAAGAGCCCTTGAAGCCAATGCTCATCGGCATACCGTTATAGTCGCACAACATACGCTCGGTAGCCGTCTTCGAGAAGTCGTAGTCCTCAGCATCCAGCTGCAGGGTACCATTCTCCACGTGGAAGCGAATCAGGTTGCTCGAGTCGTTAGAGAACGGCTGCACGCGACGCAGAGCTGCCAGCAGTCCCAAGCGGTCTACCGTCAGCTGGTTGGGGTTGCTCTGTGGAATCACGGAGTTATAGTTGGGATAGCGACCTTCGATGAGACGGCAGATGATGATGCCCTCCTCAAAGTTGATTTCGGCATTGCGCTCGTCAAAGCGAATCACCACGTCGCCGCCCTGCTTGCCCAGCACGCCCTTCAGCAGTGTGGCAGGCTTCTTCGGCAGGATGAAGGCAGCAGGCTGCTCGCTCTTGATGTTCAGCACCTTGTTGCGTACCAGCTTGTGACCGTCGCTGGCCACCACTGCCAGATAGTCGGGAGTCAGGTCAAAGTAGATACCGTTCATCACGGGGCGCAACTCGTCCTGAGCCGTTGCAAACAGCGAACGGTTGATATTCTCGGCCAACATAGGAGTGGCGATATTGATGACGGTGGCACCTTCACTCACCTGCTGCGGCTGGGGGAACTCGTCTGCATTCTCTACGGGCAGCGAGAACATACCATTCTGGTAACTGATCTTGGCAATATTACCACTCTGATCCACATCAAAGGTGATGGGCTGCTCGCTGATACCCTTCACGGCTTCCAGCAGGTCGTGGTTGCCTACGCAGAAACGTCCGTTGCCGTCATTCTCATTCAGCTCGATGGATGTTTTCATCATCACCTCGCTGTCAGATGCCGTCAGGTTCAGGCGTCCTTCAACCACTTCGAACAGGAAGTCGCCCAGTATGGGCAACGAGTTCTTACTATTGATTACTCTCGACAGAGCAGTCAGCCGACTGCTCAATGCTGTGCTTGATACGGTAAATCTCATATTATAAATATTGTTTGATGTTCTTGTTTTGAGCCACAAAAATACGAAAAAAGTGTGTTATAAGCAAAATATTTGCGAAAAAATTGCTTGTTTTCAAACTATTTTAGTAATTTCGCCAGCGATTTGACAAAAATACAAACAATAATAACATTTCATCAACATGGATTTAACAGGAAAAGTCATTGCCATCATGGAGGCAAGAAGTGGTGTTTCCAACCGTACAGGAAACACATGGATGACACAGGAATATGTCATTGAGGTACCAGGTCAGTACCCCCGCAAGATGATGTTCAACATCTTCGGTGAAGACCGCATCAAGCAGTTCAACATTCAGGCCGGCGAGGAGATCACCGTACAGTTCGACATCGATGCACGCGAGTTCAACGGACGTTGGTATAACGATATTCGTGCCTATAACATCATTCGTGGTCAGGTGGCTGGCACTATTCCCGCTGCCACACCATTCGCACCTGCTCAGGACGCTGCTCCTCAGGCTGCTGCTGCACCCTTCCCTCCTGCTCAGGAGCCCGCTCCTGGCGAAGGTACTGCCGACGACCTCCCCTTCTAAAACACAAAATGCACCAGAACCCTGGTGCATTTTTCTTTTTTTTACCTTTGTTCTATCCTCTTTCCACTTTCCTCCTTCCTCTTTCCTCTTTAAATAGGCGTTACCGTCGTCGGTGCCATCACTGCCGCATGGGCAGCCCGCTGAGCTATCGTAGCCAGTCCTTGCGCCATTCCCTTCGGTCTCGACTTCATCCCCACCACGCTCTTTCCTGTAATCACCTCAAACCACGTACACGCCACAATATATCGTCCTATCGTGTAGTTCAGGTGGTAGCCGTCGCGTGTCAGCTCACGGTTCACCGCATTGTCGTTTGTCTTACTGTTGGCCAGCAGCGAGGTGCGGGCATTCTGGATGGCCGTTCCCGAGGGCACATAAAACGTCAGGTCGCCCTTGTGATACTGCATCGCCTGCTTCACGGCCGTCGTGATGCTCTGATACATCATGTATTGGTTGTTGTTATAGCGAGCAAAACCTTTGTGCTCCGAATCCTGCGCATAGGCCCACGTCTGGTGGAAGCCCAGTCTCACGGAGTCTGTCGCCAACGCCGTCACGTAGCCTATCATCAGACTCAGCCCAGGCTCATAGCTTGCTGGCTGACCCGACTCCTGACTCACCTGCTGCAGGGTGATCACATCCCACGGCTCGTCTGTGATGATGTTCTTCAGCGTGTATTTTCCCATGTTTGTGCGCTCGCCGTCAACCACCTTCCTGTATTCTGTGTCAGCGGCCTTGCTCCTGGCATCGTTCCAATGTCCTGCTAAGCTCCATCCGCCACGATAGGCATTACCAATGATCAACTCCACACCAGCCTCCTGGCCCAGTTCCCACAGATACTGCTCCACAGCATCTTCCGAAAACGAATTACCAATGGCCAGCACCCTCAGCGTGTCCTTCTCCTGTGCGCCAGCTGTCACAGCCATCAGCGCAAATAGTAAAAACAAATATGTCCTTTTCATCTTCTCATTATTGCTTTCCTGAAAATCGCTGCAAAATTATGAAGATTTTTCGAACCGCCAAAATATTTCCTTGCCTTTTTTACCTTTTTACTTTTTTACTTTTTCTTAGAAACGAATTTTCCTAATTGACCCGAATTTTTATCACGAGACTTGTCGAAGACCCACGAGTGCTCGCAGTAATTATCCTAATTATAATTTGAAATTTTATTAATTAAATTCGTGGATAAAATAATTTTAATTATTCAAATTCGTTTCTTAAAACCTCATTCGTTTTTACTTTTTTACCTTTTCAACCCTCACCTTCTATCAAAATATTCAGCCACGACTTCAGTCTCTCCAGCAGTGTTGGCTCCTTGGGCTCTGGTGCAGGCTCTTCTGGCTCTGGTTCCGGCTCTGGCTCTGGTTCCGGCTCTGGCTCAGACACAACAGCAGGCTCTGGTTCTGGCGCAGGCTCCACCACGAAAGGCAACTCCTGATCCTGTGCTATCACATCGCCCATTTTCTTAACAACGGGCTTATAGAGCTGAGGAATCAGTTCCTCGTAATAGACGTCGTCTTTCTGACCGGCACTTATCTGTTCCCATTTCTCCGGGTCTTCCTCCATACCTGTAGCCAGAATCGTCACCTTCGCATCCTCGCCCAGCGTGTTGTCCGTTGCCGTACCCCATATCACGTCGATATTCGGGTCCAGCTGGTCAAAGAAATCATCAATCTCCTGCAGCTCACGCACAAAGATAGGATGCTCGTCGCTGGCATAGATATTAAAGAGGATACGCTTGGCCTTGCCAATGTCGTTGCCATAGATGAGGGGCGAGTCGAGGGCATTCAGGATGGCCTTCTCCACACGATGCTCTCCGCTGGCGCGTCCCATCGCCATAATGGCGCCGCCACCATTTTTCATCGTCGTCTCCACATCGCGGAAGTCACTCTTGATACCGCCGTCGCTGGGCAGCACGATAAGCTCCGAGATACCCCTCACGGCATCCATCAGGATATTATCGGCCCTGAGGAAAGCCTCCTTCATCGAGATATCCGAATCGGCATAGACGTCACACAAGCGTTCGTTGTTCACTATCAACAGGGCGTCAACATTCTGGCGCAGACTGTCCACACCCTTCAGCGCCTTGATAATCTTCTTTTTCTTCTCAAAATAGAAAGGAATAGTCACCACACCAACCGTCAGCAGTCCCATCTCCTTGGCCACACCAGCCACCACAGGGGCAGCGCCGGTACCTGTGCCGCCACCCATACCTGCCGTCACAAACACCATCTTCGTGCCGTCGCTCAGCAGCTTCTGTATGTCCGCCACCGTCGTCTCAGCCTCACTCTTTCCCATCTCGGGATTACCACCGGCACCCAGTCCAGAGGCACCCAGCTGAATCTTGATGGGCACTGGCGAACGCGACAGCGACTGACTATCGGTATTCAGCACAGCATAGGTCACGCCAGGCACCTTGGCCTCAAACATATTCCTGACGGCATTACATCCGCCACCGCCTACGCCAATCACCTTGATAATGCCTTGCATCTTGTCCTCGATGGGCATCACAAACTGTTTCAGTATCTCATTCTCATCCATATCAATTCGCCATTCTCAATTCTCAATTCTCAATTCTCAATTCTCAATTCTCAAATCCACCAGTTCCCTTGGCAGCGTAATCACCTTCAGCCTCTCGTACCACACACGTCCTGCTATATGCTTCTGCGTATGACTGCTGATAATGTAGTAGTTCGCCCTGTATTCATCCATCAAGTCCAGAAACACCTTCTTGATCCTCGAGCATTTCTCGTTGATGGCGTTGTCCAGCGGGTTCACCAGCTTATCCACACTCTCCTCTATCTTCTCCTTGTCCATACAGCGGGCCGTCTTCATATAGAGGTCCAGCAGTTCCTGTCTATGCTCCGCCAGTCGTTTGAACTCGATACCCTCTGGGTGATTCAGAAACAGCAGATACACCGCTTTGTGCACAGGTTGCAGCTCCACCTCTTTATTATAGTCGGCCAGCACAAACCTATAATCCTCCGTGATGACCAGTCGCGACAGCTTTTCTCGTGCCGCCTCGATGCGCAGCTGCTCCAATACAGACACACCGATGGCCTTGAGTATCAAGTCATTACGACCTAACACCACCAGCTGCTCCGTCAGTCGTTTCACCTCCAAAGCCATCTCTTCCGCTGTCATCTGATTATTCATCGCCGACAAAGGTACACATTATTTCTGAAACCACAAAACCCTCGCAAGGCTTGCGAGAGAAATTAGAAAAAAATCAGAGGCAAAGAATTTTTGCGTTTCTGGGCCATTTCGCTTTTCATCCGTTCTATGGCCGTTTTAAAGAAGAATGCCACCAGATGCTCGTCTGTGCCCTCAGTACGAATCTGTTTCAAGGCCGAGATATAGGCTGCACGGTCCTCCAGTTTCACGATAATCAAGGGATGTCCGGCTCGCAGCAGTATAAAGTTTGACAGCAGGCGACCCGTACGGCCGTTGCCGTCGCGGAAAGGATGCAGATACTCATAGTAGCCGTGCCATTTGGCAGCAACCACCAGTGGATGCTGTCCCTCAGCCACAGCCCTCTCCGTCGATTCCATCAGCTTGGGCACACGAGCAATCAGCGTCTCATGGTCACCAAACACCGTATCGCCAGCAGCCATATCCTCAGAGGTATATTCTCCAGCCACAGCTCCTGGCGCCCGATAGCTCAGCGTATGCTCCATTGTCAGGCGATTGATTTCTTTGAGCAGGGTTTCGTCAAAGGGATGATCCAGATGTCCCACCATATAGTCGTAAGCACGGAAATGGTCGGCCATCTCCGTACACTCCAGCAGCGAGCGACCTACAGGAATCATCGCCATTCCCTGTTCGCGCAGAATCCTCGTATCGTCCACCGTAAACGAATTGCCCTCGATGGCACAGGAATGGGCAGAGAACAAAATCTCGTTATATTCCATCCACTGCTCGCGTCCCATCCTACCAGCCACTTTCTGCTGATACTCCACCCTGACGCGCTCGTATTCCTCTATCTCCTTCTCAAACATGCTGCAAAATTATGAAGAAATTCCGAACCGCCCAAATATTTCCTTGCCATTTTAGATGATTACTTTAAAAATTTTCCCAAAATATCTCGTAGGTCTTCCGTCAATATCTCGTTGCATCGCAGGGCGATTTCATCTGGAATAGGATACACACACGCTGCGATAGCCCCAGCCATAGCGCCGATGGTGTCAGAGTCGCCACCCATCGAGATGGCCTACTGATTCGTGTTCGTCACCAGACATTTTGTAGCCTGACAAAGGAAGGCGCTCCTCGCCTACAGAGGCCGACTGATGAGGCTCAAAATAATAGTCATCATCACGATACTCAACATCGAAGTATTCGAAGGGTGTCTCTGGTTTATCAAAAAGTTCACGAAGATCACCATCACCATTCAGGAACGACTGCAAACGATTGTTAGAAATACGAATCGCAGTATATTTGCATGATGGATAATCGTCATACAACAAACATAAATAAATCGTTTCAAAAGCGTCTCTGGCAATGAACAACTGGGGAACATCACAGAAATCAAGGATTCTATCTATTGTCAGTTTGTTATTCATATGTCAACTATTTTAGCCTGACTGCAAACAACTACAATCAGACAGGGATTAATAAGAGTCTGCCATCAGATCCTTGCGGCCAATGAGACTAAAGATTGTGATGTTATTGTCGTCATTGACTAAACGAAGGGAACGAAGAATCTCGTTAAGTGTAGAGCCACTGGTAGTCACATCGTCAACTACTAATACGTTCTGTTTCCGGATAGTTGCATAAAGCTCTTTGTCAGCTTCTGAAGCAAACTTCAAGAATTGAATCATATAGGGACGGAAACGGCTCTTCTTGACGTCCTTAGCTATTGTGAAATAGTCCTTTTGGTGAATGAGATCAAGCATCTTGTTGATAGACTGTCTGACTTCTTCTTTCTGAGCCTCAGTATAACGGGGTCGCCCATTCTCTAACTTAACATCCAGATACTGCTGCTCAAAACCATCCATATCGAACGAGATATTTGATGGAAGTGCTTTCACCAACTCCATCTTCCTCAATGTAGGTTGAGCAAACCTGTAAATATAGCGCAACATGTATTGGTTTACCATACTCGAAGATTCTGGCATGACCACCAAATCATAATCAAACAGATTGATATGCTTGTCGAGATTGTCGATGGCTTTCTTGATGAAATTCGTCAAATCAGGTGTGTCTTGCAACGCCTCAGTGAATTTCACATATTTGATAAAGGCTGTACGTACTGAACTTTCCACTTGCTCAGAGAATTCATAACCATAGTAGAAGCACTTGCCAAACGCCTCTACCTGATATCCATCGCCAGTCAGACTGACAATGTCTTCAGCGCCATCGTGCTCAAAATCGAACACGAACTTTTTCTCAGTATCATCGAATGTTACTCCCATACCAATCTATTTTCTCGTTTGCAATTCTGCGATTAAGCAAGAGCCATGATGTTTAATCAATGGCCGAGCGTGAGCAGTATCGCGGCAATATGCCGCAAAGGTAGAAAAAAAAAGTGAAGTTTGCAAATAATTTGTAGATTATTATTAATGTTTGACGTACGAAAAAAACCAAAATTATTTGCGTAATACAAATAAAAGTACTATCTTTGCGAGGACAATCAAAAAGATACCCGTCTATGATAAGCTATAAAATTCGAAAGAGAAATGCACCCATCGCCACGCTGTTCAAACAATATGCCGACAAGAAAAGCGGTAAGGTGAGCGAGTCGCGACGCGAGATACAGCGGCGCTTCGACTGTCTGGACTGGAAGGACCAAAAGAAGATTATCCTGGCCTTCCTCGACTCGTGCCCCAGCGACAGGGAATGGGCCTACGGCAAGCTCTATGCCCTGTGGGATGAGTCGTTCGAGGCCAAGGTGCGCGAGGTATGGGAGACCTACCACGAGCCGCGTTGCGCGTGGTCCATCATCCGCTTCTTCCCCATCGCCTATATCAAAGACCACTTAGATATGTTCACTGGTCCGCGCGACTACTATTTCATCTGTCTGCGCATGGTTGAGGAGTCTCAGGACTTTGTTCCAGACCGTTCCAAGCTCACGGCCTACGACTACCTGTCTATCCTCTACAACCAAGGCGGCAAGATTAGCAGCGAGGAGGCCGAGGAAATTCTCTTCTTGATAGTTCACGAGCTCTGCATCAAGGGCTTCTCACAAAACGACATGCGGTCGGTCTATAACCCCGACGAGGTGGTGACCCCCAAAGAGT
>Ga0326511_10003625_pt1 | contig 12415 bp, 21 predicted proteins | sample 0_2496_0518_D_FD_203701 | JGI IMG/M metagenome (GOLD analysis project Ga0326511, IMG submission 203701) | Bovine rumen microbial communities from UC Davis, California, United States - 0_2496_0518 | ecosystem: Host-associated > Mammals > Digestive system > Stomach > Rumen | place: USA...
TGACTCGGAACATATTGACTCGATTGAAATGCCCAAACGATTTTATAGAGAAAGTTTGTTTTATGATTTCTAACCACATGATAATAAAACAAAATTCAGGGCCAGGGAAAATATATAACGGGAGTAAGAAGAGAACGAGGGCTGTAATGAGAATCTTGGGAGACAACCTAGATGATACTCTTGAATTGATAGACGCAGATAATAACGCCCATGCCCCGGAGTATTGTTTGAAAGGACAAGTTGAGGAATTTAAAAAATGTGTTGAAGAAGAGAGGAGTAGACCAGAACCACTTGTATCTCCTATATCCGGGCGTACTATAATGGAGCGTCTAGGGATACAAGAGGGGATAGAGGTTGGAAGAATAAAGAAATTAATGCAAGAGTGGTATGATGAAAACCCTACTCTAAATGAAGAAGGACTAATACAAAAATATTATGAAGAAATTGGTAATAATATGTTTAATATGTAGTATTATAACTGGGTGTATGCAAAAGAGAGATTGCGAAGTTATAATTTTTAGACCAAACCCATGTCAAGAATACGATACCATTGAGGTAAAAACTACTTCGTATTATCCTCATTTCGTCTTAAAAGCAGGATCAGAATATTTAGAAATAAATGAACCAATACCAATAACCCCATGGAAAAGACGAATTAGAAAAATATGGGTAGGAGAAAATCAGGAGGGATATCGTATAATCAAGTATTAAAATCCTTATATTTGAAAAACATCTAAGATTATTTTCTTTGGTGTTTTTTATTTATTCTAGATATGATAACAAAAGGATTTATTTTAGTAGAAGGACAAAATATAAAAGACCTTGTTAGATCTTATAATAGAGATAGAAACAGGATCGATTGCTTAGCCAGAAAAATCGGAACAGATAGAATAAAAGCAATAAGACAGAGAAGAATAAAAAATGATGGATTTGATATAATCTATGGAACACTTAAATCTGAAAAGGGAAACTGGGACTATAATTTAATAGTTAAAGTAATTCCCAAATCGTTTAAGTATTTTGTATATTCTTTTACTATAATAGATGATCCAATTCGTCCTAAAAAGAGAGAGATAATATTATGGGAATGTACAATACAAGATAGTAAAAATGAAACAACTAGATGCCCAATTATAATAAAACAACATGCCCTTGAAAGATATTATCAAAGACATTTAAAAGAAGAATTTACGACAATAAAAGAAGCGGCTAGATACTTTATTAGTAACGAACTTATATTAGAGACTGTAAAAGATATGGCAGTATCTCCGGGAGTTGTTCAAAAGAATAATGTAAGTTTAGCTGTAAAATCTGGACAATTATTAGCATATACAAGAGAGAATGGAGTATATAATAAAACTAAACCTACAATATTCAATACTTTTGTTTCTAATATAGAGATTGAAAAGGAACAAAGGGAAAATCAAATAATAAATGAAAATATAAAAAATTCAATATGCAAGGAAATATAAGAATTGAAGTTTATCAACTACAATTAAAGGCTAGGGCATATATAAATCTTCACAAAAATAAAATATATGACCCTAATGCAGTATCTTTTAATAAGATTGGAATAGTTACTTCAAAATACTCTTTAAATGATCCAGAAATTATATGGGATCTCTGTAATTATTCTTGCTGGGGATGGAATAACGATAATGGAAAAGACAGTAAAATTGCAAAATATACTGAAACTGATAAGAAAAAGGCCCCAACAAAAGCAGTTATAAAAGATAACTATAAATTTACTTTTACCAATTATAATACTGGAGTTGCTAATGATGATATATGTTTCTCCTTAGACAATATTATTTATATTTCTCGACTTTTTGGATGGGATAAAATAAACACTACGTTAAAAGATGCTGAAAGATTACTTAAAGAGGGGACTTCACTTGCAGCAATGTATTTAAAAGATGCTAAAGCTTATGGACTTAAGTAAAGTAGATATATTTGGAAATGAAACTGGAACAATAAATACTGCAAATTGTTATGTAGTTAGGAATGAGGGTGATTATTGTTTTCCACTTATTTATGGTAATGCTATAAAGAATGGAAGGGATAATAAAGAGGCGTATAAAAATAATAAACCAGAAAATGTATTATTCTTCAACTATATAGACTATAAAGGGAGAATAATAACAGATCCATACATAAAAGATAAAATAGAGAAAGTAGGTGTTATATGGAAAAGCAAAGGAATTGAGCTAAAAAAGCTAGAATATAAAAATAATTATCTCTATTTTACTCTAATCAAAGATAAAAAGGCAAAACAAGGAGAAAATGCATTAATTGCTATATATGATGAAGAAGGTAAAGTTATTTGGTCATGGCACATTTGGTTTTATGAGGGAGATCTGAATCCTATCTATTTTGGTGATCACCCTAGAAAGAAGACTACAAAGAATTATCAGTTTGCTATCCTCCCCGTTAATCTTGGATGGAATGGTGAGATAGGAACTTATTATCAGTGGGGTAGAAAAGATCCGTTTAGAGGAGATATAGAAAAAGTAAGTGTTAGTGAGAAGTCAAGCCCAGATCTTACCGATTGCATTATACATCCTGACAAAATGTATCAAAAACTGGATTATGAAGGGTGTGTGAATTTGTGGGATGCCAGATGTGAAAACATAGAAGATGAAGATAATCAAAACCCAAATAAATCAAGACGAACCATTAAAACTATCTATGATCCATGTCCTCCAGGGTTTAAAGTTCCTGGATGTGATGTGTTTCAGGCTTTAGATGAAAGTGGTGTAGTCGGAAAATGGAAAGATGGCTTATATTTCAGGAGTGGTAGGTCTTGTGGTCCGAAGGGTGTTTTCTTCCCTGCTTCTGGCTGTCGGCTTCGTGCTAGTGGTAGTCTGAGCGATGTTTCTAGCGGTGGCTACTATTGGTCATCTGCTTCTAGCGGCTCTGCTTACGCGTACTACTTGGGCTTCAATTCAGGCTACGTGAACCCCGTGAGCCGCAGTTACCGGGCCTACGGCTTTTCCGTGCGCCCCTTTCTTGAGTAGGAAAAATTATGCCCTAAAAGCCTTATATATGATTAAATAGTATAAGTATAAACCCTTTAAAAATTTTTAAAAAATGAAAGAGAAAGAGAAAAAGAATTGTGGATTTACAAAAATCCTATTGGGAATCGGGATTGCCGCTGCCGCAACTGTGGCATACAAAAAGGTTCCCGCAGTGAAAAACATTAGCGACACCATCTGTAATGGTGTAAAAAATGGCTTCAAGAAGCTCGGTGAAAAAGCGACTGAGCTCGGGGCTAAGAACAAGAACACTGAGACTGCACCTGCTCCTGCCGCAACTAATCCGGCCAACTAAGGAGCGCAGCAGAACAAAAAAAAACAATTGGCATGAGGGAGAAGCTCACACTTGTTAGAGCAAAGAGCCTTGTAAAGAGATATAAAACCTCAACGGGTTTATGAACTTCTCACCAAATTGCCAACAGGGGAAGGGTATAGAAATAAAATCTATGCCCTTTCTTTCTTTTCGAAATAAAATTAAAGAAAATGGATTTACACAAAAAAATTAAGAGAACGTTTAGTATCTCGAAAGGACTTGGAGACGCTGGAATCCTGGCCATCGGAATCGGAGCAATTCTGACTGTAGCCGGGTATGTACTTAGCTTCCGAGTCGACCATTTGGAAAATAAACTGAATAAAAACAATCAAAAACACCGGAGATAGAATGGAGATAACTGGAGGAAACAAACTTATAGGGGCAATGAAAGATGTGATTCTTAGGAACGGTAAGAACCAGAATCAGAGAACTTCTGATCGGTACGCCGGTACTTACATCTTGAAAGCAGCATCTTTGTTGGCAGCTCTGGCGATCATTCCGACCCTTATCACAATTGGTCGTGATATCACCAAGCCAACGATGTATAATCAAAATAAACACATTTAAAACCTTTGAACAATGAGAAGTTCTAAGAAAGCCCTTTGGGCACTCGGTTGTATCTTAGCAGCCGCCGGATTAACCTACATTGTTGTCAAGAAAGCTAAGAAAGCTGAACAGGACATCAATGATCAGGAAACACAGGACCAGCAAGACCTCGCAGAGCTGGGAGTGGACACAGAAACACTCAAAAATCACGGGGTAAGTTTAAATGAAGACCTGGTAAAAGGTATTCAACAAACGCTCTATCGTAGCAAAGATTGGGACGACGACATGATCAATGAGATCATCAATCCCGATATAGCTCTAGAGAAAAACGCTGTTCTCCATCTAGTGGAGAACGAATTTCGTGGAAAAAAGCAGTTAGATTTCATCTTTGAGCTGCCTAACTACACGGAAGAAGCCTACAAATTTCCGAAAATCCGAGACTTCAAGATGGCTATTGATAAGGCCGCAGAAGAAATGTGGGCTCATAAAGTAGTAAAGTCTAACAAACCCTACAAACGTTTTGAAGGCTATGTGGTGGTCAACGCTATCCAGAACGGAGACGAAGACACAGAGCGTAGCTATATCAAAAGAATCCCTTGCGAGTGGTACAAAGACTACGCAACGGAAGCAAACGACGGGGTTGCTCGTTTTTACGAGGATTACAATGACCCCAAAAAACATGAAGAGCTTAAACAAGGACTCCTCAAGAACTTCCTTGACAACTATGTCACAGGACCGAGAGAGGATTTCGAGTTTCATATCGCAGATATGTTTCTTGGATGGAGAATATCCTTCCAAGTTCAAGGAAACAACCGCGGCCAGGGTATTAACCTTATCACTGCCGTCAAATGTATCCAATATATCGTTGATGAATTTGAAGTACGCCGTGATGGTGGAAACAAAATCGTCAAATACGATCATATACTCTTTCATGAGGCTGATGGAACTTCGGATATCCCAGCCAACTTCCTTGAGCTTAACGGCCAAGTGGAGACATATACTTATTAGGGTGTACAAGAGAGGGAGCTTCGGCTCTCTTTCTTTTTATTTCTTCATCCCCTTATAAGTGATGGAAAAATTATTAAATTTTGAAGATATAGCATTAATTCCTGCTATGCTAAACAATGGAACCACAGGACAGGATAAGAATGATTATGGAGTAGTTGATACGGATGGAGTAGTTTCGCTTCCTATATTTACAAGTCCGGTGGATTCAATTGTTAATACTTCTAATTATCGGATCTGGGAAAAAGCTGGAATTAAACCAGTATTACCTAGAACACTACCACTTGATCAGAGACTAGATGCCTGTCAATATATCTTTGCAGCATTCTCTAAAAAAGAAGTTGAAGAAGGATTTCTGGCCAGAGGTAAAAGAAATTCACAGTATCAATTTCATATTTGCATTGATCCTGGTAATGGTCATGATATAGCTATTCTTCAATTAGCACAGAGATTAAAACAAGTCTACTCTGGGCAAGTTAATATAATGGCTGGAAACATAGGAAATGCAAAGGTTTATCCTGAATACTGTAAAGCTGGTATTGATTACGTGCGAGTAGGAATGTCAACAGGATCTCTAGTAAATCCAGATAAATATGGATTTTATACTCCTCTAGCTTCGCTACTCATAGATATAACGGCCCTAAGAAATACAGCCTGTGTTGGGTTGAAGGTTACGAAAGTTATAGCCGACGGTGGAGTTTATTCCCATTCTGACATAATAAAAGCTATGGCCCTAGGTGCAGATTTTGTAATGTGTGGTCGTGCTTTTGTCAGACTCTTAGAGGCATCTGGTTCTTTGTATCGGAAAATAAAAGCTCCAGATGGTCATGATATTCTAGAAGCCGTCAGTCCGGATATAGCAAAGACTGGAGTATCATTTAAAGAACTAGGATTGAAGAGACAGTACTTCGGAAACACAACCCTAGAAATTTATGAGCAACAGAACGGGAAGGGATCAAAGCCAAGATTTATAGATGCTAAGACTGAATGGGTTGAGGTAAATGGGACCCTAGAAGCCTGGATTTCCCGTCTTTATGATGTTTTCAATTATGGCTTTATGATGGCTAATGCGAAAAACTGGACTGAATTCAAAAATAACATCAGGTACGGAAGAATACAATGATTATTTTAGTTGATTATGATGGGACCTGTGTATGGCAACTTCCTGAACCTGGATATGCCATAGATGAAGTCCCTAGAGTTTGTGAAGTCTTAAATAGGCTTATAAGATCAGGACATAAAATAATTCTCTGGACCGCACGAAATAATTCCACTGATAATCCATTCAACTATTTTAGTACTGGAGAATGGAGAGAAGAAACGTCCTTAGAAGAAGCAGTCCGTTGGTTCCGAGAAAAGAATATTTTATTATCTGGTGTAAATGGGTATCAAGGAGAACTTAGCTTTGTCGGTACTTCACGTAAAATTCATGGTGATCTCCTTATAGATGATTTAGCACTAGGAACACCTTTGATTTATCAGGAGGTAGACTATATAAGATATTCAGATGGGGAACTAACAAGAAATTATAGAACCCATTGTGTAGACTGGAGAAAAATAGAAGAATTATTAAGAGAAAGAGGAATATTATGAAGAAGACTAAGGATTATTTATTTTTCTGGGGTGGTATCTTAAGTAATTGGGCTGAGGTACCTGGAGGAATAAAAGTACAGGATGAAGACAAACTTTTAACTTTTCCTACTTCCGAACACCTTTTTATGTGGTTTAAGGCTTCATGCTTCTTTGATATTGACTCCAAGAAGAAAATTCTAAAAGCAAAAACACCGAAAGAAGCTAAAGCAATAGGAAGAAAGGTGAAGAATTTTGATGAGGAAATATGGGAAGAGAATAGAGAAAAATTTATGCTTGAGGCCATCCGTTATAAAGCTGAATCTTGGCCTGAGTTTAAAGAGTTCGTAATATCTACTCCTCAGACATTTGTAGAGGCCAGCCCGTATGATAGGATTTGGGGAATAGGACTGGGAGAAGGTAGTCCTGATATTGATAACCCTGAAAACTGGGCTGGATTGAATTTACTGGGGAAATGCTTATGTAAACTAAGAGAATACTATAAAAGCTAAAAATTATGGAACTAAGAACCTGGGAAGATGATTTGATTTGGTGCCCGAGTCAGTGCTATTATTATTTTGAAACTGAATCAGGAAAGAAATTCTGTATATACTTGAGATGGAGATGGTCAGATCCTTGGACAGCAGAATTAATCCAATTTAAGAATGACTGGTCTTGGGATAATGATAATACGAGTTGGACGCCCTTAGAAACAGAGAAGGAATATGCCGACTCAGAACTAGACCAACTTAAAATAGCTGTAATGAAGAAAGTCGTGAAATTACTTAAAGACGACAGAATAAAAAAGAAAGGAGATTAAATTTCTCCTTCTTTATTTTTACCCCAATATTCTTAGGGCTTCTCTAAAACCCTCTCCAGATAGTCCAATTTTAGAATTAACCTGTACAAAATGATCAGCCTGAGAGAGCATAGGAATTAACTCATCATCTAAGATCACATATTTTTCAATTTCAGGATGTTCGTTAAGATATATTTCAATCTCGGCACCCCTAGGAATCTCAAGTTCATTATGATAAACTACATCTGTCATTCCCACAACCTGCACACTAGGGAAAGTATGAGTGCAAGAAAGCTGAGCTACTAGTTGACTGAGACTTTTCTCTATACGCAAAGATGAAGTTATTACAATCTTAGCATCCGTAAGCCTAATCAGTTCGTTGAGACAGTATATGGCATCTTTCATCGGTTTGTGGTCCTCTCTGAAGATACAATCTAGGTCTAAGAATATAATTTTCGTGTTCATATTAGTATGAGTTGTAATATTTCAGTTTTAAATTTCATATCATTTATAAGGGCTACAGGAATTTCGGAAGTTCCAATAATTTTCATCCCTAAGACACCTCTACATCCTTTGTGTTTTCTCCAATGTTATTTATTAAACACATAGACCACCCGTTTTCCATCCATAGTGCTTTTCTTTCATTTTCTTTAGTACAGTTTTATTAAGTTCCTGTTTCCAAAGTCTATCTATCTCTTTACTTTTATCTTCTTGATACATAGTCATTCTTAGATCTTCATAAATCCTTCTCCTCAATTCATTTCCAGAAGTCTTAAAATCAGAAATAGAGAAAAGACCTTGCCTACATTTCCAAATTTTCCTCAGCATTTTATCTTTTGGTGCGTGGAATTTTTGTATAACCTCATCTTTATCTAGGAACCATTCATTTAAAATCCCCAGCTTAAGACCACTACATTGAAGATATAAGTGCAAAACCATTTCATCATACAATTCTCCTTCTCTTGTTGTAATTAGTTCAAAGTAAGGATTATGATGATAGTAGGTTTTCATTCTTTCTTCTATATTTTTTGCATAACCTACTTTTAACGCCGTCTTATTCTTTCCCCTTCCAAATGTTCTAATTAAGTATAACATCTTTCAAATATTAGGAACACTGACGATAAGAAATGTGAACCTTATATTTGAAATGGAATTTGTTATTTATTATTTGAAACATGATAAAACGTTGAATATAATAAAACTAAGTTCTCCTTATGATTTTACTTTTTCTAATACATATCAACCACAGAAAAAATTATCCTTAAAGTTCCTAAAAATACTATTCAAAATTAGAGTACGAGATAGTAGGAATATTATATCTCTTCATGGGGCGGATATATGTCAGGTCGTAAATGATATAAAAATGAAAGGTAGAAAGATAAAAACCATAAGAAAAATAATAGAAAGCACTGAACCGTTTGAAACACCGGGATACTTATATGTCAGATAGTGTATATGAGATCGGATTAAAACTAGAGACAAATAGAATAGGCAGTAAACTTTCTAAACTTGGTATAATTCTATCCAACCTAGAAAAACAGTATCAATTTTATATTCTGGTTAACCTTGATACAGGAGAGGTAAAAATTGGATTATTATATCCTAGTACAGAAAAATATATAAAAAGAAGATACCAAATCAAAAACAAACTGGCTTCTGTATCTTTTCTTAGGTCTGATAAAGAAATAATAAAAGATAGACCGGGGATTACTATAAACCAGGCTCATCCTTTCTCAATAAAAGATGAACTGAAATATAGTAGTTGTTTTTTAGGCTGGGCTATTATAAAAGACAAATACTCTTATTCAGTAGTGTACAACAATAGTATAAATGAATCACTCTCAAAACTTGTCAGCATATTTCCTTGAGACTAAGAAAACAAAATCTCCCCTTGGAGCCTTAGAAACACTAAAAATTGGAGAAATAGTTAGGAACTTAGAAAAAAGAAACGGGGATTATTACTACTTCTTCATTGAAACCCTCCCTGGATTTATTTCTTGGTGTATAGGAATTAGATCTGAAACAAACAAATTAGAGGCACAGGAAAAACGAATGAGTAAGTTTAAAGGAAAAAAACTATATATAAATTTCTCTGACCTAATTCCACCATTAACTTATGAACCGGTGAAAATATTTGTATCTCCTATGGCTGAAGGAACAGATGGCGTATGGGGAGATGAAAATGAGGACTTTGCTGGGGTTATACTTAATGAACCCGGAGAAACAGGTCTCATGGTTAATCCTAAAATTAAAGATAGTGAAAGGATATTAAGAAATGTTTTGCATAGAATCTAATGAACAAAGGTACACAGAGATACTAAAGAGAGGAGATATAAAAATAAACTATCCTTATCATAGCCTCTATTATTTCATTATAAAACAGTGGGGATATAATCAAGAATCTATAACCTTCGGAATTATAAGTTTTGATGAAAGTGATACCGGAGAGAATAATGTAGAATTCAGAATCAAAGGAAGACGAAAGTGGAAAATAATAAAGGGTAACAAAGAAAAATACCCGGAAGACTTTAGAGAATATACGGGAGGGTCTTATCAAAACATAAGCTTTGATGCCCTTAATTACCTTGGGGGATTTTACATAAACCCAAGAGGAAGACTAACTATATACGTGAATGATGCTGGAAACGTAGAATTTACACGGAAACTTTTAAAATGGAGACTAGAATTAGGACTTTGAAATATTTAGAAACCAGAATTTTTGATCCAAAATTATTTAAGAAATATACACTAAAGTACGAACAAAAGTTTCCCTACTATATTCTGACTGATGGTAATGAGTTCTTAATCTACGGTGTTTGTGTTCCGTACAAAGAAGATAACTTAATTATTTTAAATACTGCCATAAGAAAGAAGAAGATAAAGCTAAAGGCTGAAATATACCCGACTATAATAGACAGGGAGTACTATAGGACTGACGACTATTATCCATTTTTTCATGAAGACACTAAATATTTGGGTGGATATTTTTTACTGGGAACACAATTATTATCAGTTCAATATAATATAAATATTCCTAACTCTAAGGAAATATTAAAAGACAGATTACTAGTACAATGAAATACTTAGAAACAATAGCCTATAATAATATTACACCAGGAACAAGAGTTACGACATTTTTCAATATAAGACATAAATCTTACCTAATTCAATACATAAATACACAGGAAGAAATAATAGAAAGGACTATTTTTGGTTATATCCTAGAAGATGATGAAAATATTAATGAATTATATATAAACCTCACTAAAAGATATAAAAGAGCTCACATCAAAGCTTGTCATAATCCGATGGAAATTAACAGTAAATTATACGAAGCTGAAATTAAATTAGTCAAAGAAGATTTCACTTACATCGGATACAATAAAGAGATTGACACTGGATTCTTAGGAATTATATATGTTTATGATTCTGGACGTCTACATGTTATTTTCTTCAATGAATATGAAAAAGAATCCGCTGAAATGTTGGTTAAAAGAGCAAAATATAAGAGAAAGGATTAATTTCCCTTCTCTATTTTTATTTATTCTCTTAGTTCTGACTCAACTAGAAGCCAAGTTTTCTCCTTTCTCCTTGTGTATAGTCTACCTTCTGATCATGATTATATAAATCTGCTAAAGATACACCAGATTTCTTTTCGGCCTCATTTAATTCTATCCCCAATTCACCAGCCAGGTTTTTTAGTCTTTCTCCGCATAATGGCTTGAATTCGTATTTTATTTTTAATCTCCCCTTTCTAAGTATAGCTGGATCAATCTCAGGAACACTAGCATTGAAAGTAAGGATAAATTTCACTTTCAAGTAATCTCCAAATATTCCGTCGCTAAGGTTGAGGAGTTCTGATATAACCGACGTATCCCCTAAATTCCGTTCCCTAGAAATAAGCAGTTTTTCACAGTCTTCTATAATGTAAATGCTAGTTCCTCCTCCCTTATCTGAATTAAGTAGGTGATTTCGAAACCCATTTAAACCAGACATAAGAAGATCCTGAGACATTATGTGAAATTCTTTGTTCTTGTGTATCTTAGCTAGATATTTAATATAACTACTTTTCCCACATCCAGGGGCACCATAAAATATTCCAATTCCACCTTCCTTAGACTCAATAAACTGGTCTATCTGTGTTTGTGGAAGATCAATATTATAATGCTTCCCAGGATCTATATCTTGATCTAAGTTAATATCATAGGACGTAAACTCGATACCGCCCCCAAATCGACTTGGACCACCTATCTTGATTTTATAAGTAGATTCTTTCTTTGGGGTCTGTATATACTCCTTCATATACTCCTGAAAATCGTTAAAAATCCTAGTCACGGTAGAAACTGAATCGGAAGTATATAAGATCAATGAGGGGACATATCCGATAGAAATATTACTAAGGAGCATTAATATATCTTCCCCAAATAAATAACTTGGTGCAGTCTTATATTTTAATACCTCTCTTTGAAAACTAGGTCCATTTTCGAATCTATTTGATATAACTACACTAAAAGCCAAAGCATCATCTCCCTCTAGCTTAGATAAATCCTCTTCTCTCAGTTCTCTACCCTCCATCACCACCTTGCTTAGAAATTCAGTATTTGGATAAACTGGGATTATACATTTAAAAGCTTGAGTTAGGTTATATTTTTCTAGGAATTCAGGACGAGTAAAGAAAGAGTTGACTCGAATTCTATAGTTAGTCATAGATAGAACAGATTCTCCTTTCTCATTACCTTTTATGCCTAGAGGATTAGGATATACTACAAATGTTTCTTTCTGGACTATACTTCTGAATATACTCCTCAGATATACTAAGATTCTATCATTATCTGAGTATTCAATAGACCACTTATTCTCTTGAAAGTCACTAAATTCTGACGCTTTCTTATTCCAAAGTTCTTCTGTAATTCTCATAACACATATAAGGCAAATAAAAAAAGGAGCACTTATAACTCCCATCCAAACACATCTCGTCCATAATATAAAGAAATATTAGTATATTTATTGATATGTTTTAAGAGGAATAATAAGTGATCTACAAAATAATATCCCTTAGCTATTTTCTTCGGAAATGGTTTTCTTATGTAATGATATCTTACTAGGTGATAAGATAGTTGTTCTTGAGTGAAACGGCTAGATATAAAG
>Ga0326511_10003626_pt1 | contig 12414 bp, 7 predicted proteins | sample 0_2496_0518_D_FD_203701 | JGI IMG/M metagenome (GOLD analysis project Ga0326511, IMG submission 203701) | Bovine rumen microbial communities from UC Davis, California, United States - 0_2496_0518 | ecosystem: Host-associated > Mammals > Digestive system > Stomach > Rumen | place: USA: California...
GGCCTTCATCACCGAGGTCGTGGAGAACATCCCGCTGCATTCCCTGCGCGACAGACTCCTGGTGATGGTGGACCGCAGGCTCAAGGGCGAGCTCTCGAAGTGCGAGGGGTGTAAGCTTTGCGAATAGGCTTGGAAAGACTAACGATGGAGGGACTGCTTCACTACATCTGGGCCAACAGAATCTTTCCGGCGACAGAAATGCGCACCACGGACGGACGCCTGCTGGAAATTCTGGATGTGGGGCAGCACAACCGCAACCAAGGACCGGATTTCTTCAATGCCAAGATTAGCTTGGACGGCACTCTGTGGGTCGGCAACGTAGAGATTCATGTTCGGGCCGGTGATTGGTTCCGTCACGGGCACGATCGGGACGCTGCCTACGACAACACCGTGCTGCACGTGGTTCTGACAGATGACGCCCAAGCCCTGACACACAGCGGTCTGACGCCTGCTCAGTATGTGCTGACGGTGCCGGACGGTCTTCGTGCACGCTATGAGGAGTTGAGTGCAGAGCAGGATTATCCCCGCTGTCACCGTCATGTGGGCGAGATGGAGCCGATGAAGATGCATGCCTGGATGGATGCACTCCTGGTGGAGCGGCTCATGGAGCGCAGCGAAAAGGTGCTCGGGAGGGTGGATCGATTCCGGGGCGATTGGGAGAGAGCGACGTTCGTCACTCTGGCACGCACATTCGGCTTCGGTCTCAACGGTGATGCTTTTGAGCGCTGGGCGGAGCATGTTCCCCTGCAGGCCGCCGGCAAACATCGCGACCACTTGGAACAGGTGGCAGCCCTCTTCCTCGGTATGGCGGGATTGCTGGAGCGTTGTCCCTCTAATCCCGCTGCGCCGCAACTGACCCCTGATGTGCTGCAGAGGGAATGGCGCTTTCTGAGTGCGAAGTTCCGGCTGTCGGAAACGATGTCACCGTCTTTGTGGCGCCACATGCGCATCCGACCGCAAAATTTCCCGGAGGTGCGCATCCTGCATCTTGCACATCTGTTTCATGAGGACAGATGTTCGTTGCACCGTTTTCTGGAGGTGGACGATGTATCCGCCTTGGCCACGACGCTCCGCCCGTGCGGCATCACGGAGGCCACCTGCCGTCTGCTTGTCATCAACACCGTTGTTCCCCTGCTCTACGCCTACGGCATTCAGCACCAGGATGAGGCGATGAAGGAGCGTGCTTTATCATTTTTGGAGCAGCTTCCCCCGGAGGACAACCATATCATGCGCCAATGGAAAGCCTGCGGTCTGAGTGTATCCTCCGCTGCAGACTCTCAGGCGTTAATCCAGCTTAAGCGCGAATACTGCGACCGCCGCCGTTGCCTGCATTGCCGCTTCGGCCATGAATTCCTGTCTGTCAAAGCCTGATTTTTCTGCAGGGTTATATTTTTAAAGATAGGTTATCTTTTGAAAAAATATAAGTTATCTTTTGGATTTTATCGGTTAGATTTTGGCAGTTCGTAAGTGGGCTATAAAAACCGTTCATTAATGAAAACGATCCGATTCATTAATGAAAATGATGAAATTCATTAATGAATGTGATAAAAGTCATTAGTGAAACGGATTTCGTGCCTTAGTGCGTGAAAATCTCCTTAATTTGTTTGCAGTTTCAAAGAAAAAGCGTATTTTTGCGGTTGAGAAACAAAAATATCGCATACCATGTTAGGATCGATAAGAGTAACAGATGTCTATATGGACATGCTTGACACTTTGCCGAATGAAGACAAACTGGATTTGATTTCCAAGCTTGTCAAGTCGATGAAGAAGGCAGTTGGTTCAGCAACGCAGTCCAAGGATATTTTTGCTTCCTTTTCCGGCGACTGGGGCGGCGATATGACGACTGAGGATTATGCCAATATGCTTCGCAGCGAAAATGTTGAGTCCGCTCGAACGGTTGTTACCTAAACTTCAGAAGGAAGGATGCCATACTCCGCTTTGAAACAGCGGGTGAAGTAGCTGGGAGAATTAAAACCGCATTCCATCGCCACCTCACTCACATTGACACCGTTGCGCAACATTTGCATGGCTTTGGTCAGGCGGTGCTTGCGCACATATTCGTTGGCACTCATACCCGTCAGTGTCTTGATACGACGGTGAAGAGTAGAATAGCTTGTACACATCTCTCGCGCAATGAAGTTCACGTCAAAATCTGTTTGTAGCAGATTTTGCAAAATCAAACGGTCAAGTTTGTCTAAGAACTCTTTGTTTCTCTCATTGGCTTTCTTCTCATGAGCAGTCTCGTCCGCTTTGACTGCGACACCGCCATCGTTCGCTTCCGGTTCAGGCACTCCCTGTCCCGCCTCCACAGCATACAGAACAGATAGTCGTTGGTCAAACTGTCTGCGCAAAGAAAGACGTTGCTGATACTGATGCCACTCGTACCACACGAGGGCACCGATAATCAGCAGATATATGAGGCGTGCCCACCATGTCCACCACCACGGCTGCGCGATATCGACATCGCAAATAGTTTCCGGACTCCACTGACCATCGGAGAGACGGTAGCGAACGTGGAAACGGTAATGTCCCGGTTGCAACTCGGTATAGAGGGTACGGCTCTCGCGGGTGGCAGGTCGCCAGTCGCGGTCGACGCCCTCAAGCCAATAGCTGTAAATGACAGATGCAAGGTCTTTGTAGGCAAAGGATGAGAAGTTGAAGCACAGGTTGTTCTGATTGTAGGAAAGCCTCAACCCACCAAGGAGATTTTCGTAGTGCGGGACATCATTGATGTCTATGGATGTGATGCATGGCTGCAATTTCTCGCTTTTCACTTTTAATCGCCCACTTTCCGAGAGTTCCGCAAGTCCCCGCTGACTGCCGAGGAATATTCTTCCTTCGGATGTGCAGATGACGGCATCCTCATTATAGGTGTCTGCCATCAAGCCCATAGGAGAATAGACATTACGGACCGTGCCGTCACTGCGGCTTATCACAGAGACGCCCTGATCGGTGGCTGCGATGATGTTACCTTCGCCGTCGACAACTACAGCCTCCACGCAGTTGTTGGCAAGACCGTCGGAGGTGGTGAAATACTCCACACTGTCATTGGCGATTACCAGAAGGCCGTAGCCGTTGCTGGCAGCATATATGGTGTCGGACGGCCCCTGTGTGATGCACACCACTTTACCTTTGTTAAATATTGGGATAAAATCCTTCCCATCGCTACGGAGCACACCGCTTTCCGTGGCAACCCAGAGGCGGTCTTGTCGGTCGATGAGCAACTGATGTATTTTTTCATCGGGCAAATAGGTTGTGTAGGAGAACGAACCGTCTTCCTGCTGCTTTGCCGCTATGAGTCCTCCGTCGAAAGTGCCAATCCAGGCGGTTTCATCGGGAGCAAGGTATATATCGAATATCTGTCGCGCAGGTAAATCTAACAATTGCCATTGAACCTTGAACCCTGAATCTTGAACCCTGTCGCTCACCCACACTCCTCCGCCACGCGTTGCCACCCAGAAACGTCCTTGCTTATCAGTACGCATAGCGTAGGCACGTGGTCCTTTGTGGAAGATGAGTTCACTTTGCTGCGTACGCGGGTCGTAGCGGAACACGTTGCCGTCCATATCACCGACGGCAATGGTGCTGTCGGGCAGCTGCGAGAAGGAGCGTATATTGCCGGAACTCCCGGCAAGGGTATGGTAGCGCAACTGGCCTTCGTCCAAATCCAACTGGTATATACCGGCAAATGTCGTAGCAAGCCAGACACTTCCCGAACGGTCGAGAAACACATCGTTGATATAGTCGGACTCAATGACCGGACTTTCGTCTGTGCTGCTGAAATGGTTCAGTTTTTCCGTTGCCGGGTCGTATATGTAGAATCCGTTGTCTATCGTTGCAAATATCTCCCGTTCGTCATCCAACCGGACGTAATGCATATCATGGCGACGACTTGTGATGTTGCCGCGCCTGATTCCCAACTCTCCTGCTCTTTCGATGTAAGCCGCCTCGTTTGCCTCGTCAGCCTTTGATATGGGATATTCCATACCCTCGGCACTGGCGAATGCCATCTTTCCGAGATCGAAACATAACAGACGGTAATCCCTGCCGCTCATCAGCAGCACGTTGCGCGCAGTGTCCTCCACGATATGGGTAATACCCTCAACGCGTTTCTCTCCGTCTTCCTCCACATAGAAGTTATCGAAGCGATGTCCGTCAAAGCGCGTCAATCCGTGGTTTGTGCCAAGCCAGAGATACCCCTGCCGATCCTGTATGATGGTGTTTACGACATTGCTGGCCAGTCCGTCCCGCGTGGTATAATTGTTTGCACGGAAGATATTTGTCTGCGCCGCAATGTGATGTGCCGGCACAAACAGAAGAAACATGAATATGTGCAATATCCTTGTCATTTGACACCGCAAAGATACTATTTTTTTTGCAATGAAAGTTCGCCGGACTTGTTTTTGGAAGAAAAATGCTATCGAATGGCAAAATTTTGAAAAGCATAGTGAAGGAATGACCGTACTTTTGCACCAGATTTCTTCAATATGACAATCACATAACTATGATTTGACATCAACCAACTAAAATTCAAATAACATGAACAAAAAAACAATTACACTAATTCTAACGACCTTGCTCGCAGTGATGGGGGTAAAGGCCGATGTGATTCCGTCGAGCTACTATTCGGAGCCGGCTGCGGGAACGTATTATCTGTACAATATCACACAGGAAAAATTCCTCTGTGGCACCGGAGACCCTTCTTTAGTAGAGACTCCAACCAGCCAAGTGGCTCTTACAGCACTTACGGGTGATGATGAGGGTAAGTTTTCCATTATGGCTGTCGGTGGCAAATATTATAAAATGGGTTATTCTGGATCACGCTATTTATGGGGAAACGACTGGACAAACAATGGTTTCTTCAAGTGGACATTCTCAGGAACAATATCCTATAAACTTAGCATCACAGCAACAGCCAATGCCGATGGTAAATTCATAAATGGTAATACGTATTATACGAATGGTGAGGGAGGTATGACTGAATCTGAGGCTGAAGCTAATGACTGGGCACTGATTACAGATGCTAATTATAAATTGTATTTAGATAATAAAATTGTTCCTATTGAATATCGTAGTGACATTCCCGCTACTTTGGGTAGTTATTATGTCTATGATATTATAAATAAAAAATTCCTAAAGACAACAACTTGGCCACCATCGATGAACGATGAAGGAGAACTGATTACCTTTACGCCTTCAGAAAAAAATTCCGAAAGTGGATTCTTAATATCTGGACGTACCAATCAAGCTAGTCCTGAATATATAAAAATTGGTTATGCAAAAAAAGAGACTCAATGTGTTTGGTCTAACACTAGCTCAACAAATACACTATGGAAAATCGCACCGGTAGAAGGAGAAGCAAGCAGAAAGGCTTTTTATATCTATACAGATAATTACGACGAAAAAGATATATACTATGGTGGTGCAACCCAATATTTGATAAGCGGAAACGCAAGCACGACAAGACCAATTATGAGTCAGTGGGTACTTATCTCTGCAACCGACTATGAATCTTGGAAAAATATTGTTACTATTGAAGAAACAGAAAACTTTACTCCCGCAAAAGACGTGTTTGCAGTGAACGTAACTGTAAACCGCACGATGACAGCCAACGTTTGGAACACACTTGTGGTTCCTTTCGACATGACCATTCCTTCGGGTTGGACGGTGATGGAGCCTACTGAATTCAAAGACGGTACCCTGACCTTTGGCACAGCATCTTCCATCGTGGCCGGTAAGCCCTATATCGTGAAGCCTACAGAGACTGTCACCAGTTTCTCTGCCACAGGAGTGACATTGAAGAAAGACCTTGTGAATACAACTGTAGGAGATTTGACGATGACTGGCACTTACGAGAAGATTGAAGCCATAGATTACAGCACACAAAACAGCTATATTATCGGTATCAAAGACGGTAACAGCTCACTCTACAAAGTGAACAGCACCGTGAGCCTGAAGCCCTTCCGCGCATACTTCACCGTTTCCGGCAATAATCCGGGTGCTCGTGTTGCCATCAGATTCGACGACGATACGACGGGAATCAACGTTTTGGAGGAAGAAAGTGCAAATGAAAATACGGGCATGAAAGATGGTAAGTATCTTGAGAATGGTCGGATAATCATCGTGAAGAACGGCGTAAAATACAGCACAAACGGTCAAATCGCTAAATAAAAGGAGGACTTAAAGAATGAAAAAGATATATATTAAGCCGCAAAACACAGTGGCATACTTAAACGTGGAATCAATGATAGCAGGCAGCATCCATGGCACTAATGTTCTTGACGTTAATGGCGGCACCGCTGGAAGTGACATCGTAGAAGGAGGTGCCCGTGAGGTGATTTCTGTTCGTGACACCTGGGAAGAGTGGTGAAAGGCCCTGCCTTTGCAGCAGAAAAACCGAAATTAACCTGAATAAAATCCAACTCATTTATGCAAAACACAAAACGTTATTGTCTCGCAGCGTGGATCCTGGCCGCTGTGATCTGGCTCCTGCTTGTTTCACCGGCCAAGGCAGAGGTGATTCCATCGGAGTACTTCAGCGAAGTGAAGTCCGGCACATTCTATCTGTATAATGTGACGCAAGGCAAGTTTCTGGAGCGCCTGAGCAACAACTTCCCGGGGCTGAGCAGTGCACCTGCCGAAGTGAAGGTGGCAAAGAGCGGCACCGCATGGACCCTGATGTTCGCTGACGGAAAGTACCTGAAGACGGGCTACTGGAACAACCAGTACCTCTGGACGGACGGCAGCTCCGGACTCAGCGAAAACCTGTGGTCCTTCGATGCCATCAGTAGTGAAAACATTTACCGGATACATCGCATCGTCAGCGAGACATTGAATGGTGTGACCGGCATATTCTATATTAATGGTACGAACGCCGGCACGGAGCCCACGGAAGACTGCAAGTGGGCACTCATCAGTCCCGACGACTATATCGGCATTGCGAAGGCTAACGCCATCCCGGCAAAGTATCGCAGCGAGATGCCGACGGAGGAAGGACAGTATTATCTCTATGATATGCTCAACCAGACCTTCCTCAACACAGCAAACCGCACGCTTAGCGGCGAGCCAAAGGCTCTTGTGACATTCACGCCGTCGGGTTCGTCGTTCCTCATCTCAGGAGAAAGCGGCAAATACCTCAAGATAGGCGTCTATAAAGGTCAGTACCTGTGGAGCGACGGCGATGCCAGCAACACAAAATGGACCCTCGAACCTGCCGCCGGAGAAGAAGACGAGAAACTGTTTTATATCTATACCAACAACTTCACGGAGACCGGCAGCGAGGTGTCCGGCAAGACGATGTATATCAATGGTACCAACGCCACCAGCACAAAACCCGGATTTGCCCGCTGGGCCCTTATCACCGAGGATGACTACGTGGCATATCTCTCATCCGGCGAGGGTATCGTGGATCCTGGAGAGGTAACAGCCAACAAAGCAACGATGGTGGCAGCCAAAGGCGATGCCACATCACTGCTGCAGAACCCGACATTCGAGCGCAGCAGCGACGGATGGTGGGGTGGCGAGCGCGGCCTGAATCAGCTCTATCGCGGCAGCGGCTACGCTTTTGAAGCCAGCGCGGACGGCAGCGTGATGCTGCAAACTGTGAAGAATATGCCAAAGGGAACCTACAAGGTGGTGGCGGCCGTGCGCGGCGCAAGCGGAACAACGGTATGTGCCCGCCTGGCCGACAATTCCGGCAATGCCGTAGTGAACCACGGCACAAATGCCGTGACCGACCAGCTGAATATGAATGGCGTGAAGATGCCCTACACGGCTCTGGGCGGCTTCAACAGCGGAGAAAACGCCTTGGGATGGGATTGGGCCACAGCGACGGCTACGCTTAATGAGGACGGCAACCTGAAGATAGAATTTGTCACCGTGGGCAACGGGAAGGTGAGCGTATCCGATGTACACCTTTATTATATGAGCGACGGCACAGACAACTATGCCGTGGAATATACCGACGGAGTGGATGCCACCGCACATGCCGTGACTTGCGATCTGACAGCAGCGAATCCCAACCGTCTGTTCACCTCCACCGGCACCATCACCACCATCAACGGTGCCAAACTGTACAACAACCTCGTGGGCGGCACTATGGCCAACCTCGTGATTCGTGAAGGATATGATTTCACGGCAACGGCTGATTTCATCGCCAACAAGGCAACATACTACGGCAACATGACGGCCGGCACTGCAAAAACCATCTGTCTGCCATTTGCCATCACGGGCGGTGCCAAGGGTTCGTTCTACGAGCCTAAGAACATCAGCGGCAGCACCCTCAACCTGACTGAAGTGAAGAGGCCCGAGGCAGGAAAGGCCTACTTGTATCGCGGCAACGAGGATGTCACCTCCGTGAGCGGCAGCGGCAACGTGAAAGCCACACCGGTGAGCACCCGGATGGAGGGCAGCTTTGTGGCAACCAACGATGTTCCGGCAGGCAGCTACGTGCTCAGCGGGAGCACACTGAAGCGTGTCAGCGGCAGCGCATCCGTAGGTGCATTCAACGCATACGTCAAACTGGAGAGCAGCCAGAGCCGTTTGAACCTGAACTTCGACACCGACGAGGACGACGGTGTGTGGAAGAAACCGGAGGTGACCGTCGGCGACTTCGCCGCTGGACAGATATGCTATCTCTACAACACAGGTGCCAAGCGTTTCTACACGGAAGGCAACGACCATGGAACGCAAGCCAGCATCGGAGAGACGGGGCTGAAAGTGAAGTTTGTGCAGAACGGTGACGCCGTGAAACTGACAAACTATTCTGAAACGAAGACTGAGTGGCGCACAATGTTCATCACCACCAACGGTGCCATGTTCGTGGACGGTGAATCGGTGACGGAGTGCTACTGGCAAGTGGTGCCGAGCGGTGAGAAAACATTCAAACTGATGATGGCGGCCCCCAACGTGACCTACAACCAGGCGAACTACCCCGGCGCGGTGATGGGTCTTGATCTCTTCGAGGCTGAACAGCAAACCCGTCTGGCAGCTCTTCTGTTTGCCGACGAAGAGCCGGGCGAAGGACTCTACCTCACCGACTGGGCCGTGGTAAGCATAGCCGACTATAATACATATATGGACGAAGTTGCCACCTACAAGACCGCTCTCCAGTTAAAGGATCTTATTGAAGAGGCTACTGCCGCCGGTATCGACGTATCGGACGAGCAGCTTATCTACGAGAATACGTCAAGCACACAGGAAGAATTGACCGCTGCCATCGTTAGCGTCACCAACAAGATGATTGAGGACGAACTGAAGGATGCTTCAAGAGAGAATCCTCTCGACCTGACGGCCAAGTTTATCACCAACCCGAGCTACGAGAACAACGACAACGAGGGCTGGAGCGGCACAACGCCCACCATCGATGTGAACGCCAACCTGCAGAACGCAGAGTTCTTCAACAAGGAGACCGTCAACTACTACCAAAATCTGGTAGGACTTCCCGACGGCGTATACCGCCTGAGCGTGCAGGGCTTCTACCGCGCCGGATTGGAGGGCCCCGCCTACGAATCGAAGATGAGCGGTAACGAAGATGCCGTGATGCATGCCAAGCTCTATGTCACCACCGGCGGCAAGACCGCCACGAAAAGTATGCAGAGTATCTTCACCGGAGCTCCGACCTCAAAGCTCGGAGTGAGCGGGGAGATAAACCTCGGCAACTGGTGGGTGCCCAACACGATGTCATCGGCAGCTGCCTACTTCGCTGCGGGATATTACCTGCAGAACAGTATCGAGGTGACAGTGAGCGACAGCAAACTGCGCATCGGAATCCAGAAGAGCGAATATATCCGTCGTGACTGGCTGATGATTGACAGCTGGAAACTGGAGTACCTGGGGAAGGAGTGATTGATAGTTGATAATTGACAATTGACAATTGATAATTATGAAACGTACATTATATATTTGTGCATTGGCACTCGTGATGGTGGCTCAGCCCCTCGTCGCGCAGGAGAAACTGAAGCGTCACGTGATGGCTGTTCCGCAGACATCTTCGGGAAGCAACTACCTCGTATCATGGCGCATGCTTGATACCGATGACGACTACACCACATTCGACGTGATAAAGAACGGCTCCGTGATAGCCTCCAACATTAACAATAAGACAAGTTACCTCGACAAGAGCGGCAGCCAAACAGCCAGGTATCAGGTTGTCACCAAACGTAACGGTGAGACCGTCAGCATCACAGAGGCCGTCACCCCATGGCAAGACGTGTTTGCCACGCTGACGCTCGACCGTCCTGCCGGAGGCACGTTCCACGACTCGGAATACACCTATTCCCCCAACGACTGTTCTGTGGCCGACGTTGACGGCGACGGCACACTGGAAATCGTGGTGAAATGGGAACCCTCCAATCCTGCCGACAACTCGCAGGGCGGTTTCACCGGTCCCACCGTCTTCGACTGCTACAAAATCATCGAAGCTGGCGGCACCATGACAGCCCAGAAACTCTGGCGCATCGACATGGGTCATAACATACGCTCGGGTCCACACTACGTTCCCTTCCTCTTCTATGACTTCAACGGCGACGGCAAGGCTGAGTTTATCGTGAAGACCGGTCCCGGCACTACCGACGGCAACGGAAACTATGTCAGCAATGCGGCCGATGAGGATGTCATACGCGACGTGGACAACGGGAAGGAATACCTGAACGGCGGCGGACAGGTGATGTACGGTCCGGAATTCCTCACCGTGTTCGACGGACAGGACGGCCACGCCATTCACACCGTGTACTACAATCCCAACCGCGCCTGCTTCGTGGGAGGATCTCCCGAACTGCGCACAGATCTTTGGGGCGACGACTATGCCAACCGTTCCGAGCGTTATCTGGCTACGGTGGCCCACCTTGACGCTGTCAATCCCACCCACGCCTCGGCTGTGATGTGCCGCGGCTACTACACCCGAGTCTATGCATGGGCTGTGGATTTCGACGGCTCGAAACTCTCCACGCGCTGGCGCCACGCCAGTCTCTCAAACAAGACGGTGATGAAGACCAACGAACAAAAGGAGAAGGATGTGCGCGAATACACAAAGGCCACCTATGCCGGTACAAACCACTGCACGGCATACTCTCAGGGCAACCACAACCTGAGCTGCGCCGATGTTGACGGCGACGGTATGGACGAGATAATCTACGGTTCGGCAGCCATCGACCACGACGGCACTCTGCTCTGGAGTACAGGCCTCAACCACGGCGATGCTATCCACGTGGGCGATCTTATGCCCGACCGTCCCGGACTCGAGGTGTTTGAGATACACGAAGATCCCCCATTCGGCATGCATATCTGCGACGCGGCCACGGGACAACTGCTCATCCATATGACCGGTGACGGCGACACCGCCCGCGGTATTGCAGCCGACTTCACCCCGGAGCGCGGCTACGAGTTCTGCTACTTCGGCGACGGCAATATGTATAATGCTCCCACGGGCAGCATCGTAGGCGGTGCCAGCGCTCAGAACTTCCGCATCTACTGGGACGGCGACATCTACGACGAGATTGTTAACGACAAGGGCGGCAGCCACAACCAGCCTTATCTGGAGAAATATAACGGCGGCGGCCTGGTGGTGGACGGCAAGCGCATCTTCGAGCACGGCTACAGCCAGTCGTGCAACGGCACGAAGACCACGCCCTGTCTGCAGGCCGACATCTTCGGCGACTGGCGCGAAGAAATCATCTTCTTCAACGGTAATGACAAGACAACACTCAACATCTTCGCCTCTTCCCGTGAGACAGATGCCCGTGTACCGTGCCTGCTCTCAGACCACGTGTACCGCATGGGTATTGCCTGGCAGAATGTAGGCTACAACCAGCCGCCTCATTTGGGCTACTACCTGCCCGACTCCACGGCAGCCCGTTTCAAGGTGGAGCAGAAGCTGCCCGCCAAACTCCACTACAACAACTGCACAGGAGCCACCGTTGTCAGCGCCTTCCTCTTGGATGGAAGCGAGATATCTGCTGATGAAATCGAACTCATCCAGGATGAGACCCTCTGCAATCTTACTGTTGGCGGCGATGCTGCCGGTATGACTCTCGCACGCATCGTGCTGCAACCTGTCACTCCTGCCAATGGACTTGACAATACCGTAACGGTATATATCAACGAGGAGGCTCCGTCGGGTATTCAGGAAATGGAAGAGGCCGCATCCAACAAGGTGCTGCGCACCGACAATATCATATACGACCTGTCCGGCCGCAGGTTAAATAATGCTAATACTCATGGAGTATATATTAAAAACGGTAATAAATACGTTATCAGATAAAAAGCACCTTACCTCGATGAGAAAAATAGTATGCATCTTCAGCCTGATCGCCGCCCAGATGTCGGCACAGACCTTCACGCAGTACACCACTACGGAAGAGGCTCCGTGGCAGCAGAAAGGCAAGACCTCGCTTACCACCAAAGCCAAGGCGCAGC
>Ga0326511_10003627_pt1 | contig 12413 bp, 7 predicted proteins | sample 0_2496_0518_D_FD_203701 | JGI IMG/M metagenome (GOLD analysis project Ga0326511, IMG submission 203701) | Bovine rumen microbial communities from UC Davis, California, United States - 0_2496_0518 | ecosystem: Host-associated > Mammals > Digestive system > Stomach > Rumen | place: USA: California...
AGCTAAATATTCCGGTTGCGGGCATGGTAAAGGATGATCATCACAATACCAGGGGACTTTATTATAATAATGTCGAGATTGCTATAGATACTCACTCTGAGGGATTTAAGCTCATAACCAGGATACAGGATGAAGCCCACAGATTTGCCATAGAGTACCACAGAAGTCTGAGAGGTAAGGCTCAGGTTTCGTCTATACTTGACAGTATAGAGGGCATAGGACCTGAGAGAAGAAAGGCTCTGATGAAGGCTTTTGGTGATATCTCAAGAATTAGAGAGGCCAGTATTGATGAACTTGCCGCCTGTGATGGGATGAATAAGCTAGTGGCTGAGAATGTCTATAACTTCTTTCACTAGGATTTGTTTTTGTTATCTTGCAGGAAGAGATAGCTGTAAATCTTAGCAATTTAGAATGACGGATTGGGAAAGCAAGAACCTATTACAGGTTGTTGCTTTCTTTATTTTGTGTTAAATTTATGTATATGTATGTTGTATGGGAGGCCTTTTTATGAACAATACAGAGAGAGTTAAATTATCTAAAGTTATAAACAAGATGCAATTGACCAATATCACCGAAGATGTGGATACTACTGGAATTTGGCTTCACATTCCAGAGGTTAACAGACCGGCTCTTCAGTTGACTGGCTTCTATGATCAGTTTGATAATGATAGAATTCAGATTATAGGTAATGTGGAGTATTCATACCTGGCAAGTTTAACTGACGAGGAGAGATATGAGAGATACGATCAGTTGCTTTCAAGCAATATTCCTTGTTTAGTTTTCTGTAGAGGTTTAAGACCTGAGGAATCAGTTGTTAAGCTGGCTTCAAAGTACCAGATTCCTATTCTTTTATCTGATGAGTCTACCTCAACCTTTATGGCAGAGGTTATTAGATGGCTCAATGTCCAGCTTGCACCACTTATTGTAATTCACGGTGTTCTTGTTGATGTATATGGTGAAGGTGTTCTCATAACAGGCGAGAGTGGTATTGGTAAGAGCGAGGCTGCTCTGGAGCTTATTAAGAGAGGCCACAGACTTGTAACTGATGACGCGGTGGAGATAAGAAAGGTATCTGATGAGACTCTTATCGGCTCAGCTCCTGGTGTCACAAAGTATTTTATTGAGCTCAGAGGTATAGGTATTATCGATGTTAAGACTCTTTTTGGTGTTGAGTCTATCAAGGAAACTCAGGCCATAGACATGGTAATCAAACTCGAGGATTGGAACAGAGATAAGGAATATGACAGATTGGGCCTTGAGGAGGAATATATTGAGTATCTTGGCAACAAGGTTGTATGTCATTCGCTTCCTGTAAGACCTGGTAGAAACTTAGCTGTTATTGTTGAGGCTGCAGCGGTTAACCACAGACAGAAGAAGATGGGTTACAACGCTGCTAAGGAGCTATATCGCAGGGTTCAGGAAAATCTTATGAAAGATGATGAGGACGATGAGTAAAATTATCTTTGGTATTGATCTGGGCGGAACTAGGATCAAAATAGGACTTTTTGACATAAATGGAAATCTCATAAGCAAAGGAGATATTCCCACAGATACAAGCAACAATGGCCAAAATATTATAGATGACATTGCAAGGGAACTCTTAAGAAGTCTTGAAGAAAGACAGGCAGGTCTGGCTGATATTGTTGGCATAGGTATAGATGTACCAGGTGCAGTTCTGGGACACACTACTGTTAACAGGTGCGTCAACCTGGGTTGGGGACTTGTAGATGTTTCAAGCAAGTTGTCTGAGGCTATGGGAATTCCAAGAGATTGGGTTATAGTGGGCAATGATGCCAATGTGGCAGCTCTGGGCGAGTTTTTTGACGGCGGGGCTAAGGAGTACTCCAGCATGATGATGGTTACTATAGGCACTGGTGTTGGCGGAGGCCTTATTATGGATGGAAATATCATAGACGGAGTCAATGGCGCTGCAGCAGAAATCGGACATATACCAGTGTCTGATGATTTGGATTTTGACTGCTCTTGTGGAAATAGAGGTTGTCTTGAACAGCTTGCATCGGCAACGGCGATTGCGAGGATGGCTGGTACTGCGGACGCAAAGGAAGCATTTGACCGGGCTTATGCCGGTGATGAGCTTGCTGTCAAGGCTATTGATACTGCGGCTGAGGCTCTGGGCAAAGCTATGGCAGCAGTTGCATGTGTTGTGGATCCCGAGTGTTTCTTGATTGGCGGTGGAGTGGCCGCTGCTGGTGAGAAATTTATTGAGAAGATAAGGGCTTCATATGCAAAGAGGGCCTTTCATTCGAGTAAGGAGACAAAGATACTTAGGGCAAAACTTGGCAACGATGCTGGAATTTATGGTTGTGCGAGGATGATTTTAAACAGGTATGAGTAAAGATGAGTGATTTAAATAAATTGGAAGCGAGCCTTAGTGAGCTGATAGGCAGTGAAAATGTCCTGCGTGATGAGGATATGAAGGAACACACAAGTTTTAAGATTGGTGGTAAGGCTGATCTTTTCCTTGATGTGGACCAAATTGAACATATCAAGCCTTGTATAGACTTGATTAAGGCTTCTGGTGCTGCTTACTATGTTGTTGGCAATGGAAGCAATCTTTTGGTCAGCGATGACGGTTTTAGGGGTGTCATAGTCAAAGTGGGTCAGAAGTGTGCAGGATATAGCTTTGAGGAAGATGGAGATAAGGTAAAAGTTAAGGTCAGTGCCGGTATGAGCCTGATAGGTTTATCAAGGCTTGCGGCAGATAAGGCATATAGTGGCTTGGAATTTGCCGCCGGCATTCCAGGTACTATAGGAGGAGCTCTTGCTATGAACGCTGGAGCTTACGGCTCTGAGATGAAGGAAATTACTCTCAAGGCCAGAGTTCTTGACAGTCAAGGCGAGATTGTAGAGCTTTACGGTGAGGAACTTGGCCTGAGATACAGAGGAAGTGCAATTGCTGACCAAGCTATGATAGTGCTTGATGCTGAGCTTGAACTTGAAAAGGGTGATAAGGCCCAGATAGAGGCTAAAATTAAGGAAAATATGGACTCGAGAAAAGAAAAGCAGCCTCTGGAATACCCTAATGCGGGCTCGACTTTTAAGAGGCCTGAGGGGTATATAGCAGCTAAGCTTATTCAGGATACCGGACTCAAGGGCTTTTCTATAGGTGGTGCCCAGGTCTCTGAGAAACATGCAGGTTTTATCGTTAATAAGGGTGGAGCTAGTGCCCGTGATGTTCTTCAACTTACTGATATTGTAGCAGGTGCGGTTGAGGGCATGACTGGAGTATCGCTTGAACTTGAAATTAAGAAGGTAGGTATGTAGTGGATACTAAAATTGTTATTATCACCGGAATGTCAGGAGCTGGCATTACAACCGCGTTAAATGTGCTTGAAGATGCAGGATATTACTGTGTTGATAATATGCCACTTGCTTTAATTCCAAAGTTTGCCGAGTTGGCAGATGGACAGAAAACAGGTTATGACAAGATTGCTCTTGGAATAGATATAAGAAATGGCCTTTCAAGGGAGCAGGTTGAGACTCTTTTGGAGGAGATGGAAAGATTTAAGTACAAGATGCTCTATATAGACTGTAGTGATGCAGTTCTTATCAAGAGATATAAGGAGACAAGAAGATCTCATCCTTTGGCACATGGCAGTAGGGTGGATTCTGCTATAGCTGATGAGAGGGATAGAATGACCTTCTTAAAGTCTAAGGCTGACTATAAGATAGACACTTCTCAGATGCTGACTAGGGACTTAAAACAGGAGATTGAAAGACTTTTCTTGGGCGAGAATCAGTATAAAAATCTTTTTGTGAATGTATTGTCTTTTGGCTTTAAATATGGAATTCCTTCTGATGCAGATTTAGTATTTGACGTAAGATTTTTGCCAAACCCATATTATGTGGACGAGTTAAAGAATCTTACTGGCAATGATGAGCCGGTTTATAGCTATGTTTTGGCTGCTGAGGCTACTCAGACCTTTCTGGCTAAAATTGAGGATTTAATTAGTTTTCTTCTTCCTAATTATGTCAAGGAGGGAAAAAACAGCCTGGTAATAGCCTTTGGCTGTACTGGAGGAAAGCACAGATCGGTCACTCTGGCCAATGCTGTGGCAAGCCAGCTTCAGAAAACAGAATATGGTTGTAAGGTAGAACACAGAGACATTGATAAGGATTCAAAGAGAAAAAAGCAGGAGTAGAAATGTCTTATTCATCTAAAGTTAAGAGTGAACTTAAAATAAGGATTGATTCTGCAAGACATTGCAGGATTGCTGAGATTGCTTCAATTTTGGCCTTGAATGGTTATATATGTGATAAGGATGGATGTATTATCGAGGCTGAGCAAGATGGCTCTTATGAGCCGGAAAACTCTTATTTATGTCTTGTCACAGAAAATATAACACTTGCGGAAAAGTTTATGATGCTGCTAGGAAAGACATACGACCTGGGCGACAATAATATAGTTGTTAAGTATGAAGGCGATAAAAATAAAAGATATCGCCTTCTTATTAAATCTGAGAACTTACTCCATGAAATTCTTATGGCTATTAAATGGGAAGATAAGAAGATATGCAAAAAGTTTGCTGAGCCTATGATTTTGCAAAAGGAGTGCTGCAGAAAGGCCTTTATCAGAGGAGCTTTTCTTGCAGCAGGTTCTCTTTCTGATCCTAACAAATCCTATCACTTAGAGATTGTGCTAGATAGTGAGGATAAGGCCCTTCAACTTCAGAAACTTATGCTTGGATTTGAGCTTGATGCAAAGATTGTTGAGCGAAAGAGGAACTTTGTTGTCTATATCAAGGAGGGGGCTAATATAACTGATTGCCTTAATCTCATGGGAGCCTATGTGTCACAGATGGAGCTTTACAATGTGATGATTCTCAAGGATATGAGAAACGATGTGAATCGCAAGGTTAATTGTGAAACTGCAAATCTCAACAAGACTATTGAGGCTGCAGTTAAGCAGATTAAGGATATTGAGTATATAAGAGATACTGTGGGACTTGACTATCTTAAACCACAATTGGCAGCTGTTGCCCAAGTAAGACTTGAGAATCCGGATATGAATCTGGCAAGTCTTGGAGAAATGCTTGATCCAGTTGTGGGGAAATCTGGTGTTAACCACAGATTAAGAAAGATTAGTGAAATTGCCGAGGAGTTAAGAGGTCAGGGCTAATTGTTATAAGCTTATAATTAATTAAATTTCTTCTTGAAAACTATTAATAAATACAATAAACTAAGAAAGCTTGTGGCAATATCTCAAGAGTTATGTATGATGCCAATGGAGATGTAATCGGTGAGCAGGATGCCAATGGAGCATTTACAAGCTACGCATTAAATAAGAGCGGCAATATAGTCTCTATAACAGATGCTCTGGGCTATAGAACAGATGTCGTATATGATAATGCTAGAAATATAATAAAGATTACAGACCCAGAGGGGGTTAGCCTTTCTTATGCTTATAATGCACTTGGCTTAAAGACAAGTGAAAGTACAGCCGATGGCAGCCAGGTAAAGTATAGTTATGACCTTAAGGGAAATCTTATAAAGACTGAAAACGCAGATGGAACAAGTGAAGAGAAGACCTATAACAGTGACAATCTTGTAAGTGAGATAAAGGATAAGGCAGATAGAAAATTTAAAATCACTTATGATTCAAGTTTAAAGAAGGTAAGCTCTATCACAGACAATTCAGGAAGAGTCACAAAATACTCATATGACTTCATGGGGCAGTTGACGGGGAAAGTCTACCCTGATGGCCTTAGCGAGAGCTTTGAGTATGACAAGCTGGGCCGTCTTGTAAAAGCTGTATCAGAGACAGGTCTAGTTACAAGCTATAAATATGATTTTAGCGGATATCTTTTGGAGAAGACTGAAAGTGGGCAAAATAAAGAGGTTGAAAAAAATGAATCTGGAAATGATGAAAGCTTAGTAATAGGACAGAATCAGGAATCTATCACTTATAGATATTCCTATGACAGCAATGGCAACCTTGTAAGTGAGACAGATCCTGAAGGCAATGTTAAGACATATACTTACAACAGCCTGAATTATTTAAGTTCTCTTACAGATTCTAATAAAAACATCACTAAATACGGCACAGATGCTCTTGGAAATATTACAGCTATAACAGATGCACTGGACAATACCACAGCATACGAATTTGACCTAAATAAGAGACTTGTATCAAGTAAAGATGCAAAGGGAAACATAGTAAAGTATGCTTATAACGGCGCAGGTAAGGTGACTTCAGTTACTGATGCAAAGGGAAATGTGACAAGCTATTCCTATGATTCACTTGAGAGACTTGCCGGTGTGACAAACCCAGTAGGGGCAAAGTCTTACTTTAGCTATGATAAAGCAGGAAATCTTGTAGAGCTTAAGGATGCCTTAAATAAGACCTATAAATTTAGCTACGATAAGGCTGGTAATAACACAGGTCTTGAATTACCAAATGGCGCAAAGACTGAATACACTTATGATGATAGAAATCTAGTTACAAGACTCAAGGATGCAGAGGGTCTTATCACAGATTATAGTTATGATTTAAGAGGCAGACTCCTTAAAGAGAGTGATAATGCAGGAAAAACACTAGAGTATAAGTACACTAAAGAAGGCCTTTTGTCTGAAACATTAAATTCTTTAAATCAGACTTGCAAGTATAATTATAACAATTTAAACCAGCTCACTTCTTATCAGGATGTGGATGGAAGATCAAAGGCTTACAAATATAATAAAAACTCAGATGTCATTGAAATCCAGGATTTCGATGGCAGTAAAACTAACTATAAATATGACTCCGTAGGAAATCTTATATCTAGCGAATCTGATTTAGGAGGCATAAATAGCTATAGCTATAATGCCCTAAATCAGCTTGTAAAAGTCACAGATGCTTTATTGCAGACTAAAGGTTATGAATATGATTCAATCGGGAATCTTATAAAAATAAGAGATGAAAATGGCAATACAAAGTCATATGCTTACGATGAAAACAGCAATATAGCCTCATTCATAGATGCTGAGGGAAATAAGACAGACTATGCTTATAATTCTCTTGATCTTTTAGAGTCAGTAACTTACCCAGACTCTGCTCAGGTAGAGTACCAGTATGATGCTCTTGGAAGATTAAGTAAGTACAAGGATGCAAGGGGCTATGTTACTGAAAACCAGTATGATAGCATAGGCAACAAGATAAAGACCATTTCACCAAGCGGAAATACAGAAAGCTACAGCTATGACAATCACGGCAATCTAATCACATACACAGATGCTGAGGGAGCTAAAACCAGCTATTCATATAGCCTTCATGATCAGATTTTGCAGAAAACACAGGCAAATGGCGGAGTCTATACTTATGGCTATGATACACTTGATAGATTAAACAAGATTGTATCACCTAAGGGAAATCAGATTAATCTTTCCTATGATTCTTATGGAAATCTGACAAAGACTTCAGATTCCCTCAATAGAGAAGAAAGCTATGAGTATGATAAGAATCACAAGCTTATAAGTGTGACTGATGCTCTTAAAAATAAGACAAGCTATAGCTATGACAGTAAGGGCAATTTGGCAAATGTTAAGTATGCAAATGGCTACACAGAAGAGTATTCTTATGATCTGCTCAACAGACTTGTATCTAAAAGTGCCTCAAATTCAGCTAAAACTGAATATGAGTATGATAAGGTTGGCAATGTTACTGCTGTTATTGAAAGTGCTGTAAATAAGGCTGAAAATGACAAAGTTGGCGGTAATTTAACAGGTGGTGATGGAAGTGCCTCTAATTCTGGGAATGAATTAAATCCAGATTTAACAGAAAGAGAATCTGATACTCAGAATCAGAGCATTTTAGAAGGCACTTCCTTATCAAAACGCACTTCATATACATATGATAAAAACTACAACCTGTCATCACAGACAAACCCTATGGGACAGATTCAGTTATATACATATGATTCAAGAAATAGATTATCAGAGCTTAAAACTGCTAGTGGTGAAAGTGCGAAATATACTTACGATGCAAATGGAAATCTTGTAAAACTCACTAATTCAGTTGGAAACAGTGAATTTGGCTACGATTCAGAAAATAATGTTACATCTGTTACTAATGCTAAGGGATCAAAGAAGACTTTAGCTTATGACAAGAATAATCGTCTTACATCAGTAACAGATGCTGGTGGTCAAAAGTCATCTTATACATATGACAAGATGGGCAATGTATCAAGTCAGACAGATCCTGAAGGAAATATTACAAAATTTACCTATGACCTTGAAAATAATCTGACCAGTGTAGAAGACGCAGCATCAAGAAAAGAAAGCTATGAGTATGATCTGGCAGGCAGACTTGTAAGTCAGACCAGACCTGATGGCAGTCAGGTCAAGTATGATTACAATGAGCTTGACTTGCTTGTGGAAAAGAGATTCTCAGAGGACAATAAGGTTACATACTCTTACGATGCACTTGGAAACAGAATCTCTATGACGGATGAAAGTGGAAAGACCGTCTATGAGAGAGATTTAGCTGGTAGGGTTACTAAGACCAGTCAGCTGGGCTTAGATGTAGCCTATGAATATGATGATTTTGGAAGAGTAAGCTCAATCACTTATCCAGATGGCACTAAGGTGAGTTATACATATAATTTGGCTGATCAGCTTACTAAGGTAGAGAGCGCTGATGAGACAGTAGATTATACATATGATCAGAATGGTAGATTAGTAGAAGCAGTTAGAAGTAGCGGAATAACTACATCCTATACTTATAATGCAAATGGATATTTAAAGTCACTTACAAACAAAGATGCTGATGGGGCCTTAATCTCTAGCTTTGAATATAGCTATGACGTCCTTGGAAATATTGTAGAGGAAAAGATAAATCAGAATGATTATCATGTCATAAATACTTATGAATATGATGAAAGAAAGCAGCTTATTAAGGCAAGCAGAGAAGATGTCGCAAGTGATGTCACAACAAGTGATTCCACAAAAACTAAAGAAGTGGTAAAATACACCTATAGTCCTTCTGGTAACCGCACAAAGCTTGAGAAATCTGAGCTTAGTGAAACTTCATCAGATGCCTCAAATAATCAAGCTAGTCAGGCTAAGGAAGAGATACTTGAAACTATAGGATATAGCTATAACAAGTCAAATCAGCTTGTGTCTGAGACTAGCTCTATTTCAGGTGTGACTACTTATAGCTATGACTCAAATGGAAATCTAATCAAGAAGGAAAGTGCAAACTCAGGCGATGAAGAGCTCTACACCTACGAGTACAGCCTTGATTTAAGACTCACTGCAGTTAAAAAGGGTGGAAGCCTTCTTATGGCTGCAAGCTATGACGGAGATGGAAACAGAGTCTTTACTGCATCAAGAAGAAAGGAAGTGCTTGAATATTCACCAAGTGAAGATGAGAGTACGGATGGTCTTTATGATTTATCACGAGTTGCCTTTGGAGTTGAAAAAACTCAGAATGCAAAGAGTAGTGATGAAATAAATCCTGATAATACAGATGTTGCAAGTAGTAATAAGAAAAATGAGGTTAAAGATAAAAGTTCTGCTAGTAGAAATGATAATGCTAAGGATGACTTGAGTTTAGATAATTCATATGAAAATGCTTCATTGTCAGATATATTTAGTTTTGGTTTCAGTGTCGGCCTCTATGAGGCAGTGGCAGGAGCAAATACAGGACTTGGACTTGATTTTGTTAGTGATTTCAAAAAGCTCTTTGATAATAAAAATTTTAATTCAGACAAGAATGCTTCAGATAAGAAGAGTCAGACAGATTCTGACACAAGTGTATGCTTAAAGGAAAGTAGAGAAAATGAGGATAAAGCTAAGAAGTTAAACTCAGCATTTCCTCTAATTCCTGAAACTACTGATGCAGATAATGGTGATGGAACATACACAAGAACAAGTTATGAAAGTGCTATCTATGTGAATTCTATCAATGAAGGTCTTATGCAGACTTCATTTGGAAATGTGTCAGGCACAGTTGCATCTGCCTTTGAGAATACACAAGTCCTTGCAAGATATGAAGGCGAGAGTAATAGTTTAGATAAGTCATATATTTACGGAAATGAGAGGATTTCAGAAAAAACTTCAAAAAAATCTTCCGAAGAATTTTCAGAGTCAGCTTCTAGTCTTTTAGATTACATCTATGATGCCAGAGGTTCTGTTACTGAAAACTACAACAATAACAAGCTTACAAGAAGTCTAAGTTATGACCCATATGGTGAGATAGTAGCAGGAAATACCTCATATGAGAGTTTCTATGGTTACAATTCAGAAGAATATGACCCTAACACAGGGCTTAGTTACTTAAGAGCCAGATATCTGGATTTAAGTCAGGGAGGTTTTATCCAGGAGGATAACTATCTAGGCAATATCTTAAATTCAATAGGCCTTAATGCCTATTCATATGCCTTTAATAATCCTGTAATGTATCAGGATCCAAGTGGTCACTGGCCTAAAGCTTCAACCATAGGCAAAGTGGTTGGTGGTGTAGTTGGCGCAGCGATTGGCATTGCAGTGACTGCTGCGATTATTGCGAGTTCTGCCATTACTATACCGGTCGCATGTGCTGTTGCAGTTGGAGTAGCGACAGCAACTGCTACTTTATCTGCAGGAGCCATAATAGGCTCAGAAATAGAGCAATATCAGACAAAAAAAGAAGAAAAAGCTGTAGACTCTGAAATAGATGAGTTAAAGAGTCAAATAGAAGATATAAACAGATCTATTGATAATGGAAGCATAAGCGAAAATGATGGTTCTTCGCAGATAGCTAGTATAGAAGCCAAGAAAGGAGTACTGGAGCAAAAGAAAAAGAATCTATGTGATAGAAGCAAAGAATTACAAAAACAGGAAAAATTTTATAACAATGTATGTTTGGCTAGCCTTGGTGTGATATCTATAGGCCTCACTCCGGTTGCAGCACCAGCAATTGCTGGTTCATACGGAGATGTTATTGTAAGCTTTGCGGGCACGGCCATAGCATCTTCAGGTGCCATGGGTGTGATAAATCACACTAGCAATATCATAGAGTCTGAAACCGGTGTAAATCCTGTAAAGGATTATATATATCAGGGAAATGAAGACGCATACAACGAAGATACAGCTTTGATAGATTCCGTCAATATGTTTAGTACATTGACTGGAATTTCAGCTTTAAGTGCCCAAAGTAATAGATTTGCACAGAGTGTCACACAAAACAAGCAGAAGGCTAAAGCGGTTGAAGCAGAGGCGGAAAATGTAACTGAGTACAACAGCCGTATAATAGAAGCACAGGAAGAAAACTTTAGACCTGGAAGAGAAAGCGTTACTGCAGTTCAGGAAGCAAGCCAGAGTGCATCAACTGCTGTTGAAAAGAGTAATTTAAATTATGGATCAATTAGCAGTCATAATGAATATAAGATTTCAAAGGTTTCAGATCCTAAGGTAAAGCTAGCTGTAGGTGCTGATGGGAATCTTGAAGGAGCGAAAACACCGGTAGTAAGAGGTGGAGCGACTGGGAGTGGAGAAAGTGCTGCATATAAGGGTGGAAGTGAGAGTGTATTACCACCTAATACAAAGCCTGATTTTATAGTGACTCCAGAAGGAACTGTTATGGACACCAGTAAAAATTATAACTTAGTTGGCTCTGGAGAACAGGGCGACTGGTTTCAGATTCATAATTATGGTAAGCCAGAGGATGGTTTTGGTTTTCCTCATACACATAAGCCGCAATTAAATACAAATGGAACAAATACATCATATAAAAGAGTAGTCTCGAATACAACAGCAGCAGATATAGATTATGCTGATGAATTACTTAGAACAGGCAAAATGACCTTTAGAAAAAAAGGAAGAAGGTGATGTGTGTGAGTGAGTGTATAATTTGCAAAGGTGGAAATATAAGCTTAATAAAAAAAGGGTTTCATATCAAGGAAATTGATGATTTTTTAAGCCGTGGGATTTTTTGGATTAGTTCAAATAATAATCAAGTATGGACTTTTGACTTTCTTGGAAAAGAGATTGACACAATAATAACTGAAGCTCAATCGCAGATACAGGAAGGCATATTGTATGAAGAAACGCTAATATATAAAGTTCTTAATATACTCATTGATAATCATATTTCTTTTGCAATGTGGTATGATATTTATATTGATGATTTAGATGTATGTAAATCCAAGAAAGAAGTATTGGAAACATGTTATAATCAAATAATGGATTTATCGGGAATGTGTGAAGTATATATAGTATATAATTCGAGTAATGGATTAAATAATGGTAAATACCATAAATAGGAGCATAAAATGTTAAATAAGGAACAGAATATTTTTTCAATGAATTAGCACATATCGGTGTAAATCCTGTAAAGGATTATATATATCAGGGAAATGAAGACGCATACAACGAAGATACAGCTTTGATAGATTCCGTCAATATGTTTAGTACATTGACTGGAATTTCAGCTT
>Ga0326511_10003628_pt1 | contig 12411 bp, 6 predicted proteins | sample 0_2496_0518_D_FD_203701 | JGI IMG/M metagenome (GOLD analysis project Ga0326511, IMG submission 203701) | Bovine rumen microbial communities from UC Davis, California, United States - 0_2496_0518 | ecosystem: Host-associated > Mammals > Digestive system > Stomach > Rumen | place: USA: California...
TACAGAACCTGACGGAGATGCGTGTGGCTGTGTTTGTGGCCGACTGCTGGCGTTCGTTCTGGATCATCGTGATAGGTATGGGCTGCATGCTGCTGTATCAGTATCGCAAGCTGCGTGTGGAGTGGATGGTAATAGCTCTGACGGTGCTCTGTCTGTTCGATATGTGGCAGGTGAACAAGCGCTATCTGAATGATGGAATGTTCGTACCCAAGACTGTTCGTGAGGAGCCCATGACGAAGACACAGGCTATAGACCATATCCTACAGGATAAGACGCTGGACTTCCGTGTGCTGAACCTGGCTACGTCTACTTTCAACGAGAATGAGACCTCTTATTATCTGAAGAGCATTGGTGGATACCATGCTGCCAAGTTGCGTCGTTATCAGGAGCTGGCCGATGCCTATATCCAGAAGGAGATGGGTGACGTTATGGGTGCCATCAGCAAGGCTGGTGGCGATATGACGCAGGTCAAAGGCGACAGCGTCTATCCTGTACTGAATATGCTCAACACCAAATACTTCATCCTGCCGTTGCAGGGTGGACAGTCGGTACCTTTGGAGAATCCCTACACCTATGGCAATGCGTGGCTGGTCGACAAGGTCAGATATGTCGCCAATGCCAACGAAGAGCTTGACGCCATAGGTCAGATTAAACTGCGTCGTGAGGCTGTGGCTGACCAGAAGTTCAAGGAAGTGCTCGGCGAGAGTACTACGCAGGATACACAAAGCATCGTCAGGTTGAAGGCCTATGAGCCTAACCAGCTGACCTACGAGGTAGAGACGGGAAAGGGTGGAGTAGTGGTCTTCTCAGAGATTTACTACCCTGGCTGGACGGCTACTGTAGATGGTGTGGAACAGGAATTGGGACGCGTAGACTATGTATTGCGCGCTTTGCAGGTGAAGCCAGGCAAGCATGAGGTGGTGCTTAGCTTCTTCCCCAAGAGCATTGACCGTACGGAGACGATAGCATATATAGCCTATGGCTTGTTGCTGTTGATTTTATTACTGATGATATGGTTGGGTTATAAGCACCGACAATAATGACTATACAATGAAGAAATTACTATCCTTACCACCTAATCTGGTGGGCTGCTTCCATGACGTCACGGGCTTCTCGCGTGATGAGTATTTCTGTACCAATGATCCGATAGGCCATAAGCTGGGATCGGGTGGTGGAACGACGTGGCTCATGCTACAGGCTGAGCAGTGGCTGGGAGGCGAGCGCTGCATCGTGCTGCATGCTGGTGGACAGAGTCGTCGTCTGCCCTCATATGCCCCTAGTGGTAAGATTCTGACCCCTATCCCCGTGTTCCGTTGGGAGCGTGGCCAGCGATTGTCGCAGACCCTGCTCGACCTGCAGTTGCCGCTCTATGAGCGTATGATGGAGCAGGCTCCCAAGCGTCTGACCACGATGATTGTCAGTGGTGATGTGTATATCCGTGCTGCTGAGCGCATAGGGCCTATCCCTGATGCCGATGTGGTGTGCTACGGACTCTGGCTTGATGCCTCTATCGCCAAGGATCATGGCGTCTTCGTCAGCGATCGCCGTACGCCTAATGTGCTGAAGCAGATGTTACAAAAACCCAGCACGGAGCAATTGTCGGAGCTTCTGAAGGATCATTTCTATCTGACGGATATCGGTATCTGGCTGCTCTCCGACCGCGCCATGAAGCTCCTCATGAAGCGTAGTATGACTAGTCCTACTAGTTCTACTAGTTATACTAGTCCTACTGGTCATACTAGCCTTAAAGAATACGACCTCTACAGCGAGTTCGGCTGTACGCTTGGCACTCATCCTACCATCGACGACCCTGAGTTGCATGAGCTCTCGGTAGCCATCGTGCCATTGCAGGGTGGTGAGTTCTACCATTTCGGTACCTCAGGCGAGATGATCTCGTCGACGGTGGCTATCCAGAACATCGTCAACGACCAGCGTGACATTATGCACCACGATCGGAAGCCACACCCCAGCATTTTCACGCAGAATGCCATTACCCACTATCGCTTTACTGAGCAGAACCAGAATATCTGGATTGAGAACAGCTGTATAGGTGAACATTGGACGCTGACACGTGATAACATCGTGACAGGTGTGCCAGAGAACGACTGGACCATCCATCTGGAACCTGGTCAGTGTGTAGACATCATCCCCATTGGCGAGACACAGTATTGTGTGCGTCGCTATGACATCAACGAAAAGTTTGCAGGTGCAGCCCAACAGGAGAAACGCTTCCCTGTTCTGGATTCTCTAGATCAACTAGAAAATCTAGATGGACTAGAAAAACTAACCACTACCTTCCTCTCTGCCGAGGATATCTCCAATGTGGCTAATCTGCGTCGCCTCTTTGCCCAGCGCAAGGCGTTTCGCAGCAAGAACTGGCCAGCGTTGGCGCGTAATTGGCAGCATAGCGTGTTCTATCAGCTCGACTTGGACGATGCTGCTCGTGAATTCCATGAGATGCAGTTGCCCCAGCCAGAGCCGCTCTCTGCTGATGCTCCGCTGATGACGCGTATCCATGATGCCATGTTCCGAGGTGATAGCGATGGCGCTTTCTCGCTGTTGCGCGAGGGCGTGCTGCAATCCTCTCACCTCTCACCTCTCACCCCTCACCTCTCTATCTATCCTGACCAGATTGTGTGGGGACGCTCACCTGTACGTATTGACTTGGCAGGTGGATGGACGGACACACCACCTTACTGCTTGATGGAAGGCGGGTCGGTAGTCAATATAGCTATTGAGCTGAACGGACAACCCCCTTTGCAGGCCTATGTGAAGCCCTGTCGTGAGCCCCATATCGTGTTGCGAAGCATCGACTTGGGAGCCATCGAGGTGGTTGATACCTACGAACAGCTGGCCGCTTATAACAAGGTAGGCTCACCCTTCTCCATCCCTAAGGCAGCACTGGTGTTGGCTGGTTTCCAGCCTGGTTTCTCACAAGAGACCTATCCCTCGCTGCGTGCCCAGCTGGAGTCGTTTGGCTGTGGCATCGAACTCACCCTGCTGTCGGCTATCCCTGCGGGTAGCGGACTGGGTACCAGTTCTATCCTGGCATCTACGGTGCTTGGTGCTGTCAACGACTTCTGCTCGTTATCCTGGGACAAGAACGAGATAGGACGCCGTACGTTGGTATTGGAACAGCTGCTCACCACAGGAGGCGGCTGGCAAGATCAGTTTGGAGGTGTCTTAGGAGGTGTGAAGCTGTTGGATACCCAGCGTGGCTTCGACCAGAATCCACGTGTGCGCTGGTTGCCTGACGATGTGTTCACCCAGCCCGAATATGCGCAGTGTCATCTGCTTTACTATACCGGCATCACCCGCACGGCCAAGAAGATATTGGCAGAAATCGTGCGCCGGATGTTCGTCAACCATCATCAGCAACTGTTGCAGTTGCGTGAGATGAAGGCCCATGCCGTAGATATGTATGAGGCCATCCAGCGTCAGGACTTCCAAGAGACGGGCCTGCTCATCCGTAAGACATGGGAGCAGAACCAGCGCATCGACAGTGGTACCAATCCTGATAGCGTGCGTAAGATTACGGACCTCATTGACGACCTTTGTCTGGGTTATAAGTTGCCAGGAGCCGGTGGTGGTGGCTATCTCTATATGGTGGCTAAAGACCCTGAGGCAGCAGTTCGCATCAAGCAACTATTGACGATGCAGCAGCCTAATGCCAATGCCCGTTTCGTGGACATGACGCTTTCGAAGACAGGACTACAGGTAAGCCGCAGCTAAGCGCTATGGAATTCCGTACGATAGTAGACATTCCGAAGCCCGATTTCGAGATACAGCCTTGCGAGGAGCTGCTCTTCGTAGGCTCTTGCTTTGCCGACAGCATCAGTCAGCGTTTCCGTGAGGAAGGCTTTCCTGTGACGTCAAATCCCTATGGGGTGATGTACAATCCCGTCAGCATCCTGCATACCGTGCAACGTTATGAGGGCGCTCCTCGTGTGGTGTTCCTCACGTTGGGTACCAACCACGTGTACAGATTGAAGGAGACGGGCGAGATTGTAGACAACTGCGAGAAGCGCCCCCAACGACTCTTTCAGGAGGAAGAACTCTCCGTTGAGGCTTGCGCTGACTATTTGCAACAGACCGTCGACCTGCTTCGTCAGCGCAATCCTGAGGTGCATGTGGTGATGACGGTCAGCCCCATCCGCTATCGCAAATATGGCTATCATGTGAGCCAATTGTCGAAAGCCACGTTGTTGTTGGCCACCTCTCACCTCTCTTACTTCCCATCGTATGAGATTCTGATGGACGAGCTGCGCGACTACCGATTCTATGCCTCCGATATGCTGCATCCTTCCGAGCAGGCTGTCGACTACATCTGGGAACGGCTGGTCGATAGCTATTTCTCGCCAGCTGCCAAGGCTTTCCTGGACGAGTGGCGTCCTTTGAAACAGACGTTAGCCCACAAGCCCTTCCACCCAGAGTCCCCCGAATACCAAGCCTTGATAGATAAAACTATGTTAAAACTAGCGGAGTTACGCCAAAAATATCCTACCTTTGCATTATGAATTACACCATAGAAAAGATCACCACGCTTATTGGAGCGCGTCGCATCGGCACTGCTGATGCTCGTATAGGATGGCTGCTCACCGACAGCCGTTCGCTGTGTTTCCCTGAGGAGACATTGTTCTTTGCCCTGAAGTCCAGCCGCAACGATGGTCATCGTTATATCGATGACTTGTACCGTCGTGGTGTGCGCAACTTCGTGGTGGCTAATGTGCCTGAGCATCCTGAGGCCGATGCTAACTATCTGAAGGTACCATCGACTTTGGCCGCTCTTCAGCGTTTGGCTGAGCGCCATCGCGATGAGTTCGATATCCCCATTGTAGGTATTACGGGCTCTAATGGTAAGACGATGGTGAAGGAGTGGCTCTATCAGGTGCTGTCGCCTGACTGGGTAGTCACACGCTCGCCCAAGAGCTACAACTCACAGATTGGTGTTCCCCTGAGTGTATGGCTGCTCAACGACCAGACGCAGGTGGGTCTCTTTGAGGCAGGCATCAGTCAGCTGGGCGAGATGGAGGCGTTGCACGACATCATCCAGCCTACCATTGGTGTGCTGACCTCGCTGGGGGCTCCCCATCAGGAGAACTTCCGTTCGTTGGAGGAGAAATGTATGGAGAAGCTCCTGCTCTTCCGTGATGCCAAGGTGATCATTTATAATGCTGACGACGATTTGGTGAGCCGTTGTATCCGTCGCTCAGGCTTCAAGGGCCAACGCATAGGGTGGCATCGCGACGAGCTGTTGCCCGACTATCATCTGCCTTTCTTCGATGAGGCCTCTATTCAGTGCTGTTTGGCAGTCATTGCCACAGCTCTCTATCTGGGTGTCAAGCCTGAGGTGCTTCGTGAACGGATGGCTCAACTGGAGCCTGTGGCCATGCGCCTTGAAGTGAAGGAGGGTCAGCATGGTTGTACGCTAATCAACGATACCTATAATTCCGACATCAATTCGCTCGATATCGCACTCGACTTCATGTCGCGTCGTGTCAACGACCAGCGTCGTCGCACGTTGATTCTCAGTGATATCTTCCAGAGTGGTATGAACTACGAGACGCTCTATCACGAGGTCAACGACCTATGTTTGAAGCGTGGAGTGGGGCAGCTCATTGGCATTGGCTCGCACATCTCGTCGGCATCTCCCCTCTTCCAGGTCAGCGAGAAATCCTTTTTCGCTACTACCGAAGACTTCCTGCGTAGCGATACGTTCCGTCAGCTGCACGACGAGGTCATCCTCATCAAGGGAGCCCGTCTCTTTGGTTTCGACCGCATTACCGAGCGTTTGGAGCAGAAGGTCCACGAGACTATTCTCGAGGTCAACCTCAATGCCGTAGTCGACAACCTCAACTACTACCGTTCCTTCCTGAAGCCCGATACCAAACTGGTATGCATGGTCAAGGCCGATGCCTATGGCGCAGGAGCTGTCGAGGTGGCAAAGACGTTGCAGGATCATCGTGTTGACTATCTGGCTGTTGCCGTAGCCGACGAGGGTGTTACCCTTCGTCGCAATGGCATCACGCAGAACATCATGATTATGAATCCTGAGATGACCGCTTTCAAGACCATGTTCGATTATGACCTGGAGCCCGAGGTCTACTCCTTCCGTCTGATGGATGCCCTGATCCACGCTGCTGAGCGTGAGGGTATCACTGGGTGGCCTGTTCATATCAAACTTGATACAGGCATGCATCGTCTGGGCTTCGACCCTGAGCATGACATTGACGAGGTGATCCGTCGCCTCAAGAGCCAGAATGCCATCATCCCCCGTTCTGTCTTCAGTCATTTCGTAGGTTCCGACAGCGACGACTTCGACCGCTTCTCAGCGATGCAGTTTGAGAAGTTCGACCGTGCCAGCCTTCAGCTTCAGGCCGCCTTCAGCCATAAGATACTGCGCCACATGGACAACTCGGCAGCCATCGAACACTTCCCTGAGCGTCAACTCGACATGTGTCGTTTAGGCTTGGGCCTCTATGGTGTTGATCCTCGTGATAATCGCATGCTTACCACTGTTTCTACGCTGAAGACCACCATTCTTCAGCTTCGTCATGTGCCCAAGGACGAGACGGTGGGCTACAGCCGCAAGGGCATACTGACGCGCGACTCCGTGATAGCTGCCATTCCTATTGGCTATGCTGATGGTTTGAATCGCCATCTGGGACGTGGAGCCTGCTATTGTCTGGTTAATGGGCGGAAAGCCCCCTACATAGGTAATATCTGTATGGATGTCGCCATGATTGATGTCACCGATATCCCCTGTCATGAGGGCGACAGCGTCGAGATCTTTGGCGAGCACCTGCCCGTCACCGTGCTTAGCGACGTGTTGGAGACCATCCCCTACGAGGTACTCACCAGTGTCAGTCCTCGTGTGAAGAAGGTCTATTTCCAGGATTAATGATATTGCTCTAAAGCCGTTTGTTGTACAATATCAGCGAAGCTTGACGGGAATAACATAGAACTTACGGTCATTCTTGAAGTCTATCATCCACTGGTCCATGATGATATGATCGTCAAGAGCCTTTATCTTCAGCGTATGGTTGCCCTTTGTCAGGCTGACTGCTGTCTGTTTCAGCGCCTGTCCGCGCAGCACGCTCAGTTTCCAGAAGTCAGAGCGGTATTTCTCCTTCAGCGAGATGGTGACAGGAGCCTCGTTGTCTATCTGTACCGTGTAGCGCAGGTCGCCCTTATCGTTAGGCTGTGTAGGTATCATGGCGGTGTAAACAACAGCCTCCCCCTCCTGCTTGGCCTCAAACTGATAAGTCAGCTCGCCGCCCTTGGGAATCGCGACAGCATTCATCGAGTGTCCCAGCATCTGAATAACTGTTGCATCTGTGGATGATGATTGATAGTCGCAGGCATTGCGGGTTACGATATCGGTGCGGTCAAAGTTATTGTCGTGCTTCAGTGAAATCAAGTTGATAAACTTGGTATTTTTGACCTCCTCGTCAGTAGGCAGATAAGGCAGGATGGGTGGGTTGAACACGTTCAGATCGCGTGGCATCATATTCATGATACCTTTCCACTTGCCACCAGCCAGCTTATTGTAGCGGTCGGTGAACTCTTGAATGCGACGATACGCCTTCATGCTGGCCCAAGACATGGCGTACATATAGTCCTGACGACCTTCCATGGCCTTGTCAGTCTGTCCTGAATAGCGTGAACGGGCCCGCTGGGCATAGAGCATCTTCTCGGCCATGGCCTGTGCTGCGAGCACGGGATACTGGACGGCAGCGAAATAGGCATCACTCAGTTCGGGACGTATCAGACGCTTGGCTTCGCTAACCTGTTGGGCAATCTTGTCGTAGTCGGAGAGATAGCGATTCAGCTCATTACCGAAAGCACTCTCAGAGAATTCGGTGTCGATGACCTGCGAACGACCACGAGGATAAGCTTTTCGGTCGGCCAGTTCCACCTGCGTCCAACCCATGAACTCAGGCTTGCGGATGCCGCAAAGGCGATAGAACTCCTTCATAGCCGGAAAGAGCTTCTTACCAGCCTTCTCACCAAACTGCGTACAAAGCCAGCGTTCCAAATGCTGATTAATGGTATTAGGCTTGATGGCATCAATGTCCCACGCCATATCGAGGAAGAACTCCAGGTCATAAGCAGCCACCTTCGGGTCATGGACGTTGACAATCCAGAGCTTACGGCAGTTATGGTCGTAGGCGGCCTTCATCTCCGAATAGACTAGTCCTGGCTGCGTTGTGGTGAGCCACAAGTAGTCGTGCGGACGTCCCCAATAGCTCAGGTGATAGTATACACCGCCGCCACCGCTTCGCTTTTGCTGTTCAGCATCTGAGAGTCGCGTCATATAGCCATAGTTGTCGTCACACCACATCAGCGTCACGTCATCGGGCACCTTGAGGCCGCTCTCCATAATCTCTAGAACCTCTTTGTAAGGAATAAACACCTGCGGCACCTTCTCTACATTCTTGTCATAATATTTACGGATGAGTTCGCGCTGGTCGTCGATGACCATTTGCAAGCCTTCTAACTTTTCTTTCTTGGTCTTCACACCTTCCATCGAACCGTCATGGATGCCACGCATGCCGATGGTGAAGAACTCCTCGGAGCCTTTTACCTCCTTCAGACGTTCTATCCAGTACTGCTGTACTTGTTCGCGGTTGGTGATATAGTTGTAGGCGCCGCGCTTGGCATGATCCCACTCTGCCACATTGTTGCGCAGTAGCGGCTCGCAATGTGATGTGCCTATCAGGATGCCAAACGAGTCAGCCATCTCTTTATTCCCCTTGAGGGTGAAGAATCCTGGTGTGCCGGAATGCATACCAGGCCAGATGGCGTTGGCCCTCAGACGCAGCAGCAGTTGGAAGATGGCCTTGTAGGTCTTGGGTCCCATAGCCCCGAATTGGTCGGTCTTCTCATAGTGCTTCCATGCCCAGTTGCGCAGGCTCCAGTCCTCGTCATTGATAAAGATGCCACGATAGGCTACCGATGGCGCCTGTTCAGTATGGAATCCCTCGGGCATGACCAGCCGCTCTTTACGCTGGGGCACAACGTCGCCCCACCATATCCAAGGCGACACACCAGCCATTCGCGACAGTTCCAGTATGCCGTATGCCGTACCTCGTCCGCTGTTACCTTCCACCACGATGCGTCCGTTCTTGATGAAGATGCGAAAGCCGTCGTCACCTCCTTTCTTCGGAATGATTTGTATGGTTGCCCGCTTGGTGGCCTGTGCCTTCATGCCCGTCACCTGTCGCATGTCGTCGCAGAACATGTCGAGAGCTTGTCTGACTACTGGCTCCACCTTGTTGGGAACACTATATGTGACAGGATTCGTCCCGTCAAACCATACCACATCTGCGGCATGTCCGCTGATGGTCATGGCCCATGCTACAGTCAAGATACTGACTATTTTCTTCATCGAGATTTGTTTTATTTTAGTTTTCTGTTTGTTTTACGAAGGCAAAAGTACAACATTTTTCCGGAAAAACCAAGAGATTATCCTGAAAAACCTTATCTTTAAAAATGCAAAAAATGGACTGACCATTTGGTAGGTACATTTTTTTTTCGTACCTTCGCAGCCAAATACGCTAAAACAAACAAAGAATATCGATATTTTAAACAATGGAACAAGTATTTAGTTACATTATTAGTCTGGGTGCTTCGGTCATGATGCCTATCCTGTTTACCATCATCGGCCTTTGCATCGGGTTGAAATTTGGCAAGTCGCTCAAGTCAGGCCTCTATGTCGGTGTCGGTTTCGTAGGCCTCGGCATTGTGACGGCCCTGCTCACCACCAACTTCGGTGGTCCGCTGAGCGAGATTTCCCGTCTGTACGACTTGCAGTTGAAGGTTTTTGACATGGGCTGGCCCGCTGCCGCTGCTGTGGCTTATAACACGGCGGTAGGTGCGCTGATTATCCCCATCTGTCTGGGTGTTAACTTCCTGTTGGTCATCACCAAGTGCACCCGCACGGTGAATATCGACCTGTGGAACTACTGGCACTTCGCCTTCATCGGTGCCGTGGCTTACTTCGTGATGGACCAGAGCCTGGTGTGGGGTTACTTCGCAGCCATCGTTTGTTACATCGTGACACTGGTGATGGCCGACCTCACTGCCGACAAGTTCCAGGAGTACTATCCTGAGTGGCAGGGCATCTCTATCCCACAGCCTTTCTGTCAGAGCTTCGTACCCTTCGCCCTGGTTATTGGCAAGGCCCTCGACATGATTCCTGGTTTCGAGAAGCTGAACATCGACGCTGAGGGTATGAAGAAGAAGTTTGGCGTCATGGGCGAGCCTCTGATTCTGGGTGTCATCGTAGGTGCCCTGATTGGTGCGTTGGCCCAGCTGGATATCAAGAAGATCCTCTTCCTCGGAGTGACGATGGGTGCTGTGATGGAGCTTATTCCACGTATCACCTCTTTATTTATAGAAGGATTGAAGCCCATCGCTGAGAAGACTCAGGAGGTGGTGAAGCGTAAGTTCAACGGTAAGAAGGTGTATATCGGTATGTCACCTGCCGTTGTCATTGGTCACCCCACCACGCTGGTCGTTTCGCTGTTGCTCATCCCCGTAGCCCTCGGTCTGGCCGTTGTGCTGCCTGGCAATCAGTTCCTGCCTCTGGCCTCGCTGGCTGGCATGTTCTACCTGTTCCCCATGGTACTGCCCTTCACCAAGGGTAATGTGGTGAAGACCTTCATCATCGGTCTCGTGGCACTGGCCATTGGTCTGTATTTCGTTACCGATATGGCTCCTGCCTTCACACAGGCCGCCCATACCGTGTTTGAGCAGACTGGCGACAAGGCTGCCGACATCCCTGCAGGATTCGACGGTGGTGCCCTCGACTTCGCCTCATCCCTCTTCGGATGGGTCATCTACAAGTGCGTCAACTCGCTGGAGTACGTGGGTGCCGGCATCCTGAGCATCATCACCATCGGTATGGTGGTATGGAACCGCATGCGTATCGTGAAAGAAGAAAAAACTAATCAATAAGACAATAATGAAAAAGACTATTTTGAGCTTTGCCCTGCTGATGGGCGCGCTGAGCATGACGGCTCAGCAGAAGGTGAGCTTCCAGACGGCTTGTCACCCTGAGGACGTGAAACATTACGACACCAAGACGCTGCGCGACCGCTTCGTCATGGAGAAGGTGATGGTAGCCGACGAGATCAACCTCACCTATTCACACTACGACCGCTTCATCTTCGGTGGAGCAATGCCAGTGAACAAGACCTTGAAGCTGGAGAACTTCCCCGAGCTCGGTCTTGATGTCGACAAGACCATCCAGGAGAAGTATTTCCTCTACAACCGTGAGCTCGGTGTCGTTAACTGCGGCGAGGGCGACGGCTGGGTCATCGTCGATGGCAAGGAGTATGCCCTCTCACCCAAGGAGGCCCTTTACATTGGTCGTGGTCATATCGCCAAGGGTAAGGACGTCAACAAAGTGGTGGAGTTCCGTTCGAAGGATGCCAAGAAGCCTGCCAAGTTCTACCTGAACTCAGCTACGGCCCACAAGCACTACAAGACGCAGTGGATCACCCTCGATGGCCGTAAGGGCTCGTTGAAGGCTGCCGTATGGGGTCCTGTAGGCTCACTCGAGGAGTGCAACAACCGTACCGTTTATAAGCTCATCGTCAACGATGTGCTCGAGGAAGGTCCCTGCCAGCTGCAGCTCGGTCTGACCCAGCTCAATCCTGGTGCTGCCTGGAACACCATGCCTCCTCATACCCACGGTCGTCGCATCGAGGCTTACTACTATTTCAACCTGCCTCAGGAGCAGACCATTGCTCACATCATGGGTGAGCCTCAGGAGAGCCGTGTAGTATGGCTGCATAACGAGCAGGCCATCATGTCGCCCGAGTGGTCTATCCACGCTGCTGCCGGAACTTACTACTACACCTTCATCTGGGGTATGGCAGGTGAGAACCTCTACTATAACGACAAAGATAACATCCCTGTGATCGACATCAAATAATTATCAATTATCAATTGTCAATTATCAATTCAAAAAATATGTCTGCAATCCAAACTACAAAGATGTCCAATTGGCGTTGGGTCATCTGTGCGTTGCTCTTCCTGGCAACCACCGTCAACTACATGGACCGTCAGGTTCTCTCACTTACGTGGAAAGACTTTATCGCTCCCGAGTTCCACTGGAACGATAACGACTATGGTACCATCACCGGATGGTTCTCCATCTTCTATGCTATTGCCAACCTCTTCGCTGGTAAGTTCATCGACTGGATGGGCACCAAGAAAGGTTATCTCATCGCTATCTTCGTATGGTCTACAGGTGCTGTGATGCATGCCGGATGCGGATGGGTAGCCATGAACATCGAGGGCTACGATTCTATCGAGGCCCTGCGCATGGTACAGGCAGGCTCTGATGCCGCTGTAGCCATCGCTACCGTTTCCGTTTGGCTCTTCCTGTCGTGTCGTATG
>Ga0326511_10003630_pt1 | contig 12407 bp, 20 predicted proteins | sample 0_2496_0518_D_FD_203701 | JGI IMG/M metagenome (GOLD analysis project Ga0326511, IMG submission 203701) | Bovine rumen microbial communities from UC Davis, California, United States - 0_2496_0518 | ecosystem: Host-associated > Mammals > Digestive system > Stomach > Rumen | place: USA...
CATTTTTACTTGTCGATATGATATAAAGCAATTTATTATCACTGCCTCTTTCGGTAGTGACTACTTCAAATATTCCTTTTTCAGTTCTTATGTATTTCATTTTATTCCTCCACAAAAATATCAAAATCTAAACATTTTTCGAACTTGCACTTAACAAGTCCTTTTTCGGTTTTTCCAAAATACTGTATTTTATTATAAAAGCACTTACTTCTTTCTAAACCAATATAAAATGTGTATGTTTGACAATTACCATACCATAAATCAATATCATTTACATTATCACTGTCAGTATATTCGTAAAAGTCAATTTTATACACAAAATTATAATTATCTTCCTCAGATATAACCTCGATAAATTTTATTTCATATTCATCATTATTAGGAAGTTTGTTGTTTTGCTCAAGTTCTTGTAATCCTCTTTCCAGCCATTCCAAAGGAGTGTATCCTACTTGCCAATAATAGCTTCCAAAGATTAGAACTAGTAAGCACACTAGAATTGCTATAAGAGTACCCATGCCAAGGCTTAATAAAAATGTTTTTAAAAATCTTCTCATTCTTTTACCCATCTCCTTAATAGGTCAAATTTTTCTCTTGGCAGAAGCAAGTCATATTTGTAATGTGAATAAACATCATCATCTTTAACTCTTAATCTATACCTCAATAGTTCTATATCAATATTATTTTCCTTAATAATGCTTAGTATTTTTTCGTTTTCTTGTGCTTTTAAAACATATTGTTTGATAGTGTTACATTGTTCACTAATTGATTTATTGGTTTCAGGGCTTATATTTGTAGGGTGTTGCTTTCCTAATGCGTCATAGTTGCTAATGAAAACCCCATTTCTATAAATATCTTCTAACCGTTCCAACGCTTCGCTAGGTTTAACATTGTCGATTGATTCTAAGCGTTGACACATTTTTTTGTATTCTTCAACGGGTAATATTATTTTTTGAACGTGTCTGCCCGCGTAAAGAATAGCTTTGTTATCTTCATCTTGCTTTTTTAAGCATTTCATAAGATTAGTTAAATCCTTGTTTAATTGCCTGCAATAGATATTGAATTGTTCTAATTCTTCTTCCATTGCTGTTCACTCCTTAGCCTTTAATTTTTTAATTTTTATCTTCTTAACACCCATATTTTTCAAGTGCTGTAAATAAGTTATTGAATAGCCATGATGAATGCAATTTTTTGAATAAAAATAACTTCGATACGAGAATTTTGCGTTGATAATTATAGCTATTGTCCAGAGGTGCGCTTCATCTTTTGGTGTATAGCATTCGACTCTAATTGTTTTTATGTCAAACACATCTATCTTATGCTCTTTGATAGCTCTTTCTATTAGCATTTCAGCTAACATTGGCTCGTTACCTGTATAAATAGTTTCCATTATTTCTTCCCCTCCTCATTCCACTTTTGGCTATATTCAGCAAATTCTTTTAAACTAATTTTGCCAAATTTATGCTTGTAAAAATCTAATAATTGTAAATCAGTTAATGCTCCACTGATTACAAGTCCAAATCCTTCTGGTGTGGTATCATCTTTGTCTAAACTTTCTTTAAGGGTTTTTAAGTATGCAATTCTTCCCTCTAATGTGGTTAATTCTTCTAATGTCATATCAGTTTTAAATCTCCATTCTCATTCATTTTAGCAACATATATTAAGCCTTTATCAGTAAATATTGCACCATAAATTTCAGTTCCATTTTGTATATATTTAGGTAAGTTTTTCTTTTCAAACAATCTAGTATAAACTATATATCTATTTCTTTCTTCTTGATATTTTTTATTTATAAATATAAATCTATCACATAACTCCTCTATCGTATCAGCTTGTTTTTGAATTTGCCCTAGCAATTTATAATTTATATGGTGTATTGGCTCAAAAAACTCTTGTATTTCAAATAATTCATTATCTTTTTTACAAATGTTTTCACTCTTAAATTTATATACACCATCTTTAGTTCTTATGTAGTTCATATCAGTTCAAACTCTCCATTCTTATTTGATTTTGCTACAGGTTCAATTCGTATTGCTCCATTTGGCAATTTTACTTTTATACAACCATAGCAAGTTTCATTTTTCTTATCATAGTAATTCAAATTATCTTCATCTACTTCTGTGATAAGAAAATCTTTTTGTTCATCATTATCAACAAACATTAGACAATCACACAGTTCTTTTATGGTATCAGCTTGCTTTATATATTCATCTCTATAAAAAGTTTTGCCATTACAAATGCAAACGCCTCTATCATCATAACCATCTACTTCATATACACCATTTTTAGTTCTTATGTATTTCATTTCAACATCTCCTTTAGAACCTTTTTACGCACCTCGATAGTCTTATCGCCATTTAGAATTTTACATAGCCATTCTGGTTTGATTGAAATTAAAATATATTGCTTTTCTTTTTCATCTTGTGCATACATCATATTTTGTGGAGCTTTATCAATACTTTCGCATACCCATTCATAACCATCAAATGTATTCATTTTCTTTTCCCTAGAATAATACTCACTTAATTCCTTTGGCTCATCAAATATGTGTAGATTCTTAATGTGGATTGCATAACCTTTATCTTTTAAATAATTAATTAATTCTTCTCTGTTCAAGCAACTTTTTCTTTCTAAATCAACTATACTCATAGTATCAGTAGTTGGAAGATAATCATGTTGCCAGTCAAGGTCGCCATACAATTCTTCAAATATTTCCTCTACCTCAAAATCACATTCAGCTACGATTTTGCCATTTACAATATCTTCTTTATTTTTAATAAAAGGCTCAAATGTGAAAAAAGTATCGCCCACTAATTTTTGTTGCTCATATAAATAAGGCTTTGCTTTAACACAATATAATAATGCTTTTAATTGATTCATTTCATTCCTCCAACAGCTGCAAATATAAAGTATATCAGTAAGCCCATAAAAAAGCATATGCCACTGATAAACCAAATATACAAAATTATTTTGTCTTTATTCATTATAGCTCTACCTCGTTCCACCAACAATCTTTTTCTTCTACTGGTTCAATTCTAAGATTTGTATGTCCTTTTATTAAGGCTTTATCATTTTCATTTGGATTGTTTAACATTCTCTCCAACACTGTTTCAGCGTTTTCTTTACCTCCACATATACATACTAAACATCCGTTGTAATTTTTAGTATCTCCTACGATTATATATTCCATCTTATTCACCTCTTTTTTCTAAATAAATATTGTATGTTGGCTCAGCTGGAACCATCATCAATCTTTTTTTGTCAAAGACAAATTTATGTGATTTAACTTTATGAATTTCTTTTATTTCCAAATCGTATAAGAGTCTATAATCGTTTTGGTATGGAGCCCATGAACGGCAATTTTCCTTGTACACAAAAATATTATAGTTTCTTCCTACGTTATTTCTAATCCATTCTAGTAACCTCATTTTTTGCCCTCCTTACTTACTCTAGCTTTATTCTACGATATAAAAACAATAATGTCAAGTAATTTTTTTACTTTTTGCTAAAATTTTTTTATACTCGTCCAAAAATCTTTCAGGAACCGGGTAGCAAGTTATCATTCTTCTTGAGGTTTCAAAGAAAATAAAAACATAGCCGCGATACAGTTTTATTCTTTTATGATAACGATTAACTCTTGATAATACATATTTTTTTAACGCTCCCTCTGGTATATCATGAGGGTTAATACCATTTTTAATAGCCCACAAACTTATTCTTTGTAATTCTTTAGGATTGAGAGCGACCCTTTCAGTCGCCCTCTTATATCCATGATAAGTAAAAAGTTTTTTATTTATTTTACTCATTCAAAAGCCAATCTATTGATATATTAAATAGTTTGGACACTTTTACAACGAATTCGATTGTGGGCTTTCTTTTTCCGTTAAAAAATCTGCTTATATCGACAGCTGTCATATTCAATTTTTGCGCTAGTTCTTTTTGATTTATGTGTTCTAATTCCATAAGTCTTTTTATTTTTGCAAACATATCTTAATATGACTCCTTTAATAGGTCTATATCTAGTACAAGAACAATTGGTACCATGCCATCCTTATCGTTCTCGTATGGTAAGGCTCTTAATGTGTTGTACTGAATAAATTCCTCGGCGTCAAAATAACTACAATTATTATCTTTGGCAAATTCTTCTATCATTTTTTTATAATCATAGATTAATCTATTATCATTAGAAATGCCGATTATGCTTCCATCAAAGCCATCTATAAGTTTAAAAGCAACCTCCTCGTCTTTTCCGAAATTATCAATCGCTTTTCTTATTTTCTCATCCCTCATTAAATAATACCTTCTTTCATAAACTTTAGAATTTTATTAACCTCGTTATTAGTCATGTGCTTTCCTGTAAAAATTTGCCTAGCCATACATCTGTCTAAAATTTCAATTGATTTATCTGGGTTGGCTCCTTTTATTTTTTTAGACTCTGAATATATGTATTGAACCACAGCAGGGTCTAGGCAATTATTATTAAATCTATCTAAAATTTCTAGGTTAGTTTTATCATCTAATTCTTTTATAAAAATAGGTGATAATCTACGGCATAACGCCTTATCTTTTTTAATTGTATTTTCGTACTCATCTACAGTTGTGGCTCCTATAACAGTAATTTCTCCCCTACTTAAATAGCTTTTTATGATATTACTAGCGTCAATCGCACCGTCAGCGCCTCCAGCATTATAAAGAGTATGAATTTCATCTATAAAAATAATCGTTTTTTTACTAAAAGTTTTATTAGCTTTGGCAACCTCTGTAAAAAAGCTTATTATTTTTTCTTCGAATTGTCCCCTTAAACTAGTTCCGGCAACACAAGAGCCTATGTCAAGCTCCACCAAATTAAAATGATGGCCCATATCATAGGCAAATTGCTCTAAAATTGCTGTTTTGCCGCACCCCGCCTCACCGACAAGTATTGTATTTTTCATTCTTTTTTTATACATAGACTCCTTAAGAAGAGCTAATTCTTCTCTACGTCCAATTAGCTCATTCTTAGCAGGAACCTCTTTTATAAAGTCATATTTTTCCATTAGCTTTTTCTCCATTTTAATGTTCTTTGTAATCAGCCCATCTTACTAACTTTGGATAGAACGGAGCTTGGCCGTACTCTACGCAGTTTATTACATGGTCGTTACCGTCCGCCCTTGGTTTGTTTCCTTCGCCTTTACGACAATTTTTAATTTCTCTAATAAAATTTTTACATCTATCACATACCAAGTACTCACCATAAGCCATAAGTAAATTTGTAAAGGAAACTCTTGTTCTTATTGGTCTTTTTGTAGAGGCCAATAAATTGACATTTACGACGCCATACTCTCTTAATTTTACCTCTAAACTTTGTCTAAAACCAATATCAGCACAATCGACGTAAATGTTTATTATACCTTTCATTAAGCAAGTAGGCGTTGGCCCAAATTCCCTCATCCAAGCTATTATTTGTTTAGCACATGCGTCTATTTGCTCAGGTTCTGTATAAGAGTCTCTATTATCTGTATTCCACATGTTATCGCCTTTGTTATTGCTGTGGAAGTACTCATCAATAGTAACCAATGTTTTAAATTTACTAGTAATAGCCGTTAAAGACATTGTAGTAGCGGCCTTAATTTTTATGTCCTGATTCTCGTTTTTCTTAACGGTTTTTACTTTTCCTTCACCATCTGACAAACCAGTATCGATTCCGATGGCATAATCGTCAAAGGTCATGACTGGTCTACCTAATTGGTCAGTACCGATAATTTTTTGAATAGGAATGACAAGCTCTTCCGGCTTCCAGTTATGATATACCTTACCAGTTGTAACACCAAACATTCCTAAGAATTCTACTTTATAACGCTCAGGGTCTTTTTCTTTACACTCTGCGGCTGAGGCGTCATAAATTTCCTTATCTCTAAATTCATTTATTTTATAAGTTGATTTGTGTAAATATAATCCCTTACCATATGGACCTACCCAGTTTTCATCTTTAAAATCTAAATAAGTTATTTCAGGATTATCTAATAGTTCATAATCATCATCTAAACGGCCCTTAAAAAATTCCTCATTAAGCCAAGACTCACCATCCCAGGCATTAAAACACATTGTAATTTGAAGAGTTATTCCCGGGTATTTACCTCTTAAAGAACCATCTAATTTTCTAAAATCTTGGTAAGAATCAAGCTCGAATGCCTCTTCAATGTAAATATCAGTTAAATAACCATGCGCAAATGTAACAGAGTTTAACGATGTAGGGTTATTTAAGCCTCTAAAAATGATTTTTTGGCCGGTTCTTATATAAGTTATTTCAAGCGGATTTAAAGTTGCTTTAAACTCGGTTCCTAGTAACTCCATATCACTCAATCTACCACAAATATTTTCAAATGTAGATTGTCGGTTATCTGAATCATTTTTACGACAAATCATAACATTTCTTCGTTTGTCGGACAGTATCTTGAAAATTGGCTCATAGCCTAAAATATCAACAGATTTTTTTGTACTACGAGCCCCTTCAAACAACCTGTATCTGCAGTTGCAATTAGTAAACCAGCCTCTTTCATAACCTTTTCCTGTAAGTTTATAAAGCGATACAACTTTTTTTCCGTCTACGATTTCATAAACGTCTTCTCTCATGTGTTATACCTCTTCTGTTTGGTTTTCTGCTTTAACCTCTTCTGTTTCTTTGACTAGCTCTTCTGTTTCTACTAAATCATTTTTGATTAGTTCATCTATTTCTTTTGGACAATACTTTTCTATGATAAGTTCTCCATCATAAAAACTTGGTAAACTTCCATCACTAATAGTAAAGTAAATATCTCTCTCTTTTAAATTAATTTCTAATCTCCAAGTCCTAAACATCATTCTTAAGTCCTTATTCATCATAAGATAATAATGTTTTTTCCCTGTTTTCTTTCTGAATTTTATACCAATTGAAGCATGTAATTTTCTTTGTTGTTTATCTTTACAAATTTTATCTGCCATTTTATTATAAAATTCAATTAAGCTTAAAACGCAGTCAGAATTAGTATCTTGTAAAACTACTTTAAATAAATAGTTTTTATTGTCTGGAGCAGGGCATATTGTTTCAGGAAGTTCTTGATACCCTAGCTCCTTTAATTTTTCAATATTTGCATTTTCTTTTAACTTATAAATATAACTCATTATCTAATCACCTTGTCCTTAAAAAATTTATCTATTACCTTAGTATTGTGCTTCTTTTCATAGATGTCCACATACATTTCTTTCTTGTTTCCATTATAAGTGCATTCGTAATATCTATTATTGTCTCGTAAATCACATACGCAGCACTTGAAATTTTGTAAAGATTTGCTAAACCATACAAGGTGCAATTCTTCTATTTTATATTTTTCACCATAATATTTATATAATTCATTTATTATTTCATTTTTACAGATTATTTCAAATTCATAGCTTTGCATTATTCTAACTCTATCCCTTCTAATTTTGCTCTAGTTTCTAAAATACCAATATAACAATTCATAAAATGTAATTGTGCATTATAAATTTCCCTTGGACAAGTTGGAGTAAATTTTAACTTACCGTTGTCCCATTCTTCACACATGTTTTTTAGTTTTTCATATCTTATTTTGTTTTGATAATATTCAGCTAAAAACCTTTCTTTATAATCATCACTACACATTAATTTTGTCGTTTCTTCTAATAACATATCATTCCCTCACTTTTCATTTTTTCGACAAATTCTTCTATAGAATAACACACAAAAGCTATGAAGCCTCGTTCAGACAATATATTAATTGTTTTAACTTGCTCTTTTGTGGGCTTTCTAGGATGGATTTTTGTTTCACAGTATATTACTTTACCTTTGTCTGTTAAAATCATTAAATCAGGCCATCCAACAGGTAATCCGGTGTCAAACCATCTCCATTCCTTTTGTTTTTCATCATAAAACTTTATTTTGCCAACATTAGTATGAAAACATAACCAGTTATGCTGGCCACACCATAACATTATTTTTTTATCTAAGCTTTGTTCCCGCGTCATTTTTTACCTCCAAAATAAGCATAGGAATTTTGCGTGTTAATTGAACCCTGCCGTCTATACCATATAGTGTAAAATCGTTAGTTTTTAGCGTTTTTATCATTTCGGTATGCACTCCTTCACCCTTATAGTTTTCAAGCCCGTTTAAAGCGTCTGCTTTATGGTGCCCAAAAATTATTTTTTTAATTAAAGTATATGGGTAAAGGTTAGGCAATACTCCTTTTTTAATTAAGTCTATTTCTCTTTGAATATTTGTAAGTGTAGCTTTATGCCATTCGTCCCTGGTTGCTTCGGCTATATCTTCAGCCTTAGGAGCCCAAGCATGAACAAATAAAATGTCATCGAGAACCAAATAATAAGGAGTATTGTAGTATAAAGACATCAAATCTTTATTTTTTTCCCTAAAGCTTTCCAACACTTTAGTTGTATCGGCTGAAAAGCAATTGCCAAGCTGTTGCATTGTAAAGAAAGTACCATCAGTATAATCATGCTTTTTTATATAACCAGTTTCGTATATTCTCATTAAAGAGTCATCATGGTTTCCTCTTATTAATAAAGGCTTATTTTTTAAAACGAAATCTTTAACCTCTTTAGCATGATAGCCATTATCAAATAAATCTCCTAAAATAATTAATTTATGGTTAGGATTTTTAGAATCATACCCAGATTTCTTTAAAGAATATTCTAATTCAAAAAAACTGCTGTGTATATCACTACATACAAATAATTTCACTTATACATTACCTCTCTTTTTAATTTGTTATACAAACCCCAGTCGACTTGAATATGTTTTAGCTGTGCCTGTCGCAAACACCAACCGGGAGAGTAACCTCTTTCTTTTGCTATTTCAACTAACCCTCCAAATGTATCTTGCATGCCTACCTCCATACGTCTTTTCTTTTTTTCTATTTTTTCTATACGTTCAAGTTCGGCTTTTTTCTCATTCTCGATTTCTTTTTTTGTTTTACCATTGTTAGCTCCGCAATAAGGACATACAGGGCTAGTTCCGGCATAGGTTCTTAAACAATTTTGACATACCCTTACAAGGACCTCAGGTTCACCCGAAGAATTTTTACATTTTTTACGCTCTGTTAAAGAAAAATCTTCATCGTCATCTAGCATTCCATGTCTATATACGTTTCCTACATAGTCTATAATAATAGCTCTTTTTTCAGGAGATGGAGTAAGAGCTCTCATTCCTTGTTGAACATATAAAGCATAAGACTGTGTGGGTCTAAGCATTAAACATACTTCGCATGATGGAAGTGAAATTCCTTCACTAATACAATCCACAGAGACAATAATTTTAAATTTCTTGTTTTTGAAATCCTCAAGTATCTGCTCTCTTTCTTTTTTTGGCATTTTAGAGTGTATGCATTTGGCCTCATATCCGTTTTCATTAAACAAGTCACATACTTTTTCAGCATGTTTGATTGAAACACAGTACGCTATAGCTTGCTTATCTTTTGCTAATTTTTCATAATTCTCTATAATATCTCCATATATTTTAGAATTAAGCATTATATCTTCCAAGTCTTTTTGGTTGTAATCTCCATCACCGATTTTAACATTTTCCATGTTAATATTAACTTTAGGAGCATAATAATCAAATGAACTTATAGCCCCATATTCTATTAAATATTTAACAGTTGGACCTTTAATTATCTTTTGATATATTTCACCTAGGGGTCTACCGTCAAGTCTACAAGGTGTAGCCGTATACCCTATAATTATAGCATTTGAATAATAATCAAATATTTTTTTATAAGTATCAGCTGCTGATAAATGGCACTCGTCACAAAGAATTATGTCAACTTTACCATGCTCTCCTAAATGCTTTACTTCGGTTTGTCTTGAGGTGATTCTTACATTATCAAAATTGATAAGACTACGATGTTGGTCAAGTAAAAGGTTTCTATGAGCTAATATAAGCACATTAGAATGCTTTTTCTGAGCGTCTTTGCAAACCTCATACATTAAATACGATTTACCTGACCTGCAAGGCATTTGACAAATAACCCTTTTGAATTCTTTTAATTCTTGTTTTGTTTTATCGTAAACCTCTTGCTGATAATCTCTTAACATTTTGTCTCCTCCAAACTAATAACTATATTCTATAATTATTGTGAAGCCTTGATAACTTTTTACACCCCGACTATTTGTTATTGTCTTAAAACCTTTTTTCTGCAATTCTTTACTAAATTTCATTTCACTCATTAAGAAAGCATTGTTGTCCATACACCAGCTTTTATAAGCTTTATAAGCATTTCTACATGGGGTATTTCCGTTTTCAGCAATTCTACATTCAGACTTTATGAATTGAGAAACAACGTCCATTTGTTCTTGGTATTCTTTAATTTCGTCTTCAAGACATTTTGGTTTTTTTATTGTTTTCAAAGTGTTATAAATTTGGAACCCTTTTATGCACCATCCCAAAATTTTGTCAGCTTCTTTTTTTAATTTTTCAGGTAATTCTTTATCTTTTTCCTCTTCAGTAAAAGTGTGGATGAATGGGAAAGGGAAAATTCTTCTCCAAATACCAAAGTCTGTACCTCTAATTATAGGCTTATTGTTTGTAGACATCCAAATTTTAAATTTAGGAGTAAAAGAGAATTCGTTTGCGTATTTAAATGCGGCTGACATTTGGCCACTACCAGTCATACGTTTTACTGTACCTTCAGCAAGCTTTTCGCCTTCATCAGTTTCATCAGTTTCCACATAACGAGTATCTTTTAATTTGGCTATTGTAAAAGAATTATTTGTTTGCATTTTTTGTTGCATTAAAATTTCACTGTTTACATTATCGCCATAATTACCAATTATATGATTAATAGTTTCTTGGAATGTTGTTTTACCGTTAGAACCATTTCCATAACATAAGAACATGCATTGTTCTTTTGTAGAGCCTGAAAGTGAGTATCCTAAGCATTTTTGTACGCATTCTATTATTTCTTCCGTTTCTTGCGCGTTGCCTCTTTCGAAAATGCCATGTAAGAAATTAATCCATACAGTTGGCTCTTCATAAGAAACCTTTACGTTAGTATTTCTTGATAACATTAACTTAGGGTCAAATGGATGTATTTTTCCGGTTCTTAAATCTACAACGCCTGAGTCTGTGTTCAACAAATAATCGTCCTTGTTAAATTCATCGCTGGTAACTGCTACATCTTTTAATGATTGAAATTCAAATAGCATAGCGTCTTTTCCGGCTTTATTAGAAATTCTATCAATATTCTTTTTATAAGCCTTTATATAAAGTTCATTCATCCGGATGTCTTTTCCAGCATTTCTATCTCTTTCTAATTCATCTTCTAAGTTGCCTAAATCGTCCTTACAAAGTTGAATGAATTTATTAGCATATTTTCTGATTATATCTTTTTCATCACGAATCCAAGTCTTGCCAGTCCAAAACATGAAAATTTTGTCTATTTTATTATATTTAAATAACTCACCAAAATATTCATAAAACTTTTCAGCATTTCCTGTATCGTTACAAGGAAATCTTTTATAAAGTGGTTTAATTCTAAAAATTGGCTCGCCGTTTTCGTCTATATTCATTACAGCTTCTCTATTTAAAGGAAGAGTTTCGATGATTTCTCCGGTTTTTTCATCAAATAAAATATCTTCTTTTCTTTGATGGTTAATTTCAATGAAAGATAAATCATCACCCTTAGAATAACCATTTGTACAAGTCTTTACAGCCTTGGCTATAGTTTGATTTCCATATGTATCGGCTCCTCGCTTTTCATCCCACTTATCTCTCATTAGTCCGGATGAACGGAAAATTGTGTCCATTTTTTCAACATCACAATTACACCAGAAAGCTAACAAATTACAAAAAGCTAGGTCAGCTGAACTGTGACTATCATCCCACCAGCTTTTCCCAGCGATTATATAAGCATTATCTATATCACCATAATATAAAGCTTTAAATAACTCACCGTTTTTGGCATTAGACATAGCCTTTTCTATTATTTCTTGGCAATCGGCGTCGTTTCCTATCTCTTGATTTTCTCTTCTAAAAACAGGTTCCTGTTCCTTAGGCATATATTTCTCATATAACGGTTTTATTTCCTCCTCCCTTTGCATAACTGGCTTCGCATTAATTACATTACCAGTAAAAGCAAAAAATCTACCTTTATCATACATTTCCACACATGTTGTTTTTCTTCTTGTTCCGGGTAATTTTCCGGCACAAATAATATGTACTCCATTGCCACTCCAAGATTTTTCGGAGTAAGAGTCTAGGGTTGTAATAAATTCGTTAGCTATTTTATTAAATTCATCAACTGGTAATTCTAACTCACCCGTAGTTTTATTGGGATGGTTGTCTAAATCAACGCCATATATACCATCACCAAGCATAAAGCCTATTCCATTACACTTGTACTTAACACAACCTAATAAAGCTA
>Ga0326511_10003631_pt1 | contig 12406 bp, 28 predicted proteins | sample 0_2496_0518_D_FD_203701 | JGI IMG/M metagenome (GOLD analysis project Ga0326511, IMG submission 203701) | Bovine rumen microbial communities from UC Davis, California, United States - 0_2496_0518 | ecosystem: Host-associated > Mammals > Digestive system > Stomach > Rumen | place: USA...
GGATTTTGGGTGAGATGATTGTGGGATTATGTGGGATTGTGTGGGGTTTGCGATTAGGAGGGGAGGAGGGATTTGGGGGAGTTTTGGGCGGGATGTGTAGGTGAAGCAGCTCCCGCACAGATTCCAAAAACGGCTTGTTTTCTGCCTAAAAACAACCCCCCGACCCTGGACTTTACTCCGCTAAAGTTTGGTGGTAAAAATGGTGATTTTTGCTCGTTTGACAAACCGCTCGGTCTTGTGCTGTTATAGTCCCAGTTCACAGCGAACGGCTCACAGCTGTGAACACACAAACACAGTGAGCCACACACGAAAGGAGTATACACCATGAAACAGCAGTACACAGTATCCGTAACAGTTAATAACACTACCATCCTTGTATCGGAGGATTGCTATCAGGCTATGCGTCACCTTATCAAGGCTTTCGGCTTTGAGACTGTAGACACTACAGCTACTCCGGCTCCTACCACCAAAGCCCCTAAAGCCCCCAAGGCGAAGACTGCCAAGACCACCACCACGCCCAAGTCTGAGACGAAGTCTCAGAAGACCACTACCGAAAAACCCGCAAAGGCTACCACTCCGGCAGCTCCGGCGAAAGACGGTTTTGCTCCGGCGAAAGACTATCCCGTTAGCTTCGTGGCAAGCGAGGACGGAGTCAACTACGTTGACTCTGACACCAAGGCGTTCATCCGTCCCAAGGACGTTCGCACCGTCTGCAATAACACCCTTAAAGCCCTTGGCTTTAAGTGGAATGCCGATGTCAAGGCTTGGCAGTTAGTCAAGAACGACCGCCGTCAGCGCAAGGCCGAAGCCGAGTTTGTGGCGAACCATGCACACGTAGTTTGCACCGCAGCACAGCGTGAAGCTGTCCGCAAGGCATGGCAGGATCGCAAGGGGATGTAATCCCCTTGTACCCTGACCACCACACATACACACGAGAGGAGCAGAGCTATGACACTGCCACTGTTTGAGATCTTTTTGTATTGGCACTATGAGGGATTAGGTCACATCGACAACGAGGAAGAACTTACAGCTATCCGGTTCCTGTCTGGTGACTTTATTGACCTGGACGAGCTTATTGTTCTTCCAGATCTTCCGATTCTTCCGTGGTAACTCGTTCCGGCGAGTATAAACAGCCAGTTAAGCCGGAAGCGTCAGACCCCTTTATGGGGTCTGGGTCTGGGGTTTCGTTCTGGTGTATCCTGTAAAAACCGGAACTTGGCGAATGGCACTAATGCCGTGCCACGTTGACTATGATGCTAACATAGCCACAAAATTGAATAAAATCGTTAAGGGATAAGACACAGAGCAGCACGCCGTATGCTATGTGTGCTAAATCTACCCGACAAACGCAATAACAAGGCGAATCCGTCAAGTGCCGAATGCATAGCACACGGCATAGTGAATTAAATGCCAGATACACCTACTGGTGGAAGTAGCGAACGGAGTTGTAGCCTGAGAAAGGGGTGAGCGTGAGGTAGTAGTGCGCACAAAATAGCGGTTCTGAAGTCAAGCCGTGATAATAGCACATCATGGCAAGATCAAGAGGAGTAGGGCGCACCCTTACACCAACGTGTCCAATAAACGTCTGTTGAGTCCCCTGACCAGTTACGAAACTGGGGAGAGGTTTGGCGCAAGGCTAAAATCCGCAAGGATGGTCAAAAGTGATAACTGGGAGAAGCAAAGTGGCTGCCCATAGGATAGACCAATATCACGCCCCCTCTTTAAATACCAACGGTGCAATCTGAGCCTGAAGTCGTTGGTCATATTGATAGTGCGTCTTTTGCATAATGTGGTCTGTGATGACTATAGATCTCATTCGATCCATACTCACATGCGACACAGACACTCAACACATTAAACGTGTATATATCTTAAAAGACGTTGACACACAGCATAAGATATGCGAATGCACTGAAAGATCATCGTAAACTGCTAATACGATGTAAAACAATGACAGTTTGACTGCATCGGGTTTAGTCACCTCTCGAACTTTATGATATTCAGGAGCCACAACCTTGGTAGGATCCAGGGACTGAACACACTCCCTGAAGACGGTTCGAATCCGTGTGGCTCTATTTCATCATGGTTTGTGGTTAACCATTAAAACCACATGGCATTTGCCAGAAAGGATTGCTTATGTATTATTCAGACTATGCAGATTATAATGACTTTTGTGAGGAGTATTGTGAGTATATCAACGATTACTCTGACACGAACACTGATTCCGGCGAAACCCTCAACGATATCATCCGTACTCTGGATTACGGGTGGAGATAAAGGAGTAAAATTATGTACGCAACAAATAGCTTTAGACACATTTCCACAAAAGCCGATCTGTTCTATGACTCTCGTATCGAAAAACTCCGGCACTGTTCCGGCAGTTACTCATTGACAGCAACTAAGCGCAACATTTGCGCTAATTGTAAATCCGATCGTTGCTCCGCTTGCCCAATAAAAGCGGAGTATGACAGGTTATTCGATATTCTCTGTGACCGTGAGGAACGCAGAGAAGAACAGTATCAGAAATCTCTTTCCGTACTGTTAGGGAAGTATGGAAACAAAAAAGCTGCAACATGTTAATATTCGTATGATTGCCCATAAGCGAAATGCAATAAATTAGTTTATGGGCAGTAATATGAACATTAACGGAAACCAAAATTCAGGTCTTTGCTTAGACACGCATGAGGTCGGGTGGGGGCTTAGATAGAGTTTCTGTTGTTCATAGGGAAACTAAAAATCACCAACAGAAAGGAGCCAATCATGAAATCAATCAAAAAATTGTCACTGTCCATTAACCCACGGTTCGATAAGGCAGAACTCGAAAGGGTTTTGTCAGCCCTTGAAGATCTCAAGGCAGAAAGGGAGTGGGCGATTGCCGACGCTCAGACACTTTCCTCAGATTGTTCAGATGAGGATTATTTCCCCATCTGGATCCATTGCATGGACGAACTCCGCGCAATTAGGGAGGAGGAAAGCTATGTTTGACGTCCTTCATAGGGAATTTACTTCCCTGAAATTGTGGTTTCTGTTCATTCTGGCACTGGGCATTTTTGCTCATATCTTCATAGGGAAATGCAATGCGCTTTCCCTGTGTTGTTACCTGATCGCACTGCCGGGGTTTTTCGCTCCGGCAGATATTTTAAGGAGGTTTTAATTAAATCACCCCGTCCATTCCTACGAGGAGTAGGCAAGCAGATTCAATATTTGGTGGGCGGGTTTGTATGGCACTTGTTTCATAGGGAAACGAAAAATCAAAAACCATACAAAGAAGGAGATAATTATGAATAACAACTACACTTTTACAAACGCAAACAGAAACCAGAATTCCCTCGAAGTAGAGCTTACTCATATGCTCTGCCTTTCCGGCGAGGGCGAAATCCTTGACGAATTGAACTTTGCCGAATGGGCAAAGGTAGAGGAGCCTGAATGGGAATCCCTTCACAAAAAGGGAACCCGCCACCCTTCCACTCGCCAGGAGCGCCGGAAGAAAACCGCCCACGCAAAAGCACGGAAAACGGAGACAATCCGTGCAAGAGAATCCAGAAAACTCCCTTACTCTCATATGTTGGGAAAAGGAAAGCGTCATGATCACGTTTGGATTGATGAGCGATCTATTGTAGAGTCTCGCACAGAAGAGAAATTAACTTCTGAACTTCGTGACTTCGTTCTCTGTGAAGAGAGTGAGTGGGAATGGTACGAAAAAGAGCAGAAAGATGCTCTTTGGGAATATTTATCATGTAGAAGTGAGATCGAGGACTGGGAGAAGTTTCTCTCTCGATTTCACGAAAGAGAAAAGAACAATTATATAAAAGCGGCTTTAGAAGCTGCTGCCACAAAAATAAAACTGGAAGCGGAAGAAAAATTCCGCTCTCAGTGGTGGATTTGATTCTTAGATTAAGCGCATAACTCAGGTTGTGCGCTTAAATGTGGGAATCACCACAAAATAAATCACACAAAAGGAGACGAAACCATGAAAGCAACTTACAAACTTAATCAGAAACTCAACGGCATCGAGATTTCTTTCGAAGCGAAACCTTCGGAAGAAGTCAGAACACAATTGAAAACCTTCGGTTTCCGGTGGAGTCCGAAAAACTCAATTTGGTACACAAAACAAACCGATGAGAGCTTATCTTTTGCAAAGGTTCTTTGCAACGGAGAGATTGGGGAAATGGACTCTCCAAAGGAAACACGGAAACAGGAAAAGCAAGACCCTATCAATCAGTACGGTATAAAGGTAGGCGATCTATTTGTGGATTGTTTCGGATATGACGCAACGATTTACAACTTTTACGAGGTCACTGCAATCAAGGGAAAATGTATGATCGAACTCCGTGAGGTAACCACCACCGGAAAGCAGACGGGGTTCTGTTCTTGGAACAGCAAACCCATCAAAGGAAAATTCCGAGATGACAAGACAATAACCAAAAAGACAAAAATTGGTTATGACGGAAAAACAATTTACGCAGGAGACTTGTACCAGGGGGACTGGGACAAGTGGTACGAAAACGACGATTATCATTGAATAATCCCCAGATTAACCCCACAACGGAAAGCAAAACCTTTGTGGGGTTGCTTGTGATGATTACTCACAGAAACTATTTTATCTTATTCCCAAAGGGAGAAAGGAAGAAACTATGGTAAAAGCAATCACAGGAAACGGAAACGATTATGCAACACGGATGTATCCATCCGTTCGTGCTGCATACAAAACGGAGATGTCTTTACTCCGGTTTGGTATTAACGCTTTAGGTGAGGAAGATGCCTATGTTGGTATCTTCTGGGACAATGAAGACGGAATGCACGGAAAGTGCGAACTGTTTTCCAGCAATGGTCACATTGGTGGCTATACAAAGGAAAGTATATTCAACGAATTCTATGAGGGAACGCCACGGCTTCTGTGGGTTGTTCCGGTAAAGGAGGTTTAAAATGTCACGCTATAACATGCGGAGCAATCAGCCGGATTCTGGATTGCTTCAGACACTTGAAATCAACGTAACGGAGAACGAAAAAGAACTGTTCATCGTTACGAAATATCTGAAACCCAACGGAAAACTCATCCGTCTTGAAACAGAAACGATTAGAAAGTGAGGTGAAAATGACTCTATCAGAATGGCTGAATGAGAACACAATCTATTCTGAAGCGGTTCTTCGTCTTGAGGACGGAAGAGAACCGCAAATTTATGAAGACACTTTCTATTCCGCACAAATTATTTCCGTAAAATCTAAAAGTGAATTTTGTGCGGAAATCACAATTGATGCGAAAGGAGATTGAAAATGAAATTAGTAGCGTTGATTCCTGAAACGGAACGGAGATATGCAATTTTATCTACGAAGGTAGATGTCAAGAAATACTTTCAGGATGCATACAGGATGCATCTGTATGTGTCAAATTTTGAAACTTGGGCGGCGATGTCCTTAATCAAAGCCCTTTTTAAGGCAAACGAAATCTGTAATTATTACAGAGAGTATAACTGTAATGATTCGCATTTCGTGAGTCTTGGCAAGTATATGTTACGGAAACACAATCTGATCTGATTTAAGAAGGGAGAAAAAATATGACTACATTTATGTTCAAAATCTGGTTAATCACATTATGGCTTGCAACAAGTACTCCCATTCATGATCCGGTTGATCCAGATTTTTACAAGAGAGAAACCGTGGTGATCTGCATCAAACCAGGAGCGTATGATGCGCTTTTGGAGAGAAACGGAAATGCCGTCTATGTGATGGATGGACAACAGAATATCTTTATGTTCTACGATTGGCTCAATGAATATAAAGACGGAGATCTCATTGAATTAGACCAGTGGGATTATAACGATTTCGAAATCTGTGCCACAACTTATAAAGGAAGTCTGTGGCATTATAATAATAACAACCACTTCACGGATATTGCATATCCAGAATGGTTTGACGGAGGTGTGTCAGAGTACTGGAGCAAGTAAACAATGCAAATGAAATAAATTAGATAATGTTTGTATGGCTAAACAGGAACGGCGAAAGCAAACCGTTCCTGTTTAGCAATATGGGCATTAACAAAACTACAATACAAGCCCATAAAGAAAGGAGTAATCATATGATTACAAAAGCAAACGGAACTGACAACCTTATCATCAATTCCCATGAGGAGATGATCAACGCAAAGGCAAAGCGGAAGAAAGACGGAAGCCTTGCAAAAGAAAGGGGGATGAATAAAGAAGCAGTCATTGAAAGAGTACGGAAAATGACTGCGCTTATGAAGGAATTGCTTGCAAATGTACACAACCTTCATGTTGATCTCATGGAGGGAAATGAAAAGACCGGAGAAAACTGCCGTACTGTCTCTCTGATTCCGGGATTTGACTGCGTAAACTGTTCTCATTGCCTTGGTGAATGCTATGATGTAAGGAACGTTTGCATCACTGACACTGTAATTTACCAGAGAGCAAAGAATTCTGCTATCCACAAGGCAGATCCAGAACGGTACTGGAGAGAAATTTCCGAGCAGATCAAACTGCTTATGGTAACGGAACTCAGGCTCAATGTAGGTGGGGACTTCACAAATGAAGATTTCTTCTACATTGAGAAGGTCGCAAAGGAAAACAAGTCCTGTGATATCCTGTTCTTCACAAAGAACTATGACGGCTTAAACGCTTTCCTTGATAAGCGAAACGGGAGAAAACCGAAGAACATGCAGATGATTGCATCCGTTTGGGAAGGAATGCCGTTTGATAACAAATGGAACGTTCCTTGCTCCCATGTTCTTCACAATGACGGAAGGACAACTGCTCCTGAGTATGGTAGCGTGTACTGCGGTGGAAACTGCTCCGCTTGCCATTACTTCAAACAGGGTTGTTGGACTCTGAAAAAGGGAGACAACGTTGTCTTCCTGTATCATTAACATGCAACAAATTAAATACCAATTGACAAATCAAGGCAGAGATGCTATACTCTGCCTTGATAATTTGTAACAAGTGACTAACAGAAAGGAGAGCAAATATGCGTCAGATTGATAAACGTGACTTCATGAAACTTGCCAGCAAGGCAGGTTTTAAAACAGTTCGTTGCCGTGGGGATCACATGATCCTCCGGCATGAAGACGGAAGACAGTTCTGCATTACTGCACGGAATCCGAAGTCGGTTGTAATGCTGCGGTTGATAAAGGAATTCAGACTTGAGACAGCGTAACGGAAAGGAGTTTTTGAAATGCTGTACATCGAAAAATTTGGCAATAACTTGACTACAGCTTGCAAAACAGTAGTCAATTGGATTGACGAAAACAATCTGATTGATAAATTCAATGAGTGGGCAATGTCAAAGGAAAACGATCTTGCTCCGACCTGTATCCAACTGAACAACTTCTATCTGTCCCACGAAACGGAAGAAAATGCATATCCGTTTTTCTAAGAAGGGAGAAAGAAATGAAAGGTAGATTCGATACAAAAGAAGTTGACAAGTTATGTGCATATCTCCTCAAAAACGGATATGACATTCTTGAGATCCAGGAAGGGAGCTTGGGATACGGATATACAATTTGTGTTCCACCGTTTCCGGATTGCGATTGGTACAATTACATAATTACAGAACACTATGTAAACGAGTGGTGTTCTGATCATTCTGTCCGCAGACGAAAGAAGTTGTCAAAGGCAGATCAGAAACTTGTTGATAATTATTACGCAAGAGAAGAAAGCGAGGTGGTTGCTTGATTACATCATGGAGAACAGTTCTGCATCTGCGGAACGTAAGAGATTGGCAAAGAAAAGTGCTTGAATTCTTTGGCTACCACTTTTACGGAACAAATTCCGAGGGTGAAGAAGTGTACGATAAAAGGAGGATTTGATCTGGAAAGGAGACAGAAAATGAGGATGTTTTATGATAAAGAGCATGAAAATTTTGTAACAGAAACGGAATTGAGAGAAGAATTCTTCGAACTTCTTTCCGATTCCAATACGGCAGAAGAGTATGAGAACATCTCTTTTGCAGAGTACATCAATAACTGCCTGACGGAAAATGATGGCACTCTTGAGGAGATCCATAAGGGAGAACCGGAAGAGAAGACTATAGCAGAGAGAATAAACACAGTAGTTTATGATTATGATACCTATGGTTATCATGATTGCTATGACGATTTCGAACAGGGTGTAAATGCAGTTGAAGAATTGCTGAGAGATGATGTAGGAAAAGAAACAATTATAATCACATTGAAAGAAATTATTGAGGACATGGAAGAATACGATCAGGAAATGACCGAAGAAGCAGAAACCCTAATCAACATCTTACGGAAAGGAGCGTGAGGAAAATGCGGAAACATAAATCAATCGAGTTTGTTGAGAAGAACATCCACGGAGCTTGGGTAGTCTATGGAGTATTAGGCTACCGTCAATATTATGACTACACAAAGGCAGAAGCGAAACGGCTTTATGAAAGGGAAGCCAAGGAAACATATTGGGTGTTTACAAATGTTGGAGTCATGAGATAAAGGGGACGAACATGAAAAGAGTATGGGCAAGAATCAGTATTGAGATGTGGGTAAGTGATGAAGAGTATGAAGAGTTTGCAAAACATGCAAAGGAAAACGAAGAAGGGATTTCTGATGAGCTTGCTGCACGATTCGTCACGGAAGGAACGTTAAGCGATGACAGTTATATGCCGGAAGAACTTTACGATTTGTAAAGGAAAGGAAATAAATTATGACAAGAGATGAAGTGTATAAGATTCTGAAAGACCTGCACGAAAAAACAGATTGGAATAATTTGGAAAGTATCAAGAGATACAACCAGACAGCAAGAGAATTGAGAAAGATGATCGAGGAGGATGAATGATGGAACAGAAATACACTTCAGCAAATACAAGTATCAACAGTACGAAGCTTCCAAAAATCTACGGTTTAGTAAAGGAACTCCAGGACGAGAGCATCACGGCTATTGATTATGGTTGTGGTAAGTTCTTTGACAAATATGTTGATCAAGTGAAATGCAAGATCTCCGGTTATGACAAATATAACAGACCTGATAAGAACGTGCTGAAACGGAAATTTGATGTGGCGATTTGCAGTAACGTTTTGAATGTTATTGCTGAAAGCGAAGTCAGAAATGATGTAGCACGACAGCTGAAAGATCTGGCAGATGTAACTTACATTACTGTGTACGAGGGAAACGGTTCTGGAATTGGTAAGGAATCCAAAGAGGATTGCTACCAGTTAAACAGAAAGGCAAAGGATTATGTTCCTGAACTTAAAACCATATTCAATACGGTTGAGATTAAGAACGGAGTCATCAAGTGTGCATAAATGCATAAATGTATAAAATTATGCATAATGATTGATTTTAAAGGGAAAGGAGAGGAAAATGAAGCTGAAAGAACTGAAGAAAGGAACGTTCTTCACAAAGAAACAGATCAATTATCCCTATGAGGATCAGGTTTGGGTAAGGGGTGATTACGACAGAAGTGAAAAACGGTATGAGTGCCACAGATTCTCTGATGTAAATGATACTCAGTGGATCAAGGGAGATAGGGAAGTGTTTACGGGGTTTGAATTTTAAAGGAGGAGTGAAATGAAAACAATTAAAGATGAAGAGTTTAAGCAATATCAGTTCATGCATATAGATCGTGATGGCTATTACATCTACAGGGTATTCAAGAATAACAAAGGACACTGGGCAGCTATGAAGAGAGGCGTAAATAATGATTACCCATTTGAAATCTCTTATGCCCAAGGAAGGGGAGCGGAACAGATTAACCCAACACCAATAAAGAAACTGTCTGTAAAACTGGGACAGATGCTTCTGCCGAGATAGTAAGAAAGGAGATTAGAATGAATAGATTCACATTTCAGGTAGTCATTGGTAATAACGAGTGCGGAAGCATGGCAGTTGAAGCAACAACTTGTGACATAGCAACAGAAATTGTTATGGAAAAGATTGGGAACGCTTTATATAACGCTCTTCCTGATCTGGATATTGAGTATTATGTAGAGGTAGAAGATGTATATATTGACAGAGACTACATAAAAGAGAAGCTAAAGGAAGCAGAAGCCAAATGTCCTTATGATAGAGAAATAGAAATTGATTGTGATGATGAAGGAAACGTTATAATCTGTTCGTACAGTGAAAAGCGCGGCGAAGCTGTTGAGATGGAAGGATTTGACGTTTTGTACAACAGAAACGATGTACAGGATTTCAATGATTTTGATGAAGACGAGTTGTTTGGTAAGTATTTTATATGTGGATTCTAAGAAAGGAGATTAGAATTATGACAGTAAGAGAATTAACAGGGAACATGTGGTACAGTCAGAAAGTTAGACTTGTCACGAGTGTTGATGAGTATTTTGCAGACGTTGAAAAGAGAACAATCTTCTCTGGTGAAAACATGAAGTTCTGTTCTGAGTTGAATAAGGGATTCCTGAATTACAAAGTGAAAAGCTTTGGAGTGATTGATGGGGAGATCGTTGTGGTAGTTTAACGGAAACGAGAACTGATGAGAACAGACCGCAGTAAAGACAATGCGGTATAGAAATATATAGGAGTTGACAAGGCAGATCTAAAAGCAAAGGAGATAAGATTATGGCAGCGAATGTTGAGACAATGTATAGTGTCCGTGTAACCCCATGGCATGGCCTTGGTAAAATCGTTCAGGAAGCACCGACAAGTGCAGATGCTTTACGTCTTGCTGGGCTTGACTGGAGTGTTATTCAGACTCCGGTCTTCACGGAAAACGGAATTCAGATTCCTGGATACTATGCAAATGTAAGGGAGACGGATAAAAAGGTTCTTGGAATTGTGTCCAACAGATATAAGATCGTTCAGAACGTAGAAGCATTTGAGTTTACAGACAACCTTCTGGGCGAAGGAGTTAAGTATGAAACCGCTGGATCACTTGCATCTGGTAAGAGAGTTTGGCTCCTTGCCAAAATGGAAACTGCAAAGATCACTGGTGAAGACTTCACTCCTTATCTGGTTTTCACAAATACTCATGATGGAACAGGAGCAATCAAGGTAGCTCTCGTAAATACGAGGGTGGTTTGTCAAAATACTTTAAACTTAGCACTTAACAATGCAAAGAGAACTTGGACTTGTATCCATAAAGGAGACATCCAGTCTAAGCTTCATGAAGCAGAAATGACGCTGTTTAATGCAAAGGTATATCAGGATGCATACGCTCTTGAAATCGAAGACCTTAAGCTTGCAAGAATCTCCGATGATGACTTAACGGAAATGATTGCTGAGATTATTCCCATTAAGGAAGATGATAAAAGCGAAATCAGAGTCCGCAGACTTCAGGAACAGAGAGCAGAACTGAGATATAGATATGAAGAAGCTCCTGATCTTCAGGGAGTTGAGAAGTCTATGTACAGATTTGTGAACGCTGTCAGTGATTTTGCTACACACAGAATTCCTGATAGAAACACGAAGAACTACAACGAAAACCTGTTCATGAATGTGGTTGACGGAGAGAAGCTGATAGATCTCTCTTATGAAATTGCAAAGAAGAGAATGGCGGTGGCGGCATAAGCCACCGTCTAAAATGGAAAGGAGTTTAATTATGGCATATGTTAAGGCAAACGAAACTTCAAGAGAACGGATCAGAAGATTTTATCCGCATATTCCTGAGAAGGATCTAGATGAAATCATGCTAAGTATGAATGCAGAAACTGGTTATGCATCAAAGCAAGTCTTCTTTACAAGAGAAGATTTGCTGATCATTACAGAAGCATTAGTCGAAAAGGCAAACGATATTAACAGCAGTACGGAAGATAATTCTAAGTTTACAGCAAAACAGATTTGGAATGTAGTAAACAAAATTCAGGATGTATTCAGGTAAAGGAAGGAGAGTAGAACAATGTCAACAAATATGTTAGGAATTACCGGAATCCGGTTAAAAGCAATTGAGTGTGATAAAAACGATATGACGGAAGTAAATGCTTTCCTGGATGAATATGAAGGTTACATCATTGATATTCAGATCATTCCGTTGGCATACGGAAAGGAACGGGTTGTGATTACATATATGACAAATGAGCATTGAGAATGGGAGACGTTAAAACACTGTTTACATATTCTGTGATGGTGATTACCAGAGGGCAATTAGAACAGCTAAAAGTAGATTGATGTGGCTGAATAGTTAAAAGGGATGTTGTTGAATGGAGGAAAACAAAATGGGATTTGCAGAAAAAATAGCTGGAGCTAAAAAATCAAATTGGCTTACAGAAGGATTAACTGAGGCAGAAGTAAAGACTGCTATCGAGTTGGCAAAGATTTCTGCACGAATTGAAAGATGTAGGTTGGATATGGGAATGACACAACAGGAATTTGCAGAGTTTCTTGGAGTGACACAGGGTATGGTATCCAAATGGGAAGGACGAGAATACAATTTTACTATTAGAACATTGAATGAGATTTGTGAAAAAGTTAATTACAGTAACGCCGTG
>Ga0326511_10003632_pt1 | contig 12403 bp, 18 predicted proteins | sample 0_2496_0518_D_FD_203701 | JGI IMG/M metagenome (GOLD analysis project Ga0326511, IMG submission 203701) | Bovine rumen microbial communities from UC Davis, California, United States - 0_2496_0518 | ecosystem: Host-associated > Mammals > Digestive system > Stomach > Rumen | place: USA...
CTAGATACAATTTGCCACCTTTCGTCTTTTGCCAACATAGTCTCGTCCTACTCATTACTAATCTGATCTCTCCTCACGCTCGCTCATTCTTCGTTTGTTCACTAGTGGCTACTTCGTCTGGCTACGTGGCCTTCGCTCTATCCCTCCTCTTTCACGGGCCGACAAGGATAGATAAAGCGAGCAATAAAAAAGATCCTCAGCGAAGGGATTAGACAAGGCTAAGGATCTAAGGAGTCTAAATAATGTATCTAGACAAATAACAAGCCTGAGGACACCACTTCTCAGGCAATATTATTTTACAATATTTCTCTCGTAAATATCCACATATTTTTTAGGGACAGAGATTTCTTTTTCTTGGAATTCGATAATCGTTCCTCCTTTGACTCTATACGCTCTTTGGACTTTGAATTTCTCGTTCGTGATATTTATCTCGTCGAAAGGTATAATAATCGAATCTAAGGCCTCTTTATTAGTCATTCCTTGCTCGATATATTCGTCATAGAGTTCTCGATAGTGAGTCTTCTTAAAGTCGTCAAAATTGACTCCTCCAGCCTTAATAGTCGCTATTCCGTTAACTTCTGTCTTATATCTCTTAGGGGCTGTGAATTGCGCTCTGTCGAGGACTTCTTCTAAGGCCCAGCCTCCTAACTCGTCTTTAAGATTTAATTTATTCATATTTGCCTGTGTTTCTTCGTCCCAAATAAAGAAAATAGAGTCTGTGTCAAAATAGACGATTTTATCGCCTTTAGGACTAATAGTGAAGGCTGATTCAATAAGATAGACTCTCGTATATGCTGGGATACAAGATCCTACAGGAATATAGGTGTATTTCGCTTGGACTTTAATATCCTTTGCCTCTTTAGGAATTATTAAAGAATCAATAACTCCGTCTTCTCGAATAATGTTCTCGATAATTTCGTTGTGAGGTTTTTCGAGGTGCTTTCCATAGGAAGAGTTATTCCATAATTTATATAGAAGAGTGAAGAAAGAGTCGTGCCTCGCTTTTGCTTCAAGTCTTAATCGATAATTATCTTGGTAATATCTTCTCCACGGAAGAGGTTTCATTTTATAGGCGTAGCCGTCAAGATACTCGATTCTTAAGTTAACATAGCACTTTTTCATAGTAGGAATCTCGAAATCCCACACGACTATTTCTTTATCCTCAATAAATGGAATTCCGATTAGTTTTATGATAGAATGAAGAATTACGTCGTCATAAGAAATTAAAATCCTACAAGCACAAATACGGCCTAGTGGAGGCTCTCCAGTAAAATATTCTCCTTCTCCATAAGGGAAGAGATTTTTAAAGGCTGAACTTGGGTGGGCTTGGTGGATATCTATGTGTCCTATTGGTTTATTGATTTCTTTAAATTGCCACTTATCAGGAGCGTAAGTAATACCTCCCTCAGTTCCTCTTCTTAAAAAAGTGGATTCTTCCTCTTCTAGAATTGGATAAGATTCACGATATTTTACATAAGGCTTAGTAGTTCTAGGCCAGCCAGTCTTCAGTAGTCTTCGCATAGAATAAGAGGCCATAGAAACGGAATTCCAGAAGTCTTTGTCTTCTCTATTTAGCATTTCTAAAAGAATATCAATAATGATTCGAGTATCTTTAAAACAATATTCTTTCTCTTCTGGAGTGATTTTATAATTGTGAAGTCTATTTAATCGATAATCAATTTCGCCTTTTTGGGTAGGAAGTTTAAAGGCCTTGGCAACATTCGCAAGTCCTCCTCCGAATATCTTGGCTAAGTCTCTAAGGACTATGATTCCGTTCTTCTTTTGGGCCTTTATTGACACTTGCCAAACACTAGAGCAAGATTTAGTCGATATTGAATTAAAAACATACTCGGAGTCTTTCTCTATTTTATCGCTAAAGATATATCCACGATCTAAGAGAACTGGAAGCAAAAAAGACCACTCAAAAGAGAGATTATAAATATAGACAGCAATATTCGAGATAGTCCTTCCTTTATTCTTCGTTCTTTTTGGGCTAGATAAGTCTTCTAGGCGTGAAATAAATTCGTCCATAGAGTAGAAGAAAGAAGACTCGTCCTCGAGTCTATTATCGTCGTTTATGAAACAGCCTAGCCACATAGAAGTCTCGCCTTTGGCGATAGATTCTTCGTCGTTATGCGACTCTATATCCATAGCATAAACGCTATACTTTTTTCTTCCTATTCTTACGTTAATCATTCGTGGTGTCCTTTATTTGTTATAGTTTTGATTTTACTCTTCTTAAGAATTCTTCTCCACTAATTAAATCTCTTTCCCAGTCGTATAAGTCTTCATAGATAGAAACAAGGACTGAGTCTTTCATATTATATTTAAATCTTTCTATTAAATTGTAGATTTCTTCGACATTGGCGTCTCTCTTTTTTGCTAGATCCCAGAATAATCGAAGTAGTAAGGCGTTAACGTTCTCTACATAAGCAAGTCCTAAAATTCTTCTTTCAGATTGTCTTATTAGTCTATCGGCTTCTTCTTTGCCTTTATTCTTTAAAATCCAGCGATAATTGCGTATAGTAGGCATTCCTTCTTTTTTGCCTGCCTTTCTATACATTCTTTGGACTCGTTGTATGAATTTCTTAGTCTCTTCGTCTAAAGGTGCTTTTCTTCGTTTATTATAAGAACCTTTTCCTTTTGGAGTGACGAGTTTCTTTAAGGAGCGTTCTCTCGCTTCTGAAAGACTAACTCCGACAATATTTCTCGCTTCAATATTTCCACGTGATCCAGTGAATCTTTGATTATTGATTCGAGTAATTCGGTATCCTCCGTCTTTTCTCTTGTAATAAGAAACGCTGTATCCTTTATTCTGTAATGTAGTGATAACTTCTTTAATTGTCATATTTGACTCCTTTCGTTTCCTATTAAAAGAGGGGATATTAGATCGCCTCATTTCTCACTAGGTCAAGCGTGAGTTTTACTTTCGTGCTATCGGCTCACTTTCGGAGGCCTACCCGACATTTATATAAGCACAAATAAGACTTTATATCTAATATCCACTCAAGATTATTTTACCTAGAATGGTAAGTCGCTGTCAACTGGTGCTTCTTTTGGGAATTCTCTCTTTTCGACTGGTTTGTGTCCTGTGAGTTTTCCTTCAAGGACGATAAGAGACAAGTCTCTTCTTTCTCCGTGTTTGGTGTCGTAGATTTCGACTCCTAAGAAGCCTTTTTCGACTTCGAGAGAGTAGCACTCAGTATCTTTTAATTGATTAAGTTTTTCTTCTGGGAATTGCTTACCAGAGAATTTGACGAGGACGGACTTATTCTTATAGGCTTCTCCGTCTTTGTTTGAGATAGTTCCTTTGACTTGGACGATTTCTTTTTGAGTTCCGTCTTCGAGTGTGATTTGTCTTCTTTCTGGGAAGATAGTGATTTTGCCTTTGATTTCCATAATTTTAATTTATCTCCTTTGTATCTTGGCTGTCGAGAATCTTAAGTGAATTCGCTAGATATTCGTAGGCCGAAACGGCGAATAACTTAGATTTCGATAATGGATTCGCTGTGTTTTTACTCTCAGCGACAAGAGTGTTAATAAGTTTGTCGAGTTCTTTAGGAATCGATATTGTGATATGAACGTGATTTCGATTCGTTTTCTTCATTCAACAAGCCTCCTTCTATATAATAAGGACATTTTTTCGCCTTCTTGGCTTCTCTCGTCCTTTTGAGAGTTTTATATCCTGATACAAATACATATATCAGAAGTAAGAGAGTGAATCCAAAAGCGAGGATTCCGACTAATAGTAAGATATATTCTCCAGTCATAAGTCTATAAACCAGTCCACTAAGTAATATCCACTTCCTAGGATCTTCTTATAGTTTGCTAGAAGTTTAGAGATTTCTTCGTGAGAGATATCAGCGTCAACTTTACATACTCTTTGTCGTAATAGAGTTCCGTTTTCTCTTTCATATACGGCCCACAAGTTAAGCAATCTCATTTCTTAATTTCTCCTCTAAAGCAAATTTGAACGATCTTATCATTCCTAGAATATTTGATAAAGGAATCTCTTTTTCCTTCTTTTGAATTTCTTCTAGAGTGCTTATCCAAAGATTATAAACTTCTAATTGGATTTCGACTTTGCGAACTTTTCCTAAAATATCTATTGCGTCATTTAATGTCATATCCACTATTCCTCCAGTTCTTTTTCTCTTCGTTAAGTTCTAATACTCGTTCGATATATTTGTCAGTCTTACGTGCTTCTACGACTTTTTCGTAGTAGTCAACGTTGTCTTTCCATTTTTCAATAAGTTTCTTTTTAGAGTTTGCTTTGATTATAAAGAGTCCAGAATTTATGTCGATAATCGAATAAGGACCAGTGAATTCAAGAGGAGCAATAGCAAGTCTTACGACAGCGAGTCCTTTGAATTGTAATTCCTCCATTTCAAACACGTGTCCTCTGGCGAGAGTAAATCCTTCCATTGAAGTTCTAACTAAATAATTATTGTATTTCATATCTGTCCTCCGATTTCTTATATCTTAGAATAACAATTTCAAATCCGAAATCCTTATGATAGACAACTACGGCTCTATCTCGACTTCCTTCATATTTGAAACATTCGTTCATATAATCAGCGTTTTCACAAAGATAATTATAATATCTTTGTGAATGTCTATTTCTTTTATTTTTCATTATTTGCTCTCCTTTTTATAAATTTTAATCACTAAGAATGTATCGGACACGAATAAGTCAATAGAATATTCTTTTCTGTCGACGTAGTTTAAAATAAATAAAACTTTATTTTTTAAATTGATCTCTGAGATATTGTATCTTTCTTCTGATATTAGTTTCATAACCTTACCTCCTAGAAGAGTCCTATTTGGACTCCTCTAATAAATTAAGGCAATTCTCAAGAGTGTTTAAATTTAATTGCTTTTCAGAGAATCTAAATAGAATATAAGAAATACATTCGTGAGCCTTTGAATTATAATGTGTGTGCCACATATTTAATAATGTGTCTAATCCGTTTTGACTCCATTTCTTAGAGATCTCTTTTAATTTCTCTTCACTGACTCCAAAATAACAAAGTGTTAAGAGTCTTTCGATTTTTTCTGTCTTTTTCATAAGTGGTGTCTCCTTTATCTTTGACACCTATATTCTAGCAAATATTTTTATACTTGTAAATACTTTTTACATACTTTTTAATTAAATTTACATTTAATTATTTTTCCTTTATAATATAAATATGAAATTAGATCAAAAGATTTATTTTAACTGGAGAAGACTGGACGGATATCCTCAGCCTTTTAAATTTGCTGTTGGTCCACGTGAACCAGGAAAAACAACTTCTTCTTGGGCTGGAAAGATTTATCCACGTTTCCTTAAATATCATAAGCCTTGGATTTATTTCGTTCGTCAAGCCGTGGAAATTACTGAGGCTTCTATTGAATCGATAAGAGGCACGATAGCGAAGTTCTATGAAGACGTCCCAGAATTTCAATATAACAAAGGAACTTTTAAAGAAGGAATTGTCGATATTAAAATCAATGGAGAAATCTTTATTCGAATAGTATCTCTTTCGATTCCACTAAGAAGAATCAAACTCGCTGTCCTTCAAAACTTAGACGGAGTTTTCTTTGATGAATATATAATCGATAAGCGATCTGGCGAAAAATATATAGCGAACGAAGGCTTTAAAATTAAAGAAGCATATACCACTTGGAGAAGAGAAGCGAACGGAATTCTAAATATGTATTTCGCTGGCAACCCTTACTCCCTTCATAATCCTTTATTTATTGAGTTAGGCGTGAACGTAGCCGAACTTAAAAAAGGAGAAGTCTGGACGAATGATCTAATCGCTGTCGAGTGGGTAGTTCTTTCTCCAGAACTTAGAGAGAAACTCTTAAGAGAAAATCCGTTCTATAAATTCGACGAAGATTATAACACTTACGCTTTAGAAGGAGAAGCAATAAACGATAGAAATATTATGATAGAGGAACTTCCTCAAAACTATTCTTTACGCTTTATCTTCAAGGCTCAAAATAAATATATTGGAGTTTTTAAGAATAACGTATATACTGAATCAGGTAATAGATTCTTTTGTAAGTTTATAACTGACTTTTCAAAATATCGAACTATTTATTGCTATGAGTTCGAAGAACTTGTCGAACGTGCTGTCGTTATGAGCCTAGACGAAAGAATCCGTCTTCAAAAGTTTAAAGAAGCCTTTAGAGAGCGAAAAGTTGCTTTTGAGGATATAAATTGCTACTATTATTGTGAGGAGATATATAAGAATATATGAGCGAAGTAATTATTAGACACTCAGTCCTAACCTTCTATAAGGACTCCCAAATTATTCCAAATAGAAATTTTATCGTGGAATCAATAGAAACATATCTCGCCACTCTTACTAATTTTGGAGTAAGCGATTTTCAATATCTTAGGCCAGCCTTAGAAATGATTATTAAAGTCCATAAAGACGAAATTTTCTGCGCTATGCTTGTTGAGAATAACTATAACTATTTAAAAGTAGTTCAAGATAATAAATCCTACTATTACTTTATTTTAAAGAAAACTCAAAAAGCACAAGAGACAGTCGAGTTCGAACTTAAAATGGACACTATCAATACTTTCCGTTGGCAAGTCGATTTCTTCCCTACTGAAAGAACTAAAGTTATTAGAGAGCATAAAGATAGATACGAATTCGAAGTAGTTGATAAGGAATATTCTGGAGAATTTGCTCCTCTTGGAACGGTATTTAATATTCCTATTTTTTCAAGTATCTCAGTCAATATCGAAGACTTCTCTTATAGCGATTTAGTAATCACTGGAACGAGTGCTGACTATACTTCCGAATTAGTATCGGCTTTAAGAATTAACCCTCGAAGATATGAAGTTAGACTTGTGATTACTTTCTTAACTGCTCCTACAACTAATTTTAATATCTCTTTTACTGCTCACATTAAGCAATTAAAGAGAATTATTGATTTATATTCCGAAGGACTTACTCCTACTCTTTATAAAGAGGAAAAAGGAACTTGCTATCCACCAGAAAGAAATAACTGGTATTTGATTTATAAAAACAAGGAAAACGCTCAAGAAGGAGACGAAGTCGTAGACTGCTATCTCGCTCCTGAATTCCCTGTGAATTGTAAGGCGAACACTGGAAATACTATTGTCCCTAGCGACTTAGAAGATAATGTCTATTATATGTTTTCAAGATATGGAAATAGTTTAGAAGATACTTCTTTTAAGACTTCGTCTGGAACTATTTCAACAAGAATAGAACAAGGATTTTTATCTGTATGGTATCAGGCCGTTATTCTAAAAAAGAGTGTCGACGGAACAAAAATTCAAGTTATTACTATTACTTATGTTTCAAGTTATATCGGAGGACAATGGATTTGGACTTCTTCTCAAGAAACGTTTAATCAAGAATTCACTGATATTCAATGGCTCGGAGGCCCTCTTACTTGTTATAAAGGAACTGATATTTCAACTCCGAACGGAAATAACTATACTCTTGTCGTTGGCTCAACTTCCGATATTACCTTAAAAGGATTCTCTTCTTTTGATAGAACTTTATCCACATTATTAAAAATTATCGCAATTCCTTATTTACCTTGTAATTATGAATTAGATAATGGAGTTTTAGTCCTTCCTCAAACTTGGACTTATGACTCAACTTATGGATTTATGAAACTAAATTCGTTAAACGAAAAATTTGAATCACTTATTGAAACTAATTTAGATAATCCATTTACCGAAATTTTGGGCTCTTTCTATCAAGTTAGATCAACTATTGGAGGAAGACAGCATTTAGATCCAAAATTATATCACTCGGATTATTATCAGCCAAAATTCATTTATGACTCTTTCGGATTTGTCTTCCAGTTAGAAAAAATGAATCCTAGTGTTGTTTATAATAAAGAAAAATTCGAATTTACTTTTGTAATGACCTCAACAATTCGTTCGAGATTTATGTTTAAATTCAATGACTATGAATTAGCACACGCAACTGAGGATTACGAAAAAGTCTTAAATGTTAATCGTAATAATGAGGCCGTTATCTATAACTCGGCCTATATCACATATTTAAGAACTGGATATAATATTGACGTTAAGGCAAAGGAAAGAACTCAAAGAACAGCAATTCTTGGAGGAGCACTTAGCACTATTGGCTCTATTGCTGGAATTGCTATCGGACTTGGTAAAGGCGAATCAACGGGAATGGGCGTGAAGAGTGTTATTTCTGGAGCAAGTTCTATCGTTTCGGCTATCGTTAACTCAGTTAACACTATCGCTCAAAGCGAAGAGTCTATGGAGAAGAACTTAGCGACTCTTAAGGCTCAGGCCGTATCGGTGGAAGGCTCGGACGATTTAGATCTCTTAGAAAATTACTCAGAGAATAAAGCAAAGTTAGCCGTTTACAAAGTGTCTCCAAAAATGGAACACGTATTAGACGACTTATTCTTCTATACTGGATATATCGGAGGAGAAATGAAAGTCCCAGAAATTAGCACTCGCTACTGGTTTAATTTCTTGGCGTGCGACTTAGATATTACAGGCGTCAACTCAGCGATTCCTGACTTATGCCTTAGCGATCTACTCGCAAAATATCAGGCTGGAGTTTTCTTCCTTCACGCTCGAGGAGGAACTTATGACTTTGAACTTTCTCACGAAAACTGGGAAACTGAACTCTTATAGGAGGGAAAATAAATGGCAAAATCTAAAATTTTTATGAGAGAAACGACTAATCGAAGCGTGATTACACGTGCTTCTCTCAAGAACGTATTATTTAATAAGTATTATTCCTTATACTTAAATAATTACGAATTCGAAGGCGATATCGACTATCAGCAAAAAGAATATATCTTAAAGAGATTCTGGGCTGACGGACGTATTGCTTGCTTCAAACTTAAGGAATTAGAAGGAAGTAAAGACCACCCACAAGGCGTTCTTGTCTTTTGTCCTTTTGCTCCTGGTTATTGGAATATTTACGACTATCCAGTCAAAGTTAACTTAGTCAATACTAGAGGCGTAAGATTTATCCCGACTGGACTTCAAGTCGTAGATAAAGACGTTGTTATCGGATTCGCTCAAAGGAATAAAAAGCCAGTTATGGAAATCGTCAATAACTATTTAGAGAGAATGACTGACGTCTTAATGGTTATTAGAATGAATCTTAAAACTCACAAAATGCCTTGGCTTATTGGAGGAACTCCAGAAGAACATAACAAACTTAAGAATTTATTCGATAAACTAGACGTGGACGATACTGAACTCTTTATTGATTCAGAAGATATTGATAAATTTAAGGCCCTTGTTAGTGGTGCTCCTTATATTATCGATAAACTTTACAACTATTATTGTGCCTTAGAAAACGAATTAAGAGAATTCCTCGGATTCCAAAATTTAGGAGTCGGAGAAAAGAAAGAACACTTAATTACGTCCGAAGTTCAAGCGAATAATTCTTTAGTCGAAGCAAACCAAAATTGCTTATTAGACTCTATGAAAGAGTTTTTCGAAAGAATCAACGATTTATTCGGAATTGATATTAAAGTATCTATAAAGGTCTCAAGCGTTCTTCCTTATGAAGAGGAGAGCGAACTAGAGAAAGACGTTCAAGACCAGGAGGACTTCTAATTATGATTTACGGCTGTTTACCAAAATACGAAGAAAAATTCTTTTGGAGACTTAGAGAAATCTTAGATCCTACTTCTTCAAAGGAAGATTATCTCTTAAATAATAGCGATATCCTTACTATTGTCGCTTCTATGACTGGATTCACAAGTCCTTTAATCGAAAACGGAGCGTGGAATAAAAGTGAGTATGGCGAAGTTATGGACTTAGTCGTGAAACGCTTTCACAACTTCTATTGTGTTTCTTCTAATAGTGGAGAATTCCCAGTTAAAGAACAAAAGAACTTTATCGCTAAAATGATTATGATTCTCGAAATGACGGAATCAAGATTTATGTCGATACTTGGAGCATATAGCGAAGCCAAAGACAAACTTCTTGGCCCAGTTAAGAATATCACAAAGAGTAAGAATCGCTTTAATGACACTCCACAAAATAACGGAAGTTATGAAGAAGATCCTTATACCACTAATATCTCTTTCGTGGATTCCGAATCCGATTTTGATTCCGATACCATTATGGGAAGAATTAGAGAAATCGAAGGAAACTATAACAACGTTTTACTCGACTGGAGTAATGAATTCGACTCTTTATTTATCGAGGAGGATAATATATAATGAAGAAAGAGATTTTAGAAGGCTCAGTGGGAACAATTCTCTCGGCCGTTGGAACTGCCGCTCAAGTGGACGAAGTTCTCAAATATATATCCTTAGGAATCACTATCCTAGGAGGAATTATCTCTATGATTATTATTCCGTTGTGGAATTGGTATAAATCAGCCAAACAAGACGGAAAGATAACCAAAGAAGAAATCGAAGAAGGAGTTAAAATCGCCTCTGACGGCGTTAATGGAGTCAAACAAATAACAAGAAAGGAGGACACTAAAGACAATGGCGAAATTCAATGATATAATCGGCAAAGTCAAACAAATACTCAAAGACAACCTCACGGCTGAAAATACTGAGTTATTTACACAAATTGACAAAGAAGTCGATAATATAGTCTCAGCACATAAAGAGACGGAAGAAAAGTTATCCGAAACTCAAGACAAACTTCTAGAAGTAGTTAAGGGAACTTCCTTCAAAAGTGAAAGCGAGCCAAATCAACCAGAAGGGACACAACAAGAAACCCCTTCTCTAGACGAAGCATTCGACAACGCTTTCGCTGAAATCGAGTCGAAAAGAAAATAGGAGAAATTACTATGGCAAAATTAAGTTTATCTGAGTTAAAAGCAATTCTTAACTCAGTAGTCGCAAAGACAGGTATTTCTAATCCTTCTTTCGTAGAAACTAGAAATAATGTCGTTGGACTTTTAGACAAAATCGGCAAGATCTATACTTTAGACACCGATTATCAATTAGACAAACTCTATATGTTTGACGGAGAATATCTTTCTTTCGGAAAAACTATCGAAGAATGGCAAGAAGATTTAATCTTACCTGCTGACTACGATTCCACTGGTGCGAACGCTCTCGCTCCTTCTGATCCAACATATAGACCAGTCGACTACTCTTACACTATTGGTAAGAAAGTTATCAAAACAACTATTCGTAATAACAATCTTGAAAGAGCCGTTCACTTTGAAGCACAATTAGCCGAAATCGTGGCGATTCAATTCAAGAGAATCGAAGACTCTATGGCTCAATATCGTTATGGCGTGAAGCGTGAAATGATCGCTAAGTATATTGATTTAGCAAAAGACGCTCAAGGTGCTTCTACAACAACTTTCGCTGTCTCAACTGCTTACAGCGTTGGCGACTATGTCCGTCAAGCAAGTTCGGGAGACGGAGCAAAAGTCTTTGCTGTTGTCGTTAAGGCTATCGCAAACACAAATACTCACAACTGGGCCGCTGCTGTTGCTGCTGGCGAGTTAATCGTCTTCGATTTATTCAAAGTCGTAGCGAAACCAGTTGACGCAAGCACTGGAGAAGCCTTTATTAAGGCCGTTAAAGAAGATTTAGAAATCGCTCAAGACGTCTCAGAAGGACACTCCTTAAACGGAAATACCCTTGGAGCAACCTCAAATCTTAAGTTAATCGTCAAACAAGGCGTTATCCCAGAACTCGAAGTCGGAACTTATGCTGGAGCATTCCATAGAGAAGATTTAGCATTCCCAGCCGATATCGTTGTTGTTAAAGACTTTGGCTCAGCCGATAGCAAATACTACGCTGTCTTAATGGATTCTAGAGGTATGAGATTACACAATACCTACAACGCAACTTTTGAAAACCTTAACGGAGAGGGAGCGTTCGTCAATTATTTTAGACATACTGAAGATACAGCGCACGTTTCAAGAAATACCTTCTTAAGAGTTTACTCAGCCGAATAACCTTCTTTCTTAGGTAGTTCATAAAATCCTCTAGGTCTATGCTTCTCTCCTGCTTTCGGGGCTTAAAGAAGCAAACCTTTTCTCAAATTGGAGGTATAAAAATTATGAGAAGAATGTTTAGTGAAAATCAAATCAAAGATATCGTGAAGGAATCTCCTTCCGAAGTCGTAGAGGCCCTTAAGGGACAAGATATCAGTGTCGAAGGAATTACTTCAAAAGGTATCGCTAATACTGGAGATATTGGAGCAACTGGAAAGATTACTGGTGGCGAAATTATTGAAAATATGAGTGGATATTCCTTTACTCCTCCTACTTCTACTCACAGAACTTTTGAAAATTGGTATGCTGGAGTAACTAAAACAGGAAATAAAATTACTTTTGTTATTAGCGTAGACGTTACTCAATTAGATACTTCTGACTTAAACGCAGGGTTTGGGGCTTTTACAATTCCAAGTTCAATAGGAGAAAAACTATATCCTAGTAGTGTTGGA
>Ga0326511_10003633_pt1 | contig 12402 bp, 17 predicted proteins | sample 0_2496_0518_D_FD_203701 | JGI IMG/M metagenome (GOLD analysis project Ga0326511, IMG submission 203701) | Bovine rumen microbial communities from UC Davis, California, United States - 0_2496_0518 | ecosystem: Host-associated > Mammals > Digestive system > Stomach > Rumen | place: USA...
TAAAAACCATAGCTAATAGAGTTCAGAAGCATTATCTTTGTATATTAACGGCTGGAGGTTTAATAAAGAAAATTCTTCCAGATGACATATTAAATGCATCTGTTAGTGGAGTTATCTATAGCGCACTTAATCAAGGTGATACCGTAAGGGATATAATTATCGTTAATGATAAGATGGATGTTGTTGTTTATACATCCAATAAAGCATTGCGATTCCCTTCTACGGATATTCCCGAGAGGAGAAGAACGGCATTAGGTGTTCAAGCTATGAATACAAGAAGTCTTACTGTAGATGGTATTAATTCAATATCATCTATAACTACAGATATCTTAGTTATTACTCAGAATGGAAAGATTAATAAAATCTCTCCAGTCGCATTACAATCAACTCAAAGAAATAGAGTTGGGTTTAATGTTATTAAACTTGGAAAGAATGATAAAATCATATCAATATTCCCATATAATAAAGATAAGATTTCATCTGTTAGACTATATAGAGCAGATGAGGTTATTGATATTGATCCACTTACCATTCAGAGTGGAACAACTTTATCAAGTGGAGCAAAGGTATGTAATAATGGAGTCATCAAGGCAGAACTTATATGGAAAATATAAAATGCATTATATATAATATAAGTAATTATATTATAAGGAGGCAATAGTTATGGCAGAAATTTATACTAAATGTACAAAAATTGCAGAAGATTATGAGACAATTAAGCGCGATGATTTAATTCCGTGCCCGTTCTGCGGTGATGGTAACCCGAAATTAATAAAAAATAATAGGTTATATAAAATATTCTGTAGCGGCTTAAACTGTGACGGTCAGTATGGATGGTGTGCATCCGAAGAACGTGCGGTTAATGGATGGAACGGACGCAAGAAGGTGATATAAAAAATAAATAGGGGTTTAACAATCCCTATTTATTTTTTTTTAATTTATAAATGCATTATATATAATATAGATAACTATATTATAAGGAGGTCATAAATTATGGCTAATGATTGTTTGACAGTTGTATGTCTGAGAGGCACACTTCCAGCAATAAAAGAGTTTGAGAAAATGTGTAACTATGAATATGATATGTGGGACCCAAGGAAATGCCAAGAAAGGCATTTTATGAGGATAAGAGATTATATTGGGATATACGATATTCGTCCTTTAGGAATGGGGCTATATTGTGCGTATATTGAAATGAATTGCGCATGGAGTGCTAATTGTTGTATGTTTTCCGGAGCTTTATCTTATTATAATGATTGGCTTGAAAGAAGTTTGAAGATGTGTAAGTCCAATCAACCATACATGAAGATAGATATTCCGTTTTATACAAATAATAATTATGAGTTTAAATCATTATGCAGTTATGGTCCTTGGGAGCATCCAACAAATATACGTACTGATTCTATGTATTTTATTGTACCAGGCGGTCCGGTAATGTGTACTACATTACCATATGAATGCTATAGACTTGGTCTTGATGCAGAGGTATGGACTGAAGAGCCGGGAATGGGGTTTCAAGAGCATTACAGAATATATCACGGTGTTGTTGTATTAGATGAATGCCTAGACATGTATTGTGAACAAGTGACTGCCGATACTACAGCAGAAGAACTCAGAAATAAATATCCTAATATGGAGATAGATGAAGAATATTTGGGATTTTTACGCAATGAATTAGTATTCCATGGTGGCGATTGGTATATAGATATAAAGCATCCGACAGATTATGTGATAGATTGTTTGCCAAAACAAATCTGTGGACATATCATGTGCGATAAAATATAAAACCTATAATAATAGGTTGATTATTTTATGGTCAACCTATTATTTTTTATGGAGGAAATATATGAGTAATATGGGTTACGTTCTAAATAGTGCAAGAATTACAGCATACATGCAGGAAAATGGATTTCTTTGTGATAAGACCTTGTTAGAAGGTATCAGAAATAATAAATTTATGAAAAAATCTACAGTAGAAGAATCCCAGATACAACCTGCAAGTATAGATATCAGGTTATCTGGTCAATATAAATATATTTCATATGAACCAACACCTAGTGAAAATTGGGTGGTTGATAAGATAAATTCAATAATATATAAAATTAAGAAAAAACTTGGATTGATTCATATAAATTTTAATGAACCTATTACTTATAATTATATGGAAGCCGATGTTTATATATTAAAACCACATTCATTTGTATTAACATCAACAAAAGAGTATTTAATGGTTCCATATGATACAGCCGCATTTGTTAGTGGTAGAAGTTCTATTGGTAGAGCTGGATTATTTATAGAAAATGCCGGATGGATAGATCCGGGATTTGAAGGTACAATAACATTAGAATTATATAACGCTACAGACTTTCCAATAGAATTAAAAGTTGGAACAAGAGTAGGTCAAATTATGTATTGTACATTAAATAATGTTTGTGAAAATCCATATAAAGGTAAATATCAAAATCAAATTGATGTTACTGAATCTAGAATACATTTGGATGAAGAAAATAAATAATATTTTATGTTCATGTGGACAATATAGTGATAGGTGTGTCATGTTTATATAGTGAATTTGTCATAATCGCTGCTCCTGATGAAAGTGCTTCTGCCACAATTGATACATACTATCTCTTTAGGCATAGATTATATTTAATCTATGCCTAATTTGTTTATCTGTAAGGGCAAATCCCATATGTAAGATGAAATTTCTTACACAGATATTTGTGGCCAATCCGGACAATTGGTCTCCATTTCTTCATTCATTTTAGCCCGTAGGGAATTCCCTACGGGCACCCCTTTTATTAACTATTTGCTGATTGAATAACCAGAGCATAATAAACATTTATTGCTCTATAATATGCCATTTCTGTTGCTACACGAGATCGACGCCTAGCAAAATGTTCTGAGTTATTAAGAAGTATTTGATTTAATACTTCTTTCTGTCTTATAATATATTTATCTTTAGTATTAGGCTTAGGCTTAACACAGAATGATATAAATTCTATATTTCTTACGTCTTTCTTTTCCGATTGATTAAAGTATGTAACAACCATCAATTCTATAAATTCTTTAACCAAAGGCATATTTTCAGGATTATTATTTATATTTTGAATTATGCTCTTTAATTCATCTATTTTTACATTCTCATTACATGCACGTTTACATGCAATCTGGTCTACGTTATGAGTATTAATATAATTAAGCGTATTCTGTACTACTTGATTCATTTTAAATGAATCACTTGCAGCCATATGATAGTCATCGTCCGATACGCTATCTGAATCATATGTGATATATTCTTTATTATCATATGCCTCATAATATACGCTTGCTATATTATTCATAAAAGAACCAATTCTATTATGAAGTTGCTGCACCATATATGTAACATCTTCATCTGTAAATTTCTTAAATCTATCTTTATAACTATCCAACCACGTTTTAGCAATATTTTGCACTGTAAGATATACTGAACCGGTTTTAACTATATCATATTTATTTGATAGCTTATTGGATATAACATAATCCATTATATAGTCTTTAGGTGCAACTTTAGGAAATGACCTATACCATATACTAGGATAAAATTTACCACTAAATGATAGATTAATTAAAGCAAGATCTAATTCTTTTTTCATGTTATTTAAAAAGAAGTATCTTACTATACACATAAGAGTTATTGTGCAATCATCTTTAGCATATCTAGGGTTGAAATTTGCTATGTCCCAATAGTAAGTATGTTGAATAGAGTCCATAATTATAGATTGATTAATATCTGTGGCTTGATATAACTTAGTAACATCTTCCTCAGAGAAATATATTTGTCTATATGGTGCAGATGCGTGTAAATCTACAGCCCTACTATTAATAAATTCAGATACATATTTAATATATTTATTTTTATTCTTTTTCATGTTTGATTCTACATTCGGATATCCACTTGTTAATATAGCTTTAGTCGTAGTTGACATAGACATTCACCTCCATTAAATTACTATTATGTCACAGACGTTTAGTTAAAATTTCAAAATAGCGGCATAATATATTTATGGTATGTAACAACAACACATAACATAGTGGAGGTGTTAAAAATGAAATTAAAAAAATTAAAATTTAGGAATAAGGATGTTATATGCGAAACACCCGGCAAGTGTTTTGCAAAAAGGTACGAGGATTATAGAAGTACAACAGCTAAGTGTGTAATTCTTAATTCAACATATCCAGCGGGAATGAAGTGCCCGTTTCAAAAAGAATATAGAAATTGATTATAATAGGCTAGTTATATGACTAGCCTATTATATTTTTATTGAATAAGAAAGGAGTAATATTATGAATAATGATGAACTTAGAAATATGATTTTGGAAGAAATTCACGACCACTTAAGAGACTTAAAATATATGCTATCAGAATGTAAAATGGGTTTGTGTTTAGAATGCGATGCAATACCATATAAATACATTCCATATTTATCCTTTAGGACGCAATGTTTGCAAGTATCCATTGATTGCTATGAGACGTTAATAACAGTAATGCTTAAACACGAAGTTGACTGTAGAATTTGTTTAAAAGATATTGTATCTTTTACAAATTCTATATATGCTCAGTGGGATGTAATTAATGATGAATTTCTTAATATTGAATAATATTAAGAATAGAAAGGAGTATTATGATTAGCATAACAGAACAAGAAATAGAAAAAATGGTATTAGATGAAATATTTGATTTTACCAGAGATATATCAGATGAAATATATGCCAATGAATGTGCATATTTTGAACAAAGAAAGATTAATGATGACGATTTGGTATATTTTCACAATAGATTAAAATCTATATATGATGCACTTGATAATTATGGACTTTTTATCTCTAGTTTAATTAGTCTAAATAGTCATGTAGCAGAAGATAGCAAAAGAATAAGTAGAGTGCTTAAAGACATCATGTCGTTTGTTGATATGATATATGCTCAGTATGACATGATAAAGAAAGAGTTTGTAAAAATTTAAATATATAGAAATATATTATACCCGTGTCATATGAAAAAGAAAGGGGTGAAATGAAATATGACAAGGGAGTATAATGATATTGACATAAATGCCATTATAGCACGGCTCACTGAGCTGTGTTATGATGATTCACCGGAGTCATATCGGGAAGCTAAAAAGCTTTTCGACAAGATTCCGGAAAACAAAGATTAATCAATAAAATGGAGGTAGAATATGGCAAATAACTATGGCTGTTATATGACACTCGTGGACGCAGCGGAAGAGGTAGTCGATGAATGGAAGTTCATCGAATACTTAGAATTCCTTATCTTTGAAAAGAATTTGGAATCTTCTTCTGAATGAGAAAAATGTCTATCTGTTATGTTGCTCATAACAGATAGACATTTAATTATTATATTAAATTATTTTTTTATTGGAGATCATACTATGGTTATAGAATCATTATTCTATAAGATTAAAGAACCTTATAGAATTATAATCTATGATTTAGAAGGATCTGTAATATATAGCGGAGTAAAAGATAAAATAAGTAATAAAACATATTATGCCATAGAACATAATATAATTCATAATATATCTAGGGGAATTGATACTTTTGGAAATATATATCTTAAAATTACAATAGATTTAAAAGATAGAAATAGACCAATATCAATATCTATGTCATTCAATGATTTAAAATATGTTATGGATGATGAAAATATTGAAATAATTGAAAATGATGATATTCTATATAATGGAAATATAAATTGTATAGATTATGAGGAATATAAAAATTATATAGTATATTCAATTACGCCATATGAAAATATAATAAAAATTATTATAAAATATGTTGGAGCATATAATACACCATAGGAGATTGCATATGACTAAAGAAAGATTAGCGGCTGAAGAGTTAGTATATAAAACAATGGATATATTAGATCCGTCTGGAGCAAATACGGATTATTGGAAAGATGAATTTTCTAATATGAGCGATGCTCAATTTGTTAAATATATTTCACAGAATTTTCCATTCTATTATCAAACTGGAGCATTTGCAGAACCATCAATGGATCAAATCACAAAGGCGCTCAAACATATAAAGGCTCCATTATTAGAAAGAGTCTATCTTCCGTATAAATATAAAGACGCTAAAGGCAGACCTATGAAAACTAAAGAATGCCTTGTTCTTTATATTCATATGAAGCGAATGAAACAGCTTCTTACTAAGAAAAATGGTATGAGCATAGATATATCTCAGAGAGATATGAGAACTGGACTTCTGACCGGAACATCTAAAAATGGTAAAGAATCAGACCATGAATTTGAATCACTTGCCATTTCGGGTTTAACGGCTACGGCTAAAGAACTTAGTAGAGCCAGAGCTGATGCAATGGGTGATAAAGATGTAATGAATAATACAATTAAATTAAATGGATATGTTAGTTTAAAAGATCTTCCGGAAGAAAAGAATGATAGTGTTTCTAAGAAGACATTATATGCATACTTTATGGGAGCTCAGCTTATTACATCTTTAGTCGGAGATATGGATGCCTATATGACTCCATATACAATGTCGACTAAGAAAAGAAAAGGCGTTAATAGAGTTGATTGATTTTATAGAGGGAATTATCCCTCTATAAAATTATTGTTTTGATTACATATAATAAATATGGTAAAATTAATGATATATTTTATTTTTGGAGGTAAAATATGAAATCCTATTCTGTAGTAAATAATAGGGAAGAAGCTCTTCTTATAGAAAGAATAGCAAGAAGGAATAAGTATAAAATTTATCCTGTTAAGGTGGAGAAAGGGATCGATCCTTTAGATTGTATCAGGAAACAATATCCAGAAGATAATAATAACAAATGTGGATATTGTGAAATACATTTTAAAGATGCGGATTTCACAGTTCTCCTCAACGATGTAACTAATAAATTATATTACTTTAGTGCAATATAATATCAAATTTGATATATATGAGGACTATTTAGTAATAGCCAAAATATTTTATGGCTGAAATATTAGAAAAGGATAAAAGAAAATGAGTAAGAAAGTTGTATTTGTAAGTCTCCCATTTGGAGACAAAAGTATTAAGGAAATAAAGGAGGAAATAAGAGAACATGAAAGAGAAATTAAAGATTGTTTCAATGGTTTTGATGTTGAATTAGTTGACAATGCTATATCATATAATGTACATATGAGTAGTATTGTAAATGATAAACTATTTTACAGAGGTAAAGCTTTATGTAATATGGCTAGGGCTGACGTAATGTATTGCATTGGCGACTTTATGAAAGCGAATGGATGTCTTACAGAAATCTATTCAGCTTTACTTGCCGGAATGGAAGTATGGTTTAAATATACTGACATTCCAATACAGTACTATAAAGTCTCAACAGTTGATGAGTTTAATGAATTTATAAAAAAATATAATAAGGAGAATGGTAATGAAATTTGATGTAGAGAGAAAAAGTGGGATCATTCATGAAGATTATGTTGATTCATCAATCAATCTTGAAGAGATGAATGAATCTGATCAAGATCGATTTAAAAAGTTGTATTCTGATAATAAATGCAAAAACCAAGAAAAAGGAAAAAGAAATGGTTGTTGCTCTGAAGATGGGCAATGCAGTCGCTATATTTAAATAAATTAATATATGGTGGGAGTAATCCCACCATATTATTTTTTAATAAAATTATTATCATTTACATATAATAATAAGGTAACAAGTAACTAATACGTATAAAAATTAATAGGAGGTATTTAAATGAATACGTATGTTTTTGGAATGGGCGCTGCCGGAAATAAAGCAACGCTCGATTTGGTGGAGTTAAAGGTTATTAACTCAGATTCTTATACATTGTTTAATACAAACAGCGGAGATATACCAAGAGATCAGCACTCCAAATTTATACAATTGGAGAGCGAGTTTGAAGGTGGTGCTGCAAAAGATCCGGCCGTTGGTCGTGCAGCTATGCAGAATTATCTTTCGGATGAGAAGAATGTACATGATTTATACAACTCTATCCCTGAGGATGTTGATTTTGTATCAATTATAACCTCAGTAGAGGGTGGTACAGGTTCCGGAGCTACGCCAATATTGGCGGATTATATTGCGAACGTATTGGATATTCCGGTACATTTGTTTGTGTTCATTGGATTCCATAATGAACAGGTTGGCATGAACAATACTATTGAGTTTATAAAACGGCTTATAGCTCTTAGTAATGTGACGATTCATATTATTCAGAATGACAAGTTCAATAATGCACCAACATATAAGCTTAAAGAGAAAGAAGCTAATAAATATGTTGGTACTCTGCTTGATATCATTATGGGTAAGGGTAGACAGGAATCTACTCAGAATATTGACGATGCTGATGCATATAAATTATTTACAACGCCCGGTATTATGGGTATTGTAAACATCAATTGCTCAGGCAGACGTTCAAAGACGGATATGAATGCTGCGGTTGTTGAAGCATTTGATTCGTCTGTTGAAGCGGATTATGGTGGTGATGCTCAGAGATTAGCTATGATCCTGAACGCATCTGAGGCTACTCAGGCTATATTTGACGATGAACTTCAGGCAGTTCGCTATTATACTAATAATAACGGAGGACCTGAAGAAATTTATCGTCACATACAGAATGATGGTACAGTAAACGAATATTGTATTATTGTTGCAGCCGGCATGTCTCCATCTGAGACATATATTAATTATCTCTTAAATGAAAGAGGTAAGCTTCAGGCAGCCAACCAGCGTCAGAAAGATGCGAATGAAACTCTGTTGGAGAAGCTTAAGTCTGCAACAACACAGAATATGGCTGAGATTGCAGATGTTGGAAATAAGAAAGAAGAAGATGAACCGTCATTTGTGACTGAAAAGACTGAACTTCCAACTATAAGGAAAAAGAAGAGGCCGTTAAGTGGTGGATCTTTTAAAATAAATGGGTTTAATTCATCTGATTCTGATAAATCAATTGAAAAGAGCCCAATGAATTCTCCGTATCCGAATAATCAGCCTTATCCAAATTATTAATAAATAAGGTGCCATCCGGCACCTTATTTTTTATTCAAAAATAAACATGCCAATATAATATAAAATTAATAATGGTTAATGTTTTATGGAGGTGTAATATGAATAATATATCAGGGATGACACAACAAATGGTTGAATCATACAATAACAGATATGTTGCATCAATGGATGTAATGCAATCAATACAACCGCAATTTAATATCAATATACTTTTAGATAAAATGTCTAAAAGTGAAAGTATGAGTGAATTTAATTTGGTATCATTTATACAGAATACCTATACCACAATAATAAGAGTAATTGCAAATTATTGCGAAAATGATATTTCCGCAATATATCAATTACCGGATGTGGTTGGTCAAGCAACTAGACAGTTCTTTTCACAGAGATTTATAGGAATAATAAATTCTCTTATTGATACTGGAGCTATAGTATTACTTCAATATGAGAAGGGTTTATTGAATACTATAGCATATGCATGGTTGACATCAAAGTCTCAATTAGCTAAGCACCATGTTGATGTGACCTTTGAAATAATAAAAATGATTAGAATTTCTAATCCGCACAAAACTTCAAAGTTGATCAATATATTGAAGCAAGCTAATATAGATAACACTGACACGGCTGCAGCCACTATATTAGTATCAAGATACTCTTCACATGATCCAAATAATTCAGTGAAGAGATTAATAGTATCGTTAGACTTTCTTCCGTTAGAGGAAGAACATTTATCACAAATACTGATGGTATTATTTACAGAGGATGAATGGGTTATGTATTTCCCATATTTTATGTATACGACGCTCGAATCCATTATAGGTGGTGAAATTAATGAGGAATATCTTAATGCGGATAGTGAATTAACAAATGCATTATTTACAGTTATAAACAATGTATCTGATTTTACATTGTTTAATGCATTATTTGAATATTCTAAATTTTCATTCAGTAATCCATCCAAATCAAGAAGCACTATAATTAATTTAGCCGATGACCCGACTTGGTCTAGGCTAAAAGCATTTGCATATAATGTAAATTTATATAATGAGGAGAATAATTGCGTATTTAGAATAATATGATACATTAGGTCTCCATATAGGAGACCTAATGTATATTAATTCATTATATTTCTTTATTTCTCACCTAATATTTATTTTTTACATTATAATACACAATATGATAAATTAAGGAGGTAAGCGATATGACATTATTATCAGAAGCATTCAGACAACAAGTAGAAAAAACAAAAGATTTGGCGATGACGACAGAACAACAGCACACAGTTGCATACTCTACAGGATTTCTTCCATTTGATTTTCAAAATGGATATTTATTACGTATAGGAGATAAAGCGTATCCACAACTTGGTATTATGGATGGTAGTATTAATGCCGTAATATCTAGGTCTGGAGAAGGTAAAACGACTATATGTACTCAGATTGCAGCAAATATTATAAGACCATTTAAGAGTTCTTGCGTATTTATTGATAATGCAGAATCTGGAGAAAATCTTGCAAGAGCAATGCAATTGGCACAAATTGATTCTCAAGGGTTTAGGGATAGGTTTATTCCTAGAGATGCCGGAATAACAACAGAATCTATATATGAGCGTGTAAAGATTATCGCAGAGAGTAAAGAAGCTTATAAAGATGAATGGATGTATGATACAGGAATAGTGGATGAATATGGTAAGCATATTATTAAATTTGAGCCTACGGTATACATATTGGATTCATTAAAGGCTATATTACCAAAAAAGCTTTCAGAAGATGAAGGCACTAATATGAATGGAGCTACGACTGCAAGAATTAATAGTGATATATTCTTAAGGCTGATTCCTATGTGTAGATTATATAATATTATTATTCTTGTAATTAATCATATTACACAGTCTGGAATTGGTTCTATTATGCCTCAGAAATCATCTATTGCATATTTAAAACAAGGTGAATCTCTTCCCGGCGGTCGTACGGCTGCAACTTATCTTAATAATAATATTATAAGATTGGATAATGTATCCAAACTTAAATCATCTGAAGCATTTGGAATTGATGGGGCAATTGTAAATGTTGAAATAATTAAATCTAGAAGCAATAAGGCTGGAAAGGGTTGCAAATTAGTATTTAATCAAGATATTGGATATGATCCAGACTTATCAATGTTTATTGCTTTAAAAGATAGGGGAGTTCTTGAAGGGGCTGGGGCATTCTTAAGATTGCCCAATAGCGACATTAAATTTTCACAAAAGAATTTTAAATCATTATTATACAGTAATCCTGAATTTCAACAGCAATTTATATCTACAGTTGCTAATACGTTGATGAAAGAATTTATGGAAAGGAATTCGTCCATTACAAATACAATAGATACAGTAAAAGCTAAACCGGCTTATCTTTCAGTATTAGATGAAATTCAAAAAATATGTAATAATGGTGATTTAAATTGAGGTTAAGCGCATGGAAGAAAAATTGCAGCCCAAGGTATATAGCATTGGTGAGCTATGTACCGTATTAGATGTTGGTAGAAATACGGCATATGATCTATTAAATAGTGGAGAAATAAGAGCTTTTAAAATGGGAACCACTTGGAAGATACCGATATCTAACGTAGATGAATACCTAAACAATCAGTGTAATAAATATGCGGAATCTATCAAACCTAAGAAGAAAGAAATGTGTAAAATAATCAATTAATGCATATTATAGATTTGATTGGAGGTATAGTATTATGATAACTAGTGGTTTTACATTTGTAAATGAAGTTGAGCAAAGAGCTCAACAAATATCAAACCCAGATTCAGTTCTGGGTAAAACTCTTATGCAACCATTTAGACCTGCAAATAGTGGGCCTAGAGCATTAATGTATACTGTTCATGTTACACAGTCTATGTGTGTAAATGAAGCAGAAGTACCTATAGTATGTACAGGCTATGAAGATAAGTTCGCTAAGTATTCTTCTTCATTTGAAGAAGCCGAACATCAATATCAAGTAGTGGCTAAGATTTATAAATATTCTCCAGAGTATCCATCTCATTACTATCTTATAGTATATGATATTGATACAGGAGAATATGATTATATTGAAAGATCAACATGTGTTCATACTTCTGAAAAGTATGGATTCATGTGGTGTAATAAGGTTCTTGATAGTCTCAATGTGGGTGATTATATTGAAAAGGGGACCACAATAAGAACATCAAGATCTTATGATGAATATGAAAACAAAGAAAATGGAGTTAATTTAACTACAGCCTATATTGCATGTGCTCAGAATATGGAAGATTCAATTATTATATCTGAGACGGCTGCAAGGAAACTTGGTTCTATGCTTATATCAACATGTGAAATATCATTAAATAATAA
>Ga0326511_10003634_pt1 | contig 12399 bp, 14 predicted proteins | sample 0_2496_0518_D_FD_203701 | JGI IMG/M metagenome (GOLD analysis project Ga0326511, IMG submission 203701) | Bovine rumen microbial communities from UC Davis, California, United States - 0_2496_0518 | ecosystem: Host-associated > Mammals > Digestive system > Stomach > Rumen | place: USA...
CAAGTACAACATCAATAATAAGATTGTCAAGCAAGCCAATTCAATCATAGGTTCTGCCAAGACAGATAATGCTAAGGCAAAGGCAATATGGAAATGGATGCGAAACAACATCAAGTATAGCAATTATGCTTGTACTAAGAAGGGAGCATTGAAGACCTTGAATGCAAGAAGTGGCAATTGTGCAGACCAAACCCACCTTTACATGAGCCTTGCAGGAAGTGTAGGTTTACAAGTAAGGTGCAACCATATCAAAGGGCATTTCTTCCCAGAGACAAAGTTGAATGGCAAATGGTTCATAACAGATACAGTGACAAGCAAAGGATGGGGACATCATTGGGGCAATGGGTCACACTTGGCTTATTACAGTAACCCTAATACTTTCAATTGCTAAAATGGAATGGTGATATTATGGTTTTGAAAGGAGTTAAACAAGTAAGTAAAGACAACAACACCATCACTGTAAAGACATATCCCTCCAAGAAAGGTTTCGAGTACAAACTCACAAAGCACACTTGGAAGAATTACTGTCCTGCCTGCAAGTCTAAAGGAACATTGACATTCAATCCAAAGAAAACCCCTGAAGGTGAAATCACATGTTCCAAATGTGACGCAGACTACTGCGGTACATCAGGACAGGACAAGGCCACAAAGGTAAGGGCAAAACTCACACCAGCTACAGTCACAGGTTCTAAGACTACTGCAGCTACAGAAACACAATCTCAGAAATGTAACTTGTCAAAGGCAGAGTCAAAGACAAAGGCAAAAAGCCTAATCAATACTGGAACTGAGTATGCAGGTAAACTCGAGATACCTGCATTCTTACAGGTTAAGGTAGATGACTTATTATCATTGAACTTCAATGGTTATGATGATGGTCAAAGGTTCAAGGACATAAACAACAAGACATTGACAGTTGAATCAGCAAGTCTTGACATTGACAGTCAAACATTAAGCATAGACCTTAACAAAGGAAGCTCAGTATTGGGAGACCCTTACGAGGGAGACTACATCATAACCAACAAGAAAGGTGCTATCGTTGCCACTAATAGGAATAAGAATAATCCATTGAAGGGCAAGCCAACAAGCATACATCCAAAGATTGGAGGATTCAACGAGCAATCCGCAACCATAAAGAAGATAATGCTCAAGGGCAAGGAACTCGGCACAGTCAGTAAGATATACAAATACCTAAAAGTAAAGTCTGCTGGTGGAACTGGTGGTTTCAAATACAAATACTATATCGGACACAAAGTCAAATCAGAAAATGAAACAAGCCTTGGCAAAAAGAGTGCCGAGAAATGCTGGACTAGTAAAACCTACAATTGTGTAGATGCATCATGGCTGTTCTACATAATGTGCAAGGGGGCAAATAAGAAAGTGGATATCATCAAAGCAGAATACACTGGCCTTGATGGTGAGAAAAGATATCATATGTACAACAAGTACAAGGGCAAAACTTATGATGTATCTCAGAACATGAAGACTGAGGTTGATGGATCTAAAATTGTGGCGGTGACAAAATGACTGATACTGAAATTTACGGTACTGATTATAGCAGCGATGGATTCATTACAAGTAATGGTGACATTGGTTTAGTCACTGAATTAGCGAATGCGGAGCAAGCTATAAGGAACAGGTTACTGACAAGGCTTGGAACATACCCTACAATCGATGATGAGTATGGGAGCAATGTTCACCAGGCCTTAGGGGAGAAGATTAATAATTCATTGATTAGTGAGTTACGAGTATATGTAGAGAATTGTATGTTAGAGGAGCCTAGGGTGTACAGTATCCTTAACCTGGAGATAACCCCTGAAAGCCATGACAGCATAAAATTGCAGTTGCAGTTGCAATTGGTTGATGGTAGCGAAATAGGTTTCGAGGAAAGGATTAATACTTTAGGATAAGTGATAGAGATGGTTCAGGAAACAGAATATTTAGAGTTGTTCGATGGAACAACACTGGAAAAAGATGAGGTCATAGACTACTTGAAAAGCAAGTATGACAATGCATATTATAATGGTTTGACAAAGGTTACAGATTTCAATGAAGGGAGCGAAGCTTACCACTTACTGGACACTATCGCTTCATTATTCCTTGAAGCACGTGAAGACATCAATGACAATTACTTGATGAGCATGATACACACACAAGAAGGAGAATTCCTCGATAACACTGGGGACAGTCTTGGCATATACCGTAAGCCTGCAAGCCCTAGTACTGGTTATGTTGTCATCTACTACAATGCTACTGCTTTGACTGCAGATGAAATATTGAATGATGGTGCAGGTACCACTTGTGACTTGGAAGACCCAGTCATATTGGAAGACCTTGTTGTAATGACTGATGACAGCATCAGCTTCGTTGTTGATGATGCAGATTCCTATTTGAACGGAAAGAAATACATCAAGCTAGAAGCAACCTGCGAATACGAAGGAGAATACACAAACGTATTAGAGGACACTATCACTATCATTGAGAATGACTTGCCCGCTGGAGTCAAGGTAACCAACACTGCATTCAGTGGAGGAACAGACATTGAATCAGATGACGATTACCGTGCAAGGATACTAGACCATCCTAACAACAGCCCTACAGGCAGTATCAACTGGTACAAGACTATCCCATTTGTTGATGAAGGAGTTGTTAACCTTGTCCATGACATAGTACCTTCAAAGGAGGGTGTCAGTGCGGATGAGGACTTGTTGTTGATCTATAATCCTATTGATAAGGATGAGACAGAGGAAGAATACGCTGGAGGCCAAGCTGACATTATTGGAACCTTTTATCCTAGTGAATATGCTCTTCGCCAATTCTTTGCATTGGATGAGTACAACATTGTAGGAATAAGTTTAGGTTATCGGAAGGCCACACCACAATATGTATTGGCTGATGATTCAATCACTGGTTACACTATCAATTACAAGATATATGTGAACATCGATACAGAAGAGTATCCTGAAGCAACATTGTCAACTGTTACTCCTAAGGTTGAAGCAGTGATTAACCAATTCAATGATGATGCAAACATCAATCAAGACTTTAATCCTGCTAACCTTTGCGTGCTAATTGAGGAAATACCTGAAGTGACTGATGCTATAATCTATCAAAAAGCTACAAAGACTAGTGATAGCAGCATTACTTGGGGAATTGTCACTGAACCTATAGAGATGGATACTGATGAAGTGTACCAGGTAAGTCCTGATGTTGGTGTGATAAACACTGGCCCTGCAACTGGATTGGTAACTACACCGTCCAAATCAGATGAACCATAAAAGGAGGATAAAGATTTATGGCTTATGATAATACCAGCTTGACTGGTGATGAAATCTGCGATTACTATTATGACATTGAGAACAATTTCATGAACCCCCCATCTCCTACAGGATACTTCATTTATAAGGTAATAGGTGGTGCTTTTGATAGGTTGAATGACCTTGTCACCCAGTTCCGTATTGATTACAGCATACTTGACTGCAATGTCGGAGATGTTGAGATTGTGAATGGTTTCCCTGAAGAGCCTAACACTAACCACACTTATTATGTCACCAATTACACCACTAGTGGAGGTTCATTCACAAAATACACTTATGATGGTAGTGAATGGGTTAGCGAGACTGTTACTGATGATGTGTTGAACAGTTTGGATGTTTTTTGGGGAAGATCATATAATCTGATTAGACCTACCATCTCTTATACTGCTGATGACACTTACACCAGAGTATTGAGTGATGAGGAATACCGCATCTACTTGTACCTTAAGAACCATCAATTGTTGACTATGAAGGATTTGCTAGTGGCTTTCACTAATGCTTTTGGAAGTGCAGAGACAGGCACAACCCTATTGAGCAGCATTCACACAGTAGACCATAAAACTTATGATAATCCACCATTCAGCAATGATAGTTTGAAAGCTTATGATGATGAAGATATGGACATAACAACAGATAAGCTTGTGGATAAGGATGGTGTTAATCTGATTAATAATAGGTTGGCTCAAGGTACAACTAGTATCCTAATACCTAATGATGGTTGGGATGAACAGTTCCTCAGATTCCTTGAATCATTCATAAGCATCAAAGGGAATATCTTGATTAGTACAGGTGGTTAAAGTTGGATTTTGATAAGGAAAAGTTAAAGTTTGATTTGATGGATTGTTTCGATGACTCTACTTGGGACAAGTACGATTTCGATAAGCTTGTAGGCAATGCTGTTGTCGATGATGATTTCATAATCGTAAGAGGCAGTAACTTCAAAGCTTTGTTTAGTAAAGAAGGCCAGGAATTGGTTAATTTTGAGATTCAAGAAGGTGAGTATTGATGGCTAATAGTTTTTTTAATGATAGTAATAAGGCTTATAGTGAGAATTTGAATGATGGCATATTGGTGGGTAATGCTTTTGACTGGACTGTTGAGGTATCATTGCCAAGTGATACAGGGAGCGTTTTCCCTAATTCCAGTACCATAGTCATGGCTAAGGTTGCGGATGTATACATTACTCCGAATAGTAACTTGAGCATTGGTTCAAGTATTGAGAATAGCAGCGGTTCTAGTCAAGTTTACCGTTTGACTGTTTATCCTAACTTCAACAGGTTCGGTGGTTTCAAATCCATTGCCCTTGAGGGTGATGGTACTTTTTACATAGCGAATAAGGGGGCTACTACTCCTATTGCTAATAATTTGGATTATGATAATTTAGGTAATGTGCCAGAATTGAAAGTGTTGAAGGAATACGATATTGTTGTAACTATCCCTAATAATGGTGAAGTGACTGGATTAGGTTTTGTCTTCCAGTCCAGTAGAGCTAATGTTTCTGGCAGCATTAATCAATCTAATGTCACTGGATTGAATAATACTATTACTGCAATTCAAGGGAAGGATACAGAGCAAGATGGTAGATTGTCTCTCCTTGAAGGTACTATGAATGATCTGTTCGACCTTATCTATCCAGTAGGCAGTATTTATATGAGTGTGAATTCTACTTCTCCAAGTGTTTTGTTTGGAGGTACTTGGGAAAGAATAAAAGACACTTTCTTGTTGGCTTGTGGAGATACCTACGATGGTGGCTCAACTGGTGGAAGTGCAGATGCAGTAGTGGTAAAACACAATCATACACAAAATGCTCATTCACATACTCTTGACAATAACATGAAATATGTTGTAGCAAGTAATAATGCATATGCGGAAGGAGTGAAAAGGTTGGCTACAAGAGATAATACTAGTGGGTATTATCTACGAAGTGATTATGCTTCAAGCATAACTGTATATACAAATACTGCTAATACATCTGCAACAAACAATGAAATTGGTGTAAGTGGAACTGGAAAAAATATGCCACCATATTTTACAGTTAATGTGTGGAAAAGAACTGCATAATTCAAGGGGTGTGTTATAATGGCAGACCTTTATGAAAACCTACTGAAAGCAACTAATAATATTGATGATATTACTACAGAGAAATATGGGGTAATTACAAAATTAGATGGATTATACTGCAGTGTAAAGGAAACCGATAATGGATTGGAACATAATAATGTGGTTATAGTTAATGGAGCAAACCTATCCGTTGGAGATAAGGTGATAATCGGTTTCCTCAATAACAGCATATATGATGTAGTATGTTATGGAGCATTAGACAAACAGATCCATGATGACAGTAAACAGGACTTACTGGTCAGTGGAACTAATATTAAAACGATAAACCACCAATCCTTACTCGGTTCTGGTAATATTACAATCGAGGGAGGAGGTGGTGGAAGCATCGTAATGGTAGGGAGCTTTGAAATAGACACTAATGGACACCTAATAGCAACAATACCTGATGGTGCTTCAAACCCATATTCCATAGACAATTCTGGACATTTGATTTATGATACAGCAGCAGGTGATACTTAATGGCAACATATGATTTAGGAAAAGTTGTAGGTGACGCAGGAGAGAAAGGAGATGACGGTTCAACCGTATGGAACACAAGCACCGCACCAACATATGCTAACAGCAAATACACTTTCACAATCTCAAACTTGAGTGGAAAGACAGGATTACAAATAGCAGTGAATGACATAATCTTTTACTCTACTTACTATTACATCGTTTCAGCCGTGAACACTGCCACTGTAGATTGTACCACTAGGATTTCAATCAAGGGGAGTGATGCTAGTGTAACTATCGTTGACAATCTAACAAGTACCAGTTCAACCAGTGCATTATCAGCGAAACAAGGTAAAGTATTAAATGACAACAAGATAGAGACCAGTTCAATCGCTACAAGTTTTGGATCAACACCAAGTGATTCAAAGGTTGCTTCTGAAAAATTAGTGAAGAATTCTTTAGATGCTAAACAAGCCACCCTTGTTAGCGGTACTAATATAAAGACAGTGAACAATAACAGCTTACTTGGTTCAGGGAATATCACTATTGAAAGTGGAAGCAATGTTGATATTGTTACAAATTGGGAGCAGACTCTTTCTGATGCAAAAGTTCCGAGTGAAAAATTAACAAAGGATAGCTTGGATACTAAGGTTGATAAGGTAACTGGTAAAGGATTATCCACTAATGATTTCAGTAATTCATATAAGAGTGCAATTGATGGCTTGTCTACTGTTGCAACTACTGGGGATTATGATGACTTGTCTAATAAGCCAAGTATTCCATCATCTTCAAGTGATTTGTCTGATGGTTCAAGTCTTGTTAAGACAAGCAGTACAAGTGGTTTGTTGAAAAACGATGGAAGTGTTGATACTACCCAGTATTTGTCAAGTTTGCCATCTCATAATCACGATGACCGATATTATACTGAGTCTGAAATGGACACTGCTCTTAATGGGAAACTCGACACTGCAGTCACAAGCACAGCAGTGACAATGGCAACTAACGATAACATACTCATAACAGATTACAGTGATTCTAATAAGGTCAAGAGGGTAAGCAGCATATTGGCAAGTCAAGTCAAGGACAGTTCAGCTTATTCCAATCTTGAAACATCAGCCAATGCTACTCAAGCAACCATCAATGCTGCAATAAACACTAAGCTTGGAAATGTTGTTGATATACTAATGGGAACTGGAGGCAGCTAAATATGGTTAATGACACTTCTACTGTTGCAGGTGCATTGCAGGAATGTATAGATCATCTTGAGGATAACTTGGCTGCTAAGGGTGTTACTGCTAGTTATGCTCCAAGTACTGGTATGATTGGTTTGATTGATGAGATACTTAATATTCCTACTGGTGGCAGTTGTTATCATATAGAGTTTAGTGAGGATTCGTATGTTGCTGTTGGTGGAACTGCAACATTAGAGATAATGCTTCAGGAGAATTATGCTCCAAAAACTGGAGCAACTGTGACTGTTACTGGTAGTGACTCTTCGTTATACACAGGTATAACTGACTCTAGTGGTGTGGCAACAGTTACTGTTAGTGTTAGTGCTGAAACTACCTTTACTGCTAGTTACTCCAATGTTAGTGATACTGCTACCGTTACTGTCGGATCAGCATACTTATTCTACGATGACTGTACAAGTGATAGGAGCAGCGAGTATGCGAATGCTTCAATACAAGCAAGCAGTAGAACAAATTACTTACCATTAACATATAACAGTAATGGTTATTATACAATCAAAGCAACAAGCAACGAGGGAAACCATTATGCGAAATGGATAACTGCATTAGATGGAAAAGATAATTTGAAATTTACTTGTGAAGTAAGCACAAACACATTCAATGGAACTAATCGTTTCGGAATAATCATCGGTGATGTGAACGATTTCAAATCTGAAAGATACCACATAGCCAACAAAAAATTAGAACATCTTAAACAAATTGGCACAACTAATGAAACTGTTATTGATTCACACACATTATCATTAACTGCTAACACTTGGTATAAGATGGAATATATTGTCGAGGGTACAAGTTTCACATTCACAATAAGTGATATGAATGATAATGTATTGCATACTAATACTGGAACTTTCGATTCAAGTGTTATCACTTCAAGCACTACTAAACAGTATGGTCTTTATTACTTGAATTATGGTAGCAGTTATCAGAAAATGTTTAGGAACATCAAAGCAGAATCGTTATAATGATCCTGCAGTAATATTCTTAATGTAACAATGTGTAGCACTGCTAAATAATTCTATGAACAATCCAAGTTTACCACCAACATAATTGGATTTCTGCAATGTCAAACTAACAGTTTTAGTCTGACTTGCTGGAGTGGTTACAGTATAAGTTACCACGCCATTCTGATAAACCAATTCATGATGGTTGTAATCACTTGTTGAAAGGCTACTCCATTGAGTGTTAGAAGTTGTTTGTAATTCACTTTTTCCATTAAATTCAGTTAAACGATAATATTTTTGTCCTTGCACCCACCCAGCAACTGAGTAAGTGGTCTGTGAGTCTTTATCGATGAATGCTAACATACCATTCTGCTTATAAGATGATCCTCCAAGTTTGATGTCCGCACTTATCCGTACATTGTTTTGCAATAATGTATCTCCGAATTGCAATAATGCCCTACCACTTGTAGTGTTGTTTGTGATAGCATATGCTTGTTCAGTACTATTCCAAGCGATATTTACTTTACCGCTTGTGCCTTGTATAGCATAACTGGTGTACTGTGAACTGTTATCAGATGTTGCATCATCATAGAAGAGATATTGTGAAACTGTTACTGTTGCAGTATCAGATACATTTGAATAGGAACAAGTAAAAGTTGTTTCAGCTGAAATGTTAGAAACAATAACTTGAGCAATACCTGAACTATTCGTTAAACCTGTGTTAAACGAACCAAAAGAATAATTATGACAGAAAATAATCCATGTGAGAATTGTGCATTCCATAACCCCAAAGCAAAATATGGATGCGATATGGCTGAAGACATTCCTGTAGTGTGTTCAGTGAAAATGAGAAAAATGAAACAAGAAAAGATTGAGGTAAAACAATGAAACGATACAACAAAAACGAATACACTGATGCCCGTAAACGAATACGCAGATTCATCAAGGAACACCATCGTTTACCACAATACTGCAAATTCACAAACCAAACTGGTAGGATAGACAGACTAACAAGACGAGAATACTGTGGCTTATTCCAAGGATACATGCAATTCTATCTTAAACACGGCCGAGAACCGAATTATTTAACATTGAATAGTGAAGCCAATTATCCTTTAGTGATCAACTACCAAGATGACAAGTATTCTTGTGGTGTGGCTTCCTTGCAAATGTGCCTACAATTCCTATTTGATTACAAGTACGAGTCCTATATCAAGAAGACATTAGGCACAAACAAGAATGGTACAACACCAGCACAATTGATTAATGGTGCGAAGAAGCTCGGTTACAAGGTAACTGTGATTCCAAGAGAATTCAAGGAAGTCAAAAAAGCATTGGACAATTACTCACCTGTAATCCTGCAAATCGAAACCAAAAGTGCAGGTAAATGTTTAGGTTATCGTAATTCATACGGCCACTACATAATGTGCTACAAGGCCGACACAAACAAGTATTATGTCCTAGACCCTACCAAGGGTCCGAAAGTATGCAACTCCACCACCTTGAATAAGGCTACTGGTGGAGGCAATAGGAAATTCTATAAAGTCGAGATGATTTAAATGGATAATTTAGAAGGAAATCTTAGTACAATATTGGTATGGGTTTATGTTATCATTGCTCCATACATTGCAACTTATATGAGTCAAGACCAGTTCGTAACTATCATGACTGCAGTGGTCGGTTTGATTGTTACTATTTGGAGTGCTTATAATCCTAATAGTTTCAAGTTTTTAGGTAATGATGAGCCACCATTGGAAGTTGAAGAGACAGTGATGAATGATGAGTATGAGGCGGAAATCTAAATACCAAACCTACGGTGCTATCTATCAGAAGCAGTGTGTGAATTGTGTTAAGGAAGGCACTTATAAGTGTGCATTAGAGGTTGAGGATGAGGAGTGCAAGAATTTTGTAACTGTTCGGAAAGGTGATAAGGTGTTCGGAGGATATTGATTTCCTCTGAATGCTTTTTTTTACTCCGATTTATTTGTTCGCTATCATACTAATAATAATATGTAATTGTATTCATATCGTACATTTAACAACCACCAAAAACAAAACAATAATAAATGGGCAAAAGTTACAGAGTTATCATAGAAGTTCTGAGAAGACCACACACATAACTCTGAAACTTACCCTAAAATACTAATCAAATGCTCTTTAACACTACCAAAAAGAGCATAAAACAAGAGATAATAGAATGGTGAGAATTATGTTAAATGAAAAAGACGAGGAATTACTCCAACAATTGTGTATGGAACGGAATATTATGCACTCAACAATGGTAAGATACAGGACAATAATCAATTATTATACTGAAAGTCAAGGGTTACCCCTATATGAACTGATACAAGAAGCAGAAAAAGAGGAAGACCAAGGCATTAGGTTAAAGAACCGAACCATAAAAAAACGATTAATCAATCATCGTAACTATTTAATCAACGAACGGAACTATTCACTCGTAACAGTACAAAAAACAATGACAGGACTCCGAACCATCTACAATCATTTCGAGATAGAACTGCCACGATTACCACAATTGAATAATAAAAATGTCAAGAAATACGAAACAATCTACTACAACGACCTACCCACCAAAGACTTAATCAAGAAAGCAGTCAACCACAGTAAGCCATTGATGAAAGCGATCATACTATTCATCACATCTTCAGGTTGTGCAAGAGCTGAAACCACAAGCATCAGCATACAGGATTTCATCACAGCAACCAATGAGTACCACCATAGCACAGACATTTATGATGTGATAAATGAATTGAAACAAAAAGAGGATATTATACCACTCTTCCACATCAAAAGGTTAAAGACCAATAATTATTATTATACCTTTTGCAGTCCTGAAGCGACTAAGGCCATACTGGATTATTTGGAGACACGAACCGATAAGTTAAAACCAGAGAAGCAATTATTCAAGATAAACAAAAATTACCTAAATGTGAAATTCAAGGAACTCAACGACCAATTAGGTGGCCACAGTAAAGGTTGTTACTCCTTACTCCGTACCCATATGCTCCGTAAGTTCCACGCTAGTAACTTGGCAAGGGGCGAAAATGGTTTAAGCCTCGATGAAATCGATAGTCTCCAAGGAAGAAGCAAGGATAACGTACGCCAAAGTTACTATTTTGATGACCCAAAAGAACTAAGAAAAAAATACATACAAAATATAGACAAAGTAACCATACTAGACCAAGTTCACACAATAACCATAGACTCACCAGAAGTAGCAAGGTTAAAAGAAAAAGCAGACAAGATAGACGAACTAGAAAAACTAGTCAAAAAAATACTCGAAAAAAATAAGGATTAATCATAACAATCATATCTACTTTGGTCCTCGTAGTATTCTTTCCCATATTTTTCAAGAATATAAATTTTATTACTATAGTTGAATATTACATTTTCTTGTTGATTAAGTAGTTTTGTAATAGATTCTAAGTTTTTATAGATTATCTTTTCCTTGTAATCTACAATTACTTGGATTTCCTCTTCTCTCCCCTCAATCATAAAAGAGTATATTCCCCATTGATACCTTTCATTTTCATATCTTTCTTCAAGGAATTTCACTTTCTTAAGTTGGCTTTCAAATGTTTCACTCATCATTCTCACCTAATCATTATTTTATTATTGGTTTGTTATAAATGTTCGTAAAAAAAATAGTAAAAACGGAGGATGACTCAGGAACAGAACACTATGGTGGAAAAAATGATAAAAAGGACCAATAATCCCTATCCCCTGAGTCATATATGCTGAATCCATGCTGTTGCTAATTTAGAGCTAATATTATGGCATAAATATAAAAATAAGGGAGATTAGATATCAGGAGAAAAACCAATAAAAGAATATGTACTTCTTAAAGGCCCCCTTTAAAACTTATAAAATAAACAATCAACGGAGAGATAAAAATATAATAAAACAATTGACTTAGAATCGAAGATATTTAAAAAACTAAATAAAAAATACATATGGTGATTAAATGAAAACCGTGTTCCAATAAAAACCTTTAATAAACTATTTTTTACCAGCACTTCTCCAAATACTTTCTCCCTTAATTAATATTAGGATTACTAAGTATTTAAAACTATTTTTTGCCCATTATGAGCATTATCCATCATTTAAATACTAACAAAAATAAACAATATATTAGTTATCAAATGCTCTCTAGTAATGGTGTTTTATAAGAGCATGATCATAAATAATATTACAAAAAAAGTAGTGGTAATATGTACAGGAAAAGAATAAGTATATCCTAATCCTGTAAAGGTTACAAATAGAGGAATAAAAAAAAGCTAATGACTTCTGGGAGAAAGTATTTGACTTTTAAAA